>VFQN01000148.1_pt1 | contig 149974 bp, 130 predicted proteins | sample 3512371 | NCBI WGS metagenome assembly VFQN01 (sample SAMN10412370, study PRJNA504923) | tailings metagenome | isolation source: Replicate 2 from Balatoc abandoned mine | place: Philippines: Itogon, Benguet | collected 2017-08-28
CTCCGGCTATGCGCTGCTTCAAGCCCCGCAATCGCAGGCCGCCTGCCGCGCCATCGATATTGCAGCAGCGCGGAGCATCCCCGTCAGCCTCGACGTGCCCGGCGGCGTCGCCTCGACAATCGCCGGCAAGGTGCTGAGCCTTCTGCCGAAGCTGGACATGATCCTGCTCGACGGCGCCGACCTTCCCCGCCTCCTGCATCGGCCGCAGGGGAGCGACCTTGAGCCGATGCTCGCCGCGCTGCTGGCGGGTGGCGTGCGACGCATCGCGCTCAAGGGGGATGGAGCCGCATCACGCCTCTGCCGACGCGAGGGCACCGACAGTGCCCCGTGGTTTTCCACCGCGGCAGTGGACACGACCGGCGCCGGCGATGCCTTCGCCGCCGGCCATATCCACGGCAGCCTCACCGGCCTCAGCGGCCCCGACTGCTGCCGCCTCGCCAACGCCTTCGGCGCCGTCGCCGTGACGCGCAAGGGCGCAGGCATCGCCATGCCGGGCCTTCAGGACGCCTTTCAGCTGATGGCGCGCTGATCCAGGTCTTGCGACAGACGTGACCTTTTCCAAGAAAATGCCGCAGGCGGGTACGACCTGCCAAGGATGCTCGCGCGCGGCAGTGCCGCTCCGTCCCGATAGAGGATGGCTCGCGACCAAAGCCGGGCGCCTGAAACGGGGCGAAGACATCGGACCTCCTTGACTGAGCAATATACTGCTCATAATATCCTGTGCAATCATCCCTGTCCTGAAGACAGCAAACCGCACGCTCTCCATCGCCTGCTGCCGATGTCCGAGACACCAAAGGAGTTGCCCCATGAAGATTCGTGATTTCGGCGTTGAAATCTGGATGAACCGCTATGAAAACAATTGCGAACTGAACATCGCCGAGACCTGTGTCGAATCTCTGACCGTCGCCGAGCTCCTGGAGATGGCGGGCAAGACCGACACGATCCTCTCCGAGCTTCTGCCGATGAAGCTGACCTACGGGGCAATCGAGGGCAGCGAGCGCCTGCGCAAGCTGGTCGCCGCCCTCTACGAGAAGCAGGCGCTGGAAAACGTCGTCATCACGCATGGTGCGATCGGCGCGAACGCGTTGGTGCACGGCACGCTCGTCGAGCGCGGCGACCGCGTCATCTCCGTGCTGCCGACCTACCAGCAGCATTATTCCATCCCGGAGAGCATCGGCGCCGACGTGCAGATCCTCCGGCTGACGGAGGCGACCGGTTTCCTACCCGATCTTGAGGAACTGAAGCGGCTGGCGGCGCCGGGCACGAAGCTCATCGCCATCAACAACCCCAACAATCCCACCGGCGCACTGATGGATCGCGCCTATCTGGAGAAGGTCGTCGAGATCGCCCGGGCCGCCGGCGCCTGGATCCTCTGTGACGAGGTCTATCGCGGCACGGATCAGGAGGGCGACGGCATGACCGTCTCGATCGCCGATCTCTACGAAAAGGGCATCAGCACTGCCAGCATGTCGAAGACCTTCGCGCTTGCAGGTCTGCGTCTCGGCTGGATCGCCGGACCGGTGGACCTGCTGCACGCCGTCTCGATCCACCGCGACTACAACACGATCAGCGTCGGGATGCTGGACGACCACTTCGCCGCCATCGCGCTGGAGAACCGTGACAAGATCCTTGCCCGCAGCCGCGCCATCACCCGCAGCAACCTCGCAACACTTGCGGCCTGGGTCGACGGCGAGCCGCTGGTCTCCTGGATCAAGCCGAAATCCGGCACAACCGCCCTCCTGAAGTACCACCTGCCCCTCTCCTCCGTGGAGTTCTGTGAAGGGCTGCTGGCGCGCACCGGCGTGATGCTGACGCCCGGAAGCGCCATGGACATGGAAGGTTATGTACGGATCGGCTTCACCAACAACGGCACGGTGCTGGCGGAAGGGCTGAAACGCATCTCGACCTTCCTGCGGGAACAGCAGGCAGTGGCCGCCTGAGCAGGGCCGGGTGCCGACGTCGCCCCGCTCTGTCCAAGTGGACAGTTGTCTCAATAGACGGCCTCGTCAGGTGTTTGCACCTTTTTCGGCATAGGCAGGCCCGCGCACGGCCGGCATCGAGCCGGTATGCTTGGAGAATTCGCCGATCGGTCGCGGCCGGCCGACGAGATAGCCCTGCACCTCCTGGCAATCTTCGGCGCTGAGGAAGGCGAGTTCTTCCGCCGTCTCCACGCCTTCCGCAAGGACCGGCAATTCGAGGCCGCGGCCAAGGCCGAGCACGGCCTTCACGATCGCCGCCGCCTGCCCGTTTCCGTCGACCGAGCGGATGAACGATGCGTCGATCTTGATCTTGTCGAAGGGAAACGCCCGCAGGTTGGAAAGCGAGGAATAGCCGGTTCCGAAATCGTCCATGGCGATCCGGACCCCGAGGGCCTTCAACTGGCGTAGCGTCGCAAGGGCCCGGTTGAAATCACGGATGAGAGCGGTTTCGGTGATTTCCAGTTCCAGGCGATGGGGCGCAAGGCCTGTCTGAAGCAGCGTTTCGTGCACCAGCTGGGCGAAATGGGCACTGTGGAGCTGGATCGGCGAGACATTGACGGCAATGCCGAGCGGATGCGCCCAGCCCGCCGCCTCCCGGCAGGCCTCACGCAGCACCCATTCGCCGATCGGCAGGATGAGCCCGCATTCCTCCGCGATGGGAATGAACACGTCCGGTCCGATACGACCCCGCTCACGGCTGTTCCAGCGCAGCAGCGCCTCGAAGCCGACGACCTCCCGGTCCGCGGTACGGGCCTGCGGCTGGTAGACGAGAGAGAGCTCGCGCCGCACGATGGCGTGCCGCAGGTCGTGTTCGATGCGGCGACGTTCGCGCACCTGCTCGCCCATGGCGCTCTCGAAGAAACGGTAGATGCCGCGCCCGTCCGCCTTTGCGCGATAGAGCGCAGTGTCGGCATGGCTCATGAGCGACGTCCGGTCGGCCGCATCCGCCGGAAAGAGCGCGATGCCGATGCTCGTCGAGATCAGGCCGTCCGTGGCGGAGGCATTCTCATTTTCCGTCCGCAATGCATCAAGCACGCTCTCAGCGATCCGCCCCGCCTGCATGGGATTGCTCAGACCAGGCGCGATGATGGCGAATTCGTCGCCGCCAAGCCTTGCCATCAGCTGGCCCTTGAGCAGGACCCTTGAAGCCGACAGCGCCACCTTCTGAAGCAGCTTGTCGCCAGCGGCATGGCCGAAGAGGTCGTTGACCTCCTTGAAGCGATCGAGATCAAGGCAGAGCACCGCCAGATGCGACCCGCCCAGACGCCCGTTCGGCTGATGGGCGGCGATCTGCTCGTCGAGCTCGCTGTTGAAGCTGTTTCGGTTGGCAAGGCCCGTCAGGGTATCGTGGTGGGCAAGGAAGTGGATGTTGTTTTCCGCCTTCTTGCGGGCACGCAGGTCCCTGACGGCGATGGCGCTGTGCGGCGCGTTGGCAAAGCCGATCGGCCGGGAAACCACCTCGACATCGATCATTGCCCCGTCAATCGCGCGCAGCCGCGTTTCGAAAGCCGTGTTCGGCCTGTCCGCGAGCTGGCGACGGGCCGCCGCATCGGGCAGGAATGTCGCAAGCGCGGCGCCGATCACCTGCTCCTGCGGGCAGGCGACGAGTGTCTCGAAGCTGGCATTGGCCGAAACGACCACCCCCTGCCGGCAGACCAGAAGGCCCTCGAAGGCGGCATTGGCCAGTGCCCGCATGCGCTCCGATTCCCGCTCGGCAAGCCGGCGGTCGCGAATGTCGAGCGCCAGCGCGGCGAAGGTCAGAAGCAGGATGGTGAACGCCGCGATCGAAACCAGCACGGCCAGCCAGCCCGTCGGGATAGCCAGCGGGGAGACTTGATAGCGTGGATCGGGAACGATCGCCGCCGCGCCCATGGCCGTGAAATGATGGCTGACGATGGCAAGGGTCAACAACAACGCTCCCCCGGCGAGTGCCGCCTTGCTGCGCTCGCGCAGACCGATCGGCAGGGCACAGGCCCCGATCACCGTACCGAGTATGATTGAGGCGGCGACCAGCACCGGGTCCCACTCGATGCGGCCGGGAATTTCGAAGGCGGCCATGCCCGTGTAGTGCATCACCGCGATGCCGCCGCCGACAACTGCCCCGCCCAGCCAGCGCGCAAACCGGATACGGGCCAGCGCGACCGAAAGCCCGAGGCGCGTCAGCAGGATCGCATCCAGCAGCGAGACCGCCGTGAGTGCGATGTTATAGCCGGTCGGCATGGCCGGGGAGAAGGCGAGCATTGCGATGAAGTGCGTGGCCCAGATGCCGAAACCCGTCGCCGTCGCGGCAACCCACAGCCAGATCGTCCGAAGCGGCCCCTGCGTACGCAGCACATGGTGCAGGAGGCTGATCGCAGCGAAGGAGGCCAGGGTGCAAACCAGCCCGGCGAGGAGCACGAGCCGCAGATCGTGCTCGTTCACGAGGCAGCCATATACCGTCAACATTCGCTAAAACTCCATCCTGTGCATGCTCGGGGTGACACCAACCGGCAATCCGCTGCCTGATGCGGCCTGCAACGAAGCCCGGGACCGGCATCCCTTTCGGGCTTGCCGGTCCCGGACATCTCAGAACTCCTGCCACTGATCGCCCTGTGGAGCATGGGCGAGGGCGGCAGAGCCGGAGAACGCACTTGCGACCTTGCGGGTCAGCGCCCGGACGGGAGAACTCCCGGAAGAGGGAACGACGGCAACCGGAGCATGCTCCCGCTCGTGCAGCTTGAACTGGGCCAACAGCTGAGAAAGAGCAGTGACATCGCTGGAGAGGCTGTGCGTTGCCGCCGTCGTCTGTTCAACCATGGCCGCATTCTGCTGCGTGCCCTGGTCCATGGAATTGACGGCCGTGTTGATTTCCGAAAGTCCGATCGACTGCTCACGCGCCGCCTCGACGATGGCGACGACATTGCGGTTGATTTCCTGTACCTCCGTCGCGATCGTGCCAAGCGCGGCACCCGTTTCGCGGACCTTCTGCACGCCAGCCTGCACCTGCTGGCTGGAAGCGCCAATGAGGTTCTTGATATCCTTGGCAGCCGCCGCCGAACGCTGGGCGAGTTCACGCACTTCCTGCGCAACCACTGCAAAGCCCTTGCCGGCTTCCCCGGCTCGGGCAGCCTCGACGCCGGCATTGAGCGCCAGGAGGTTCGTCTGGAAGGCGATCTCGTCGATCACGCTGATGATGTTGGTGATCTCGCCGGAGGATTTCTCGATCAGCTGCATCGCCTCGATCGCGTCGCGCACCACGATGGCGGAGCGCTCCGCCCCTTCCCGGGTGCGGGCCACGAGTGTGCCGGCCTCTTCCGCTCGACGGGCCGAATCCTTCACCGCGGTCGTGATTTCCTCCAGCGCGGCCGCCGTCTCCTCGACGGATGCGGCCTGCTGTTCAGTCCGGCGGGCGAGATCGTCCGCGCCCGAGCGCATCTCGTTTGCACCGGCATTGATGCTGCGGGTGCTTTCCTCGACCCGCTTCAAGGTGTTCTGCAGCTTGACCATCGAGTCGTTGAAGTTGGTGCGCAAGCCATCGAGATTGAGACCGAAGGGCTCGTGGGCGCGGTGGGTCAGATTGCCGTTGGACAGCTGTTCGAGGCCCGTGGCGAGCGCGTCCACGGCGGCCTGGATGGCGGCGGCCTCGCGTGCCTTCTGGGCCTCGCGCTCCAGCCGCTCGTTTTCCGAGAGGCTGCGGTTCGATGCCGCTTCCTGCTCAAGCCGGATGCGCTCGACGGCGTTGTCGCGGAACACCGCAACGGCGGCGGCCATCTGGCCGACTTCGTCCTTGCGGCCAAGCCCCGAAACCGGCGCTTCCGTTTCTCCCTCGGCAAGGCCCAGCATGCGCTGACGAAGGGCATCCACCGGCCGGGTAATGCCGTAGATGGTTATTGCGAGCGATGCGGCCAGTGCGGCCACCAGGACGAAACCGAGCGCTATGAGCGACGACTTGATCGTGAAATCCGTTCCATTCGCCAGGACCTCGGTCTGCGCATCGATGGATGCGGTGTTCTCATCGATGAATGTGCCGAGCATCTTGCGAAGCTCGATAATCGCGACGTCCTGCTGGGCGAGGATGGGGCGGGCCGCGTCATTCTCATTGCGCGAACCGAACTCAACGGCCTTGCTCAACTCTGCAAAAATCGCCTGAGCCTTGCCAATCATGCCATCAATAGCGGTCGCCGCTTCCGGCAGGCGCTGCTTGGCTGCCTCGAAGCGCTCGATCGCCTGCTTCGAACTGTCTGCAAAACTGCCGAGGAGTTGCTGCATTTCCGGTGCCTTCGCATCATAGGCGAGGACCTTGTAGGCGACATAGGCCGCGGTGTGCACACTCGTATTGGCCCGCGACAGGAGCAGGGTCGCACGGTTGTCGCTCGAGACAAACGCGCTGTAACTCTCATCGGCGCGATGGTAACTCCAGGACAGGTAAGCAATGCTGGCAATGACAATCGCGCTTAGCGCGACGACCGGAACCAGCACTTTCGTTATGATCTTGGCATTCTGCAGAAAGGACATGAGTGCCTCGCGAGGATGGAAAAACGGTGGTGCAACCGCCTCATCCGCGCATCAACGAGCCGCCCGGCCCGTTGCGGGCAGGCAACCAATGCCACATTGTTTTCGGGAAATGTGGAACTCCGACTGAGCAGATGGGGTAATCGACTAGGAAAAATATTACATCTATTTGTTAATTCGGGATTAAACAGGAAATATTACTCGGGAAATACCATAGATTGCAAAAAAATGAACTGTACATCTCACTAAACATTGAGTTTATCTCATTCACCTGAACCAAATTCACCGGTATAGAACAGGAATTTACTTCCTAAGATTGCATATATTGTAAAAATACACGCATTCTGTCCGTTTCCACTACCAATGCGATCAAAATCGACCTCATATTCCCGAAAAGAGGGAATGAAGGGTATCAACCGCGCCTCTACAGGGAATACAGAGTGGGGACGCTACCGGCGTGCAGTCTTGAGAACCCAGGAGCAAAACCCGTCGATCAGCGGCTCATGACGCCGGGCGTGTTTGATGTTCATGTAATAGGCCCGTCCCGAGGGCATGCGGTGGCGGGAGGCGAGCACGACCCGTCCCTTTTCCAGTGCCCGTTCCGCGAGAAAATCCGGAACCAGCGCGCTACCAACCCCGGCCATCACCATTTCCAGCCCGAAGACATAGTGGCTGGAACCGATGAACGTGGATCGATCCACGGGTGTCGGCCAGAGATTTCCGGCCGTGCGGGAAAAGGCCAGCCAGTCGTCTCCAAAGACCGCCTCCTCGACATCATGCGTGATGAGCTGACTTCCTCTACCGTGCTCGGGGGAAACCGCGATCAGCGTCTCGTCAAACAGCTTGCAGGACCAGTAACCCGATTTCAGCGGAGTGGTCGAAAAGAACACGTCCGCGATGCGGTCGCTGAGATCCATGTCTTCCGCATCCATCTTGACCCGCAGATGGTTGCGCCAGCCGGCCTGTGCCGAGCCCTCCAGCCGCGGAATGAACCAGCCGAGCCCGAAGCAGCTGCACATGGTGACCCGCAGGAAGCGACTGGAAGCTGCAATACCGTTTCGGACGGAAGAATCGATCTCCGAGAAAGCATATTTCAGGCTTTCGGCGATCTGCCGCCCCCGATCGGTGAAGGCGATGCTGCGGCCCTGCTTGACGAAAAGCTCCTCGCCGATCTGCTCCCTGAGACTGCGCAGCTGATGGCTGATCGCACTCGAGGTTATGCCCAGCTCCCGTGCCGCGCCCGCCAGCGAGGCATGCCGGTAGACACATTCGAACACCTGCAACGACCGAATATTGTAGTGCATCCGCGAACCCGCTCTCCCCTCGCCCACCTAACGAAGGAGAAAACTATCCGGGATGCGCCCTCCGACAATAGAGGAACAGAGCTTCACAGATGTTTTGCAGGATTTATTCCTTATTTATGAATATCTCACTCAACAGTTGAGTCGATATAACCACCCAGGCCGTGCCGGGATACCGATTTGCGCCCATAGCGTGCCAGATGAGCGGCATGCCTTGCTTCAAACGCAGCTGCCTGCCGACATCCTTCGCCGGAAGTTCGTCATCATCGTCCCCCGCCACATTCAGCCCCAAGCGCCCTTGCCTTCTGCACGGTCAGGAGGTGGCCGCCGCCTTGCGGTCCCTGCCTGCACCGGCAATGGTGGTCAGCGCCGAGCGGATGGCCGATGGCGACGATGCCTTTGCCAGCGCACAGGTGGCCGTGGCGAGCGAGCCGACGCGGATCGACTGGCCCCCACGGGCATTGGCAAGCGCGAACATGCTCTCATCCGTGAGGTCGTCGCCGATCGCGATCGGCAGGCGCCCCGCAAAGGCAGGCTGTTCCAGGTAGCTGGCAACAGCTTCTCCCTTGTCGGCACGCGAAGGGCGGATCTCGAAGACCATCTTGCCGGGCTGCAGCACCCAGGCGCAACCCGCCTCCTCGGCAAAGTCGCGCATGATCCTTTCAAGCGCCGTGTCATAGGCCGGCGCAAGCCGGTAATGGGCCGCGACGGCAGCGCCCTTGTCCTCGATGAGCACGCCCTCCATCCACACCGTCTGCTCGACGAGACGTTGCTTCAACGCAGCGAAGGCCGGTGTCGCGGAGACGACCGACGTCGCTCCATCCGCGCCTCTGAACTCCGCACCATGCAGGCCGGCGATGGGAAAGCGGAAGGGTGCAAACAATCCATCGGCGAAGGGAAGGCTTCGCCCGGTGACCAGCGCCAGCGCACCGCCAAGGCGGGCGGATACGGCATCAAGGTCCGCCGGCAGCGACAGGGGGACCTGAATGGCATCGGGTGTCGCGGCAAGGTCGAGCAGCGTCCCGTCAATATCGAGGAAAAGCGCCCAGCGCTCGGGCTCGTCGATGAGGCGGCGGACAAGATGACGGGTTGCGGCATCCGAAGGCCGCAATTTCTCCAGTTCGTTCATCGGCAAGCAAGTAGATCGCAACCGCCGCGAGGCAAGGGCTGACGCCGAAACGGCGACCGGAACAAGTCTTTCCCCGGCGCATTGTGCCCTCGCACCGGGCAGAGGAGCCGACATGAACAATCAGAAGAAGAAGCCGCGACCGATCGAAGAAAACAGCCCCCCCGTCGCTCATGGAGCCGATGACCTGCCGGTCGTCAGGGTGACGAGCTACAATCTCGGACTGCGCGACAAGGACGGCTTCATCGGCGACAAGGCCAACAAGGCCGCCTTCCGCAACACGATCGAGGCGTGGCGCAAACGGGTCCGCACCGGCGGCCCGGATCCGCTGGGCGACGTGCCGACGGACGGTCTTTCCAAGAAGGAGATCGACGCGCTGCTTGAAGAGGGAGAAACGGAGGCCGCTTCCCTGGTGCTGGCGGCAATCGACGACTTTGCGACGGAACTTGCCGGCATTCTTGCGCGCTATCTCAGGGAGGAGGCCTGGAAAGGCACGGAGCGGATCGTGGTCGGCGGCGGCTTCAAGGACAGCAAGGCGGGCCTCATGGCGATTGCCCGTGCCCAGATCCGGCTCAAGGCCGAGGGGCTGAAAGTCAATCTCGTGCCGATCGCGCATCATCCTGATGAAGCCGGGCTTATCGGCGCCGTGCACCTCATCCCTTCCTGGATGCTGAAGGGCCATGATGCGATCCTCGCCGTGGATATCGGCGGCACCAACATCCGGGCCGGCATCATCAAGCTCAATCTCGACGACCCGCCGGATTCCTCCAAGGCCAGGGTCTGGAAATCGGAACTGTGGCGGCACGCCGACGACGAACCCCGCCGCACCGCGACCATCGAATATCTCGTGCGGATGATCGAAGCGCTCATCGCCAAGGCGGCGAAGGCCAAGCTTGCCCTCGCGCCGGTCATCGGCATCGGCTGCCCCGGCATTATCGCCGCCGACGGGTCGATCGCGCGGGGTGGCCAGAACCTGCCGGGCGGCAATTGGGAGAGCACGCATTTCAATCTTCCAGAAGCCCTGCGCAAGGCAATCCCGGATATCGCCGGCCAGCCGACCTTCGTCATCATGCACAACGATGCCGTCGTGCAGGGCCTGTCGGCAGTACCACGAATGACGGATGTGGCGCGCTGGGCGGCCGTGACGATCGGTACCGGGCTCGGCAATGCCAGTTTTGCTCGCAAGGAAACCTGACGCCGTCCATGCGTGAATGCCGCGGCATCGCTGCAGACGCCATTATGGCTCGTCGGTCACATCATCCAACACGGGAGCACCGCTTCGGGCGAGATCCCCTAGGCTGACCGCGCGACACCGCTTGCGGCGATGGTCCTGTCGCGGCCAGCGGCCTTCGCCGCCAGCAGCGCGGCATCGGCCCGCGTCACGAGTGTCTCGACCGAGCCGCCCTCGGGCGACGCCGCCACACCGATCGAGACGGAAACCTTTCCGAGGATATGACCCGCATGGGACAGCGCGACACTGCTGATCTTTTGCCGCAGCATCTCCGCAAGCTCGATACCCTGCTGTTCGCCGAGCGACGGCAGGAGGGTGGTGAACTCCTCTCCGCCGAAGCGAAAGGCATCGCCGACAGGCGCACAGGTATCGCGCAGCGTCTGCCCGACGAACTGCATGACGAGATCTCCCGCATCATGGCCGTACTGGTCGTTGAAGCGTTTGAAGTGGTCGATGTCGATCATCAGGCAGGCAAGTCGTTCGCCACCGTGCTTGCGGGCATGCCGATGCAGCGTTTCCTCCAGAAAGCGGCGGTTGAAGAGCCCGGTGAGCGGATCGCGGATCGCAAGCCTTGTCAGCTTCTCCCGCAACTGAAGGTTCGCGATCGCCAGGCCGACATTCTCGGCGATGAGTTCGAGATAGAGCCGCGGCCCCATCGCACCGAGAACCTCCCCACCCGGCTCCTCCAGATAGAGCAGCCCGATCATTTCACCCAGTGCGGTCAGCGGAACGCAAAGGGCCGTCACACCGGGAGGGGCGACATGCTGGCAGGGAACGTCCGAGCCGCTGTCATTGCTGTGATGCGCCCGTCCACGGCGCAGCCCCCAGCATTCGGCGGCAGGAAATACCGCCGCCGAATGCTCAGGGTCGAGCCAGGCCCCCACGCGCATCAGGGAGGCATCTTCATCGCTGAGAATGTAGAGCCCGCCTGCAAGCCCGGGAAAGATCTGTGGCGCGAAGCGGACGATCACGTCCGTCAGCTCCTCCTGGTTCTGGCAGGCCTGCACGCGGTGCATCATCTGCAGGATCAGGTCCTTGGTATGCTGGTCCGCCCGCCGTTCGGCATCGAGCGTTTCCCGCTCGATCAGGTTCGTGCGGAAGACCTCGATGGCTTCGTTCATCTCGCCAATTTCATCCGCACGGCGGTCGATTGGAACCTCGACGCTGTAGTCCTGCCTGGCGAGCCGGCTCACGATCCCCGTCATTCGCCGCAGGGGCATTGCCACCCATCGCCGCAGGACGAAATAGAGCACCGCGACGAACAGCGCGCCTGTCAAGGCCAGCATGATCTTGGCGACAAGGCTCCACCAATTGCTGCGCAAACGGGCGGCTTCGAGCTCGGATGCCGTCCGCGTCGCCGTCAGATCGCGAAAATGGGCGACCATCTGGAGCAGCTCTCCCTGGACCCGCTCGTGCTCCGGGCCGAACAGGGCCGTCTGGGCCGCCGCCTTGTCACCGCGCTGGAACGCCTCGACCGCCGCCGACTCGATCTTGTCCAGTGCCTCGGCATTCGCGTCGACCGCCAGCAGGGCCTGCGCCTCGGCCGCCGTCAATGTCCGGGCGGCAAGCTTCGAAGCCGCCGTCTCCCGCCGTCGCTCGGCCTGTTCTTCCGCATGAAACGCCTGCAGGTGGCGCTCCTCGCCGCGCATCACATAAAGCCGCGCCTCGTCGCTCCTGACCTCCGCACCGAGCGCCAGTTCTTCGGCCAGCGTATCGAGCAAGAGATGCTCCTCGGCCGCCGCGCGCTCCTGAAGCGCGCTGCGCGACGACATGATGAACGACGCACCGGACAGCGCCGTCAGGATGACGGTGATGCCGTAAGCCCAATTGGTGATTGTGGTTATCCGCATCCTCTTACAGTGTCAGGTGCTGCTTGAGCGAGGATTAAGGAAAGATAGCATTTATAGTAATCGGACAGGCCAGTGGGGGCCATTCCGCCGCACGGAAGGCCGAATGATCGTCCGGCCTCCACGCTTCGGCGTCAGTTCGTGAACAGCAGCAGCGAGAACACGCCGAACAGGGTGAGGTGCATGAAGCCCTGCATGGCCGAGGTGCGTTGGCCGAGATAGGTCAGCAGCGTCAGAACCAGCGTCAGGGCGAGGAGTACCGTTTCCGTCGGAGTGATGCCGAGCACGACGGTCTTGCCGGCGACGAGCCCCACGGTCAGCACCGCAGGCACGGTCAGGCCGACCGTCGAGACGAACGCCCCGAGGCACAGGTTGATCGCACGTTGGGTCTCGTTGTTGAACGCGGCCTTGACCGCCGTGATCGATTCCGGCGTGAACACGATGATGGCGATGAGCACTCCGCCGACCGCGACCGGCGCACCCGCGCTTGCCACGCCGTAGTCGATGACCACGGCAAGGTCATGGGCGAGAAGCACGATGGGTACCATCAGGGCGATGAGCAGCACCGCATGCACCATGTTCTGACGGCGGTCGGCGGCATCGCCGGGAGCAGGCTCGGCGGGAAGGCCCCGCGCCGGCGACAGACGGATGGAAAGCGCGCCCGCCTCCGGCTGCATGAAATAGCTGCGGTAGCGCCCCATTTGCAGCAGCAGGAATGCACCATAGAGCAGGACCGTGAACACCGATAGAGCAATGGCCTGCGAGGGCCAGAAGGTTCCGTCGCCGGTGCTCAGCGTGTTGGGCAGAAGCAGGGCTGTTCCGACGAGCACGACGGTCATCGAGATGAAGGCCAGAGCCCCCTGCGCATTGTATTCCTGCTCACCATAGCGCAGCCCCCCGACGACGAGGCATATGCCGGTCACGAGGTTGAGGATGATCATCATGACGGCGAAGATGGAGTCGCGGCCGATCGTCGGCGCCTCGTTCGGCCCCATCATCACGGCGGCGATCAGGATGACCTCGATGGAGACGATGGAGAGCGTCAGGATGAGCGTGCCGTAGGGCTCGCCGAGGCTGTGCGCCAATTCATCGGCCTCGCCGACGACACCGAAGGCAGCCATGAGGATTGTGGCAAACAGCACCAGAAAGCAGATGCCGGCCACGACCGGCGTCATGTCGGGCGAAAGCCAGGCCTTGCCACCGAGCTGGAAGGCGGCGACAACCAGCCAGGCCACGACGATCTTGAAAATGGTGTTCTTGGGAATGGAGAGGGAGGGCATTATCAGCGACCTTCTAAGGGGCCGTCCCCGATCGTGTCGTCACGGCCGGGTCGTCCCAGCCGAAGCCCTGCAGGCGCTGGCGACTGTGTACCGTTTCGTGCCGTCAGCGTCCATAGAAACTTGCGCACGGCACCCTCCCGGTATCGGCCGGTCCCACGCTCAGTTTTCGAACAGCACGAAGGCGGCCCAGACAAGCGGGTCCTGCGCCGTGGGTATGCGGCCTTCGATGGCGTCGCGCCGGGTGCTGCGCAACGCTTCGGCATAGGCTTGCCCGTCCTTCAGGTGCTCGTAGAAGCGCACCATGAAATCGGCGGTGCCATCGTCGGCGACGGGCCAGAGCGTCAGCAGGGAGCGCCTGGCACCGGCGAGATTTGCCGCGGTCGGCAGGCCGCGCAGCCCCCCGACGAACGCCTCGTCGCCGCGCCCGGTTTCGCAGGCCGAGAGTACCAGCAGATCGAGGCCGGAGAGATCCCAGCCCATCAGTTCGAAGGCGTAGAGCCGCCCGTCCTTCTCGTCGCGACGCATGGCGCGCGTATCGCCCGACCGGGCGAGGATGACCTCGCTCTGCCACAGCGTATCGACATTGCTGGCACCGCCATTCTTCGCGCTGCCATAGGCGCCGTGCGTCGCCAGATGGGCGACGGTCGCCCCCGTCATGCGCTCGCGCAGTGCCGCCTCGCCAACAGCAGCTCCCGAAAGGGTCTCGATCCTCAAGCCCGGGCCGGACAGGACTTTGCCGATCGCCTCCACCTCGCGCAGCGTGCCCGGCAGCGGCATGGCACCCGCCTCCTCGCCCTTTGCGTAATCGATGCCGCCGGCCAGCACGACCCGGCCTTCGGAGGGCAACGCACGGTCCTCGACAGCCCGGTATAGCGCTTCCGGCTCGGTCAGCAGCCTGAGCGTGAAGCGCTCTTCGAGCAACCTGCCCGCAGGATCCTCGAGCAGGGAGAAGGGCAAGGCAAACAATTGTCCATCCGGCACGATGAAGATGGTCTTGGCACCGGCAATGTCGGCGTCGATCGGCGCGATCAGCCCGTCATGCAGCCGGGAAAAGGCGCGCTTGCTCGCCTGCACCAACAGCCCCCTGCCCTCCCCCGTGCTGCGATCGCGCGTCTGGAGCGCGGCCACCATATCCTCGCCGCCCACCAGCAATCTGCGCGGATCGCCGAGCCCCCGCAGGACCGGCGCCGCACCCTTGCGCCAGACGATGGCGTAAAGCCGCGCATCTGCGATCGGATCGGCGCTTTCACGGTCCACGCGCCACTTGCGGGTCGTGAAATACTGGACGAGCACCTGATCCCTGCCCAGGAGATCACCCGGGGTCGGCAACGGCTGGTTCAGAACCTTTTCTCGATCCAGCTGGTAGCGCGCAACGATACGCTCATGCAGCTGCTGCTCCAGCGCCTTGGTGTCGGAGAGATAGGCATAGGCGAGATCCTGCTCGACATCGGCGGCGAAGATTTCACGTGCAATGCGCGACAGGCGCGTGATGCGGTCAAGCAGGCGCACTGTCTCGGTATCCGAGCGATCAACCATGCGGGCAACTTTCAGCGCATTGTCCGCATCGGCAGTGGCGAGCGAGGGCCAGCGCCGGGCAGCATCGGCAAAGGCGGGTACGGCGGAGGTGTGCTGTTCGGCAAAGCGCGCATAATCGTAGAGCATGTCGTCCGCCATGGCGCGCACCGCCTCGCCGACCTCCCGACCGCCCGCCACGGAGACCTGCAAGTGCACCCAGCGCAGCATGTCCTGGTCGATAGCGGCGAATTCCTCCGCAGCCGTGGCCGGGTCCGTCGCGGCCTTCGCATTGGCAAGGGCGATGCGCCCGGCAACGGCGAGCGGGTGACCGGTGCTCATCTCGCCCCCGGCAATGCTGTAGGCCTGCTGCAGGTGCTTGATCTGCCGTTCCACGTTGCCTGCCTTGGCAAAATGATCCGCCAGCAGATTGGCCGCCTTCATGCTGAGGATCGCCGGATAGTTGGAATCGGTGACGAGCGCCTCGAGACGCCCTAGCACCGCCGCATCCATCGGCCGGGCGCCCGAGAGCAGATCGGTATAGGCAAGCCAGGCCTCCATGCCGGCAATCGTCACGGGATCGCCAAGCGCCTGCGATATCTCCAGGCACAGCGCGAAGTAGCGACGCGCCTCGGCATAATCGCCGAGATCGAGATAGTTCTGCGCGGTGTTGTTGGCACTCACCAGCGTGTTGAAATGGTTCTGGCCGTAGTGGCGGGTGCGGTTTTCCAGCACCTTCAGGTCGTATTCCAGCGCCCGGGAAGGCGAGCCCATGCCGCGCAGCATGTCGGCGAGATTGTTGGCGATGCGCCACGTGATGGTGTCGTCGTCGCCAAGCGACTTCTGCGCGATTTCGTAGTTGCGCCGTTCGAGATCGATTGCTGTGCCATACTGCCCGACTTCCGACAGTGCGCTTGCCAGCTTGTCGGTTGCATGGATCAGCTCCGAGGATTCATGGCCGTAGAAACGCGCATAGAGATTGGTCGCCATGGAGTAGAGCGGCACGAAATGCTGTCCACTGTCGGGCACTGCGGTGCGGAACTCCGCATAGGCAAGGTAGAAGTCCGCAAGCTCCTTCACCTCGGCGCGGATGGCGGTTGTTTGCTCCGCCTCCCGGAAGAGTTCCGCTGCGTCGTCGTTGAGGCCGCTCGCCTGGAAGCTGCGTGCGGCCTGCGTATAGTGCCGCAACGTCACGGCATGCAGCTCCGTCCTCGCCGAAGCGGCCAGCGCAGCGCGAAGCTTCTTGCGGCCCTCCTCCAGGCGCTGGCTCTCCAGCAGGCTGTAGGCGGTGCGCACCCGGGCGTCGACGTCCTCCGCGCTGTCCCTGCCATGGGCCTTGCGAATCCGCTCTTCGTAGAGTTCCGCCAGCGCATCCTGCCGGTCGTTGTCGCCGAGCCGGCCTTTCGCGTCCATCAGAAGTTCAAGCAGGAGATTGGCCCGGGTTTCCTCCACCGGCTCGAGTGTTGCGAGCAGTTCCCCCATGCGCGGATAGTAGTCGGCATCGACGCGCGCCGCATCGCCCATGCGCATCGCATAATCGGCCGCCGAGACCGCATAGCTTGCGGCAAGCCAGGTCTCTCCCTCCGTTTTGAACCGGGCGCTCGCCGCCTCCGCCTTGCGGCGCGCGCCCTCCAGGTCGCCGCCCTCCGCAAGCGCCTTCATCTCCGCCGCGATGACGTCCGACCGCGCGATGGCCGCCTGCGTCGGGGCCTTTGCAGAAGCCGGCATGGCGAGGAAGATGAAAAGGACGAGGGAGAGAACGATACGGAGGGAAAGCTGCATGAGGACACTTCTTGACGATATCGAACGGCCTTGCCGGTCGCGGGCGCGACCCAGATAAGACGATCAACATAACCGGCTTATTTCAAATTCAAGACCGGAATGGATCTCGCTCTTCGTTTTCGGCGACGGTCAGGCGAGCCGCCGGTCTTCATGCTCGCGGTTCCGGCAGGCTTCCAGGAACGCCACAGCCGTATCGGGATCGGCGCGAAAGCGCTCGAAGGCTCCGGCACTGACGCGGAAATAGGCCTCGTATTCCACGGCGCGGTTGAAGCCGCTGACGGGAGTGGAAAGATAAAGAGCACCCGTTTTCGTATCCCGCCCGAGGCTGAAGCGATGCGCACGAAAGACAGCGATGTCAGCGAAACGGCCCGTCATCTTCCTTCCCCGGTGGCTGCCCGACCGGAGGAGCCTTTCAGACGGCCGGCGGTCAGGCAAGATGGCATCGTGTCGCTCGCGGGCGGGACGAAAAACAACGCCTGCCCCACCGAAGAGACTGCCGACCTCATCCGTTGAATAGGCAGTCGAAGCGAAATCGGCCTTGAAAGCACCAATGAAGTGCTTTATATATTTAGCTATGGCAACGAAGTTCACATCCAGCCTCAGGCTCGACCTTCAGCCCACCCCGGACATGCGTCGAGCACTGTCCGAGACGCTGGCGGCCTACCAGCAGGCCATGGCAATCCTGGACCGGACCAAGGGCGCCAATGTCGTGGCACTGCATCAGGCGGCCTATGAAGACATCCGCACCGCGACAGGGCTTCCCGCCCGCCTCGTGACACTCGCATTGCGCGACCACGGCCGCCGCAAGCCAGGAGAGATCGTCGCGGACGTCCCGCTCGATTCCAAGCTCTTCGCGGTCAAGGGCCCGGACAGCGTGAGCATCGCAACGCTCGGCGGGCGCATCGTCTTGCCCTATGCGGCAAGCGGTTATCGCGACGGCTGGGGGGATTTTGCCGAAGCGCGGCTCGTCTTTGCCGGGTCGTCCATCTGTCTCTATGCCGGCATCCAGGCCGGCATCCATTCGAAGAAGGAGGCTTCCATGTCCAACGAAGGTATCCTCGCCCGCCTCGGGCGCGTCATCGCCGGCGTCGTCAACACCGCAGTCGATGCCGCCGAGGCATCGAACCCGGTCGCCGTGGCACAGCAGGCCGTGCGCGAGATCGGCACGATCGCCGAGGAGGCCCGCGCCGCGCTCGGCGTCGCCATGGCCGCCGGCCACCGGCTGAAGGCCAAGGCCGACGACCTCGACGCGGAGATCCGCGACCTCGACGAGAAGATCAAGGTCGGGCTGGAAAGTGGCCGGGAAGACCTCGCCCGTGCCGCCACCGGCGTCCAGATCGATCTCGAAGCCCAGCGAGACGCCCTCTCTAAGGCCATACTGGAGAACGCCGGCGAGATTGCCGAGGCCGAAGCGACGCTGCGTAGCATCGCCTCGGCCCGCGCCGATGCGATGAAACGGCTGGAGGATGCACGCCGCGCAGAGCGCGCCGTCCCACCGACCGCCACGCCCTCCCAGCGCAACGACCGGCGCCTTGCCGATGCGCTGGAGGCCGTCGAGCGCGTCACCGGCGTTCCGTCCAAGCCGGCCATGGAAGGCACGGCGGAGGTGGAGGAACTGGGACGCCTGCAACGCCAGAAGGCGATCGAGGCACGCCTGGCCGCCTTCAAGCACGGTGAGCGCTGATGGATTCCATCGTCCACCCGGGCACCGCTCCCTTCTGGATCGCGCTTCTGACGGTGGCGGGCCTCGGCATCGTCGAGCTGGTCTCGGTGCTGCTCGGCGCGTCCGCCTCCGGACTGATCGAGGACGGCCTCGACTTCAACGGGCCGGGTGATGCGGAATCGGGTCTTCTCGGCGGGTGGATGTCCTGGCTCAATGCCGGCGGCGTACCGATCCTCGTGCTCGCCGTCATCCTGCTCTCCGCCTTTTCCGCTGCCGGCTTCGCCCTGCAGGCGGTCATCTCGCAGTTCCACGAACCGCTGCCGCTCTACGCCGCCGTCACCGGCGCGCTCGCCGTCGCCATTCCCGTCACCCGCTGGTCGTCGCGCGGGCTGGCACGGATCATCCCGCGCGACGAGACCAGCGTGCAGGAACAGGCCGATTTCATCGGTCTTGTCGGCACGGTGACGCTCGGGCCGCTCGATCAGGGCCATCCCGGCACAGTCCGGATCAAGGATCGCTACGACAACATCCACACACTGCGTGCCCGGGCCGTGCCCGGGCACGTGATCGAGACGGGCGCGTCCGTGCTCATCGTCGACGGCAAGGACGGCCTCTTCGAGGCCATCCCCGCCCCCGCGGTGCTCGAAGACAGCCACTATCCCAACAACGGAGGGTAAACGATCATGGACTTCCTCTCGGTAGGAATCATCGCCGGGGTCATCGTGACGGCGGTCGTCGTCATCGGCATCATCATGACCTCGCTCTATACCCGCGCCACGCGCGACAAGGCCTATGTGCGCACGGGCCTCGGCGGCAAGAAGGTCGTGCTCGACGGCGGGTCGGTCATCCTGCCGATCTTCCACTCCTATTCCTGGGTGTCGCTCAGCACGCTGCGGCTGGAGGTCAAGCGCGCCGAGAACGAATCGCTGATCACCAAGGACCGCATGCGCGCCGACATCACCGCGGAATTCTATGTCCGCGTGAAGCCGGATTCGGAAAACATCGCCCTTGCCGCCCAGACGCTCGGCGATCGCACGAACGACGCGGATGCGCTGAAGACGCTGGTCGAGGCGAAGTTCGTCGACGGCCTGCGCTCGGTCGCCGCCACCATGTCGCTGCGCGACCTGCAGGAGCAGCGCGCCGAATTCGTCAAGTCGGTGCAGGCCGCGGTCGCGCACGATCTGCAGTCGAACGGCCTCGAGCTGGAATCCGTGTCGCTGACCCGTCTCGACCAGACCGACATCAAGCATTTCAACCCGAACAACAGCTTCGACGCCGAGGGCCTGACCGCGCTCACCAAGATCACCGAGGAGCGCAAGCGCGAGCGCAACCAGATCGTCCGCGACAACGAGGTGGAGATTGCCACCAAGGACCGGGAAGCCTCGCTGCGCCGCCTCACCATCGAGCGCGAACAGCGTGACGCCGAGCTGACGCAGGAACGCGATATCGCCAACAAGACCGCCGAGACGCGCGCGGAGGCAGCAAGGGCCGAACAGCTTGCGCGTCTCAGCGAGGAAACCGCCCGGCTCGATACCGAAAAGGGCATTGCCGAGCGCGACTCCCAGGCGCGCCAGGCCAAGGAAACCGCCCGCATCGACGCCGAGCGCGGCATTGCGGAACGGGAAGCCGAGGCCCGCCGGGTGACGGAAACCGCCCGTATCGACGCCGCGATTGCCGTGGCGGAGAAGAGCGAGCAGGAGCAGGCCGCCCGCGCCAAGGCGGACGAAGCCAAGGCCTCGGCCATCACCGCCGAAGAACAGGTAACGACCGCGCGGGAAGTCGAGATCGCCGAGCGCGCCAAGCGCATCGCCGTGCTCGATGCGCGCAAGGAAGCCGAACAGGCCGCGACCGCCATCACCGTGAAGGCCGAGGCCGAGCGCCAGGCTGCAGAAAACCTCGCCGCCGCGACGAAAATCCAGGCGCAGGCCGATGCGGAAGCTGCCAAGATCAAGGCGACCGGCGTTGTCGAGCTCGGTCAGGCCGAAGCTCAGGCCGAGCGCGCGCTCAACGAAGCCCGCAACGCCCTTTCGGCCAGCATCATCGAGTTCGAGCTTGCCCGCGCCCGCGTTGCCATCATACCCGAAGCGCTGGAACAGGCCATGAAGCCGATCGAGAAGATCTCGGACATCCGCATCTTCAGCGCCGGGGGCCTCGCCGGTGCGCTGGCCGGCAATGGCGGCAACGGCGCAGGAAATCCCGTCAGTGACCTCAGCAGCCAGCTTCTGAGCTTCACCGCGCAGAAACCCATCCTTGACGAGATCCTCGCACAGGCCGGCTTCAAGGGCACGGATCCGACACAGGCCCTGCTGGCCGCCTCGGTCGGTAACGCGGCGGCAAGGGTGCCTGCCGACCGCGCCAAGGACCGGGACGCCGATTGAGTATCTGATGAATGCAAGGCCGCCGGATGAACCCGGCGGCCTTGTCGCTTTGATGGAAGGAGACAAGCCATGCCAGCCATCCCTTCGATCCGGCGCCTCGCCCGCCATCTCGGCGCCGCGCTTCTCGCACTCGTGCTGACGACCGCACCCGCCCTTGCACAGGCTACCGACGTTCTCGGCATACCGGGCCCGATCGATTTCGAAGGCGACGCCTACAGGCTCGTCTGGAGCGCACAGCCCTCAGCAACCTACATCAAGCAGGAATATCTTCCGGCCGGACAGCACGCCGAGCGATACGAACAGATGATCCTGGTCGAAACCGTCACGAGCGGCATCACGGTCATGGATGCCGTCCGCGTCCAAGCAGCAATGCTGAACCAGCGCAAGGCGACGGACCCCCTCGTCAACATGGAGGTCATCCAGAACACCGCAGCAGGCGAGGCACTGCTCGATTTCATCCTCAGCAGCAAGGATGCCGACGGACAATACATCGTCGAGTGGAACGCCTATCGCTATGCCCGCTACAGCGATGCCGGCGGCAAACCGGGCGTCATGCTCTTCGGCATCAGCCGTCGCGCCTATGGCAATGCAGCCGCCAAGGATCTGTTGACGCAGCTGAAAGCGCTCCGCCCCGGCAGGATCAAGGCGCTGACGCAGGTGCGTCTGCCCCAGCCCACACGGTGAAGCGACAGGGCCGCCTCGCGCGCGGCGTCTGCTGAAACTGCAGCCACGGCAAGGACGGCCGCGCTCGCCCTCGTTGCTCCTGCAACGCAGTGGGTTAAAGGAGCCTCCCTACCTAATTGAGCAGCCGCACGAGCGTCAGCGCAACGCCCGGCGACAGCGTGACGATGGCCAGCCGCACCAGATCGGAAATCACGAACGGCATCACGCCCCGGTAGGTCTGCACGATCGGAACGTCGGAGGCCAGCTTGTTGATGATGAAGACGTTGAGCCCGATCGGCGGGGCGGACAGGCCGATGCCGACGACGATGAGAACGAGGATGCCGAACCAGATGGCGACGTCGTCCGGCGGCATGCCGAAGTCGAGCGTCATCACGATGGGGATGAAGACGGGCAGCGTCAGCAGGATCATCGCCAGCTCATCCATCACCGCGCCGAGGACGATATAGGTCAGAAGCATGACGCAGATGACCGCATAGGGCGGCAGGCCCGATTGCCCGACCATGGCGGCAAGCATCGCCGGCATCTGGGTGAGGGCGAGGAAAGCGCCGAAGACCTCTGCGCCAAGCAGGATCAGGAAGATCATCCCGCTGGTTTCCGCCGTCTGAAGCAACGCGTTCTTCAGCGCACCAAGGCTCAGCGTGCGCTGCAGGAGGCCGATCACCAGCGTGACCGCGGCACCGACCGCGGCGCCCTCCGTGGGGGTAAACACCTCGCCATAGATGCCGCCGACAACCGTGACGGCAATGACGGCGGCGGGCACGATCGCAAAATCCGCGACAAGCAGGAGCAACCCGAAGATGGCCAGCAGGATCCCGCCGACCGTGCCGAGCGCGCCCGCCATCCAGCCGGCAAGACCGCCGACGAGCACGACCGCACCAGCCGGCCGGGCCCAGAACGGCCGGGGCGTCGCTGCGACATCGGCCACGCTCACCGGCGGGGCGACGTGCGGCTTGCGCCGGACGACCACCGCAATCGCGATTATATAGAAGGCTGCCGCCAGCAAGCCCGGCACGAGGGCCGCCTGGAACAGCTTGGCGATATTCTGCTCGGCCGTGATGGCATAGATCACGAGGATGACCGAGGGAGGAATGAGGATGCCGAGCGTACCGCCGGCAGCGATCGTCCCGGTACCGAAACCGGCATCGACCCGTGCGCGGCGCAGCTCCGGCAGCGCGGCCCGTCCGAAGGTCGCGGTGGTTGCGACCGACGAGCCGCAGATGGCGCCGAACCCCGTGCAGGCCGCGATCACCGCCATCGGCATGCCACCCTTGAACCGCCCGAGCCCGCGCTCCGCCACCCGGAACAGGGTCGCCGCGATCCCGGATTGTTCGGCGAGCGCGCCCATCAGGATGAAGAGCGGGATGACGGACAGCGTGTAGCTGGCAAACTGGCTGTAAGTGTTGGTCTGCAGATAATAGACCAGCGCATGCGGACCGGAGAGATAGGCATAACCGGCGGCACCCACCGCGAGCATGGCAAGGGCGATCGGCATCCTGACGGCGATCAGGACCAGCATGGCCGCGAAGCCGACAAAGGCAATGGCAAAGCCGCTCATCGGCCAGCTCCGATCTTCAACAGGGCGACGGACAAGCCGATGATGGATGCAAGCCCCGCCAGCACGGCGCAGACCAGATAGACGGGCCAGATCGGCCAGGGCAGCTGGATGAGCGTGGTTCCGTACTGCCGCGCCTCCAGACCACCGGTGAAGAGCCCCCAGGCGAAGAAGGCCAGGCATGCGGCCAGCAACAGGTCCCACAGGCCATCGATGCGCCGCGTGACACGCCCCGGCAGGGCCAGGGTGAAGGTATCGACGGCGATGTGCCCGTTGCGGGCCTGCGTGTATCCGAGGAACGAGAAGGCCGCGACGCCGATCGCGACCTCCACCAGTTCATAGTCGGCAGGCACCGGCCGATTGAAAAGCCACCGCCCGAGCACGCTGACCGTCACAAGCCCCGCGGCAAGGCAGAGCAGCACGCCGCCGATAAAGGCGAGGCAGCCAGCCAGCCGCTCGATCCCGCGGCGCAGCGGCGCAGCGGCCACCGCGCCCTCGTTTCCCATGTCTTCCGTCATTCCGGCCCCAGGTCTTGAGTTGCGATGGCGCCGGTCCGGGCGCGTACAGGACAGACGGCGCCGTCAGGCGCTCGAGTATTTCTTGACGAGCGCCTGCGCAGCGTCGATCAAGGCCTTGCCATCAAGATCCTTGGCCTTCATGTCCTCGATCCACTTGCCGTGGACGGGCTGCGTTGCCGCCACCCATTTCGCCTTCTCCTCCTCGCTGATCGTGCCGATCGTGCCCGAGCCGGAAGACTCGATGGAAGCGCGCACTTCGGCGCCGACGGTGTCCCACATCTCGCCCGCCTTCTTTGCGAAGGTCATGCCGCTATTGGCATCCAGAACCGCCTTCAGGTCAGCCGGCAAGCCTTCATATTTGCCCTTGTTCATCGCCAGGAAGAACGTTGCGGTGTAGAGCGTCGGCGAGCCGGGGATTTCGGTGTGGAACTTGGTGAGCTCGTTCACCTTGATGGAGGGCACGACCTCCCACGGGATGACGCAGCCGTCGATCGCCCGCTGGGCCAGCGCTTCCGGCACCTGCGGCACAGGCATTCCGACCGGGGTCGCACCAAGCGCGGCCAGCGCCTCGCCGGCAAGGCGCGTCGGGTTTCTGAGCTTCAGGCCGGCCAGATCGGCACCGGACTTGATCTCCTTGTTGGTGTGGATAAGCCCGTGATCATGCGCCCAGAAGCACAGAAGCTGGGTGTCGCCCGCCTCCTTCAGGACATGGGTCTGGCCGTATTCCTGGCAGGCCTGCGCATTGACGGTTGCTTCTCTTGCGGCAAGGAAGGGAAGCTCGAACACTTCGGTAGACGGGAACCGCCCGGGCGTGTTGCCCGGCAGAGTCCAGACGATATCGACAACACCGTTAGCCGCCTGGTCGTAAAGCTGCGGCGGCTTTCCACCCAGCTGCATGGCCGGGAAGATATCGACCTTCAGAGCACCGCCGCTCTGTTCCTCCAGGGCCTTGGCCCAGGGCATCAGAAGCCGCTGATGGACATTGGACGCCGGCGGGAGGAAATGGTGCAGCTTCAGCGTCACTGCGCTCTGGGCCCGGCCGCTCCCCGCACCGAGGATGAAGGGCGCCGCAAGCAGCGCACCGCCGGTCTTCATCAAGTTCCGTCTGCTCAGCATCGTAATCTCCTCCCTGTCAATCCGATGTCGACCCGCCCCGCAAGCCCATACCTCCGGCGGCGCCGGCCACACCTGGCCCGATGAAGCACCCGTCTCTCCTCATCAGGGCGCCAATCCATTAACATGTTAAGTTTATTCGTTGCGACCTGTCAAGTGCCAGCCCGCGACGGGCCCAATGCCCTGGAAAATGGCCCGTCCGAAAACAGAACACACAAATAGTTTCCCATCAAGGAAACAGTCTTGACAGGAGAGCTTGCCCTGATAGTTTCCACAACAGGAAACCAATACAGGAAATGCCAGATGCAGCAACCCACGCTCGATCGCATGTTCCTGGCGCTGTCGGACCCCGGGCGCCGGGCCATGGTGGAATGCCTCAGTCTCCGGCCGGCGACGGTGAAGCAGCTTGCCGAGCCCCTGGGCATGCGCCTGCCCTCGGCCGTCAAGCATCTGAAAGTGCTGGAGGAAGGCGGGCTCGTCGCCTCGCGCAAGCGTGGCCGCGAGCGAACCTTCCGCCTGCAGGTCGAGGCCATGAGGACCATCAGCGAATGGGCCCACAGCCGGGAGGCGGCCTGGCATGCCGCCTTTGATCGCCTTGCCGCGGCCATGCAGGAAATCGACGAAGAGGAGAGACAATCATGATCCCGACCGAGCTGGAACATACGACATTCACAATCGAGCGCGACCTGCCCGGCAGCCCCGCCCACGCCTTCCGGTTCTGGGCGGATCCGCGGCTCAAGGCCCTCTGGAACGCCTGCCATGCCGACTGGACGGTGTTGGAGGAAGCATTCGACTTCCGGGTCGGCGGCGCAGAGCGCAAGCACTGGCGCACGCCCGAGGGCAAGGACCTGACGTTCCAGGCCTTCTATCTCGACATCGAACCCGGCCGGCGGATCATCTATGCCTATGAAATGACCTTTGGCGGGCAAAGGCTCTCGGCGTCCCTCGTCACCGTGGAGCTGAAGCCGCTCGGCGCGACCACGCGTGCCACCGTCACCGAGCAGGCGGCCTTCCTGACCGGCGGCACCCGCCAACAGCGTATCCAGGGCACGGAAGAAGGCTACGACCGGCTCGTCGCCGCCGTCGAACGGGAAACGGTCCATGCGCATTGAGTGCGCGGCCAGGCGGAGCGCCGCCTACCTGTTCCTCGCCTTCGCCGCGCTTTCCACAGCAGGCTACGCCGCAAGGGCCGAGAGCAGCTATGCCCGGATCGGTCCGCTCAGGATGTACTACGAGGTGCATGGTAACGGCAGGCCCCTGCTGATCCTGCATGGCGGCGGGTCCACCATCCGGACCACCTTCGGCGCCATCCTCCCGGCGCTTGCGAAGAACCATACCGTGATCGCCCCGGAGCAGCAGGGGCACGGCCACACGGCAGACGTGGACCGGCCGCTATCCTTCCGGCAGATGGCGGACGACACGGCCGCTCTTGTCAGCAAGCTCGGCGTTGGTCCGGTGGATGTACTCGGGTTCAGCAACGGCGGCAGCATTGCCATGGAAATGGCGATGCGCCATCCGGGTCTCGTCCGGCGCCTGGTGGTGGCGTCGGTCTACTATCGCCGCGACGGTATCCATCCCGAACTGCTGCGATCCTTCAGGACGGCGAACGCGGCGGATATGCCAGAGGTCTATCGCAATGCCTATCTCGCCGTCGCGCCAGACCCCGACGCCCTTGCCGAACTGACGCCGAAGCTGATGCGCAACATCCTCTCGTTCGAGGGGTGGACCGAGGCGAACCTCGCCACCATCAAGGCTCCCACGATGATCCTGCAAGCCAACCAGGATGTCGCGCCGGTCGAGCACATCGCCGCCCTCAGCAAGGCCATTCACGGATCCCAGCTCGTCGTCCTGCCGGGCGGGCACGGCGGCTATCTCGGCGAGGTGCTGGCCGCAAGGCCGGGCAGCAGGCTTGCCGACTATACAACCGGCATCATCATGGAGTTTCTGGACGCGCCGTGAACGATGCCCCGCCCCTTGCAGTCGAAATGATGAACCATTCGGCGGCGAGCGCCGACACGGTGATCGAGCCCCAGATACTGACGATGTAGATCTGCTCGAACGAGAGCGACGGAACGAACGGCATGGCGACCATGCCCGCGATCAGGATCACACGCAGCAGCACGGCCGCGAAGGTCAGCGCATAGTTCCGGATCATCCAGATGCGATGATCGGCGAAGCGGCGCTCGCGCACCGCCCGATAGGCATGGAAGGCCGAATAGAGCCAGGCGACGACGAGAAGGCCGAACCCGACCTGCGCGGCAAACCCCGCCGTGGTCATGACCGTGACGGGAACGGCCGCGATCCCGCCCACCAGGATGCAGGCGAGATAGACCCTGCCGCCCAGCCGATGCAGCTGCGGCCAGCGCGCGCGCAGGGCCGGATGAAACTGGAACGGACCGATCAACAGGGCGAGGCCGCCGGAGGCGGCATGGAGGAACAGCCAGCTCAGGTGCGAGGGGAAGGCCAGGTTGAGCGGTATGCGGCTCAACAGTGGATCGAGCAGGAGATAGGGCGGAACGGCATAGAGGCCGACGGCAATCGCCGCAGCCGCGACGAGGCCCCACCCCCAACGGCGGTTGAGGGAAAGTGGAAGCGGGGTGCCTGAGGATCGGCTGACGGACATGGTCTTGCTCCGAAGGGCGCTGTTGTTGGCTGCGGAGCACCATGCCATCACCGGCAACCTGAATAAAATTGCCAGATTTCCTTGAGCTGCTAGTATCTTTCTTATGAGCACGATCGTTTCCTGGGATCATCAGCGGGCTTTTCTGGCCGTGATCGAAGAGGGTAGTCTTTCCGGCGCCGCCCGGCGGCTCGGCGTATCGCAACCCACCGTTCGCGGCTGGATCGCCGGCTTGGAGGCAGCGCTGGACACGCGGCTGTTCAGCCGCTCGGTGAACGGCCTGATCCCGACCGACGGGGCGCGCGCACTCGTCGCGCCGGCGCGCGCAATGTCACTCGCCTCGGATGTGTTCGTTCGCCGGGCCAGCGCCCCGCCGGGCGAGATCGCCGGCGCTGTCAAGGTCAGCGTATCGGAGACGATGGGGCTTGAGGTGGTGCCGCCGATGCTCGTCGCCCTGCGTCGGGCCTATCCTGCCCTTACCGTCGAACTGCAGGTGTCGAACAGGCCGGCCGATCTCCTCGGCCAGGAGGTCGATATCGCCATACGGGCCTTCGCCCCGGAGCAGGACGCCTTGATCGCCCGGAAGGTCGGAGCGATGCCGCTCGGTTTCTTCGCAAGCAGCGACTATCTGGAACGGCGGGGCTGGCCGCAGACGATCGCCGACCTTGCCGGCCACGACATCGTCGGCCCCGATCGCACGGCCAGCGACCTGCAGCTCGGCACGGCAGCAGTGCCTGACATCAGCCCGGCCGGCTACGCGCTGCGTACGGACTGCCCCCCGGCACGGATCGCCGCCGTTCGGGCGGGGCTCGGCATCACCATCATGCAGATCGCCGTCGGATCGAAGGACCCGGGCCTGCGCCGCCTCTTTCCCGATATGGTGGCAGCGTCCATGGACATCTGGATCGTCGCCCATGAGGATCTGAGGTCCGTGGCGCGGGTCGCAGCGGTGTTCGACCATTTCGTCGCCGCCTTCCTCGATTTTACAGGCGAGCAGCGGGAGCCGAAAGCTGCGCCGGATTCGCCCGTTCCCGGATGACACGATCGGGAAGAGAACCGCTGGCGCTGCGGCAAGGCCCTTCAGGGGGTTTGGCTACCCGACACGGCAAGGTAGACCGAATAGAGCGAGGCGGTCGCGGTGATGAAGAGCCGGTTGCGCTGCGGGCCGCCGAAGGTCAGGTTGGCGACGGTCTCGGGAACGCGGATCTTGCCGATGAGTTTTCCTGCCGGGTTGAAGCAATGCACGCCGTCGCCGGCGCTGGACCAGAGATTGCCTAGAATATCGGTGCGGATGCCGTCGGGAATGCCGGCATCAATGTGGCAGAAGACGCGGCTGTTCTGAAGGCGACGACCATCGATCACATCGAAGGCGCGGATATGGCGGGGCAGCGCGGGCTCGTGGCTCGCGGCGGAATCGGCGATGTAGAGCGTGCGCTCATCCGGCGAGAAGGCGAGGCCGTTGGGCTGGGCGAAATCGCTGACGACGGCCTCGATCGCGCCGGTTTCCGGGTCGAGGCGATAGACGTTGCGCGCCGCCTGCTCCGGCTCGGCCCGGTAGCCCTCGTAGTCCGAGAGGATGCCGTAGGTCGGGTCGGTGAACCAGACGGAGCCGTCCGATTTCACCACGACGTCGTTGGGGGAATTGAGGCGTTTTCCCTGATGGCTATCGGCAAGCACGGTGACCGAACCGTCGATCTCCGTGCGCGTGACGCGGCGCAGGCCGTGTTCGCAGGAGACGAGGCGGCCCTGGCGATCGCGGGTGTGGCCGTTGGCGAAATTGGAGGGCTGTCGGTAGACGGAGACGCCGCCGTCCGGCGTCCAGCGCAGGATGCGCTGGTTGGGGATATCGCTCCACAGGAGCTGGTTGGCGTCGCTGAACCAGACCGGGCCTTCCGCCCAGCGGCAGCCGGTATGAAGCTCTTCCAGCCGCGCGCTGCTGACGATCAGGTGCAGGAAGCGCGGATCGTGGGTTTCGAAAGGGGAATCGGAGGCCATGGCTGGGTTCCTGGATTACCGGGCGCCGGGTCGGCGGCCGCCCGCAAGCATGATGACGCTGATGATGATGAGACCGGTCATGATGAGGCGCACGCCGGCGCCGAGACCGTAGGTGTTGAGCATGGACACGACGAGGAACATGAAGAGCGAGGCACCCCAGATGCCCGGCACGTTGGAATCCCCACCCGCCACCGCCGTGCCGCCGATGACCACGACGGCGATCGACATCAAAAGATATTCCGAGCCCATGTTGAGCGCCGCGCCGCCGGAAAAGCAGGCGAGCAGGTAGCCGGCAAGCGCAGCGAGCACCGCGCATAAGACATAGGTGACGAAGCGCGTGCCATCGACGGGAATACCGGCCATGCGCGCCGCCGGCATGCTCTGGCCGATGGCGGAAATCCAGCGGCCGTAGAGCGTCTTTTCGAGGAGCAGCCAGGCGGCAAGTGAGAGAACAAGCGCGATGAGCGCCACATTGGGCACGCCGAGGGTGCCGGCCGTGGTGAACTCGGCAAGGAAGGGCGGCGGCTTGATGCGCAGGCCCCGGTTCGTCCAGATCGCCGTCGACTGCACGATGAAACTCATCGACAGCGTCGCGATGATCGGCGGAATGCGCAGCGTCTTGATGAGCGCATAGTTGCCGATGCCGACGGCGACACCGATGAGGATGGCGACGGCGAGGCCCGGCAGGATCATGCCGTTCTCGACGTTCATCAGCTTCAGCGCCACCGTGCCGGCAAGCGTCATGGTGGCGGGCACGGAGAGGTCGATATTGCCCGGCCCGAGCGTGATGACGAACATCTGGCCGATGCCGACGATGATGGAGAAGGCGGCGAAGGTGAGCGCGGCCTGGGTGAGCCCGATGGCACTCGCGCCGCCCGTCACGGAGATCGTCGCGAGCCAGACGACGAAGGCGGCGATCCACGACCAGATCCAGCTTTTTTGCGCAAGGTGGCGAAAAAGGGTCATCGCCGCGTCTCCCTCACCTCGATGCGGTTAAGGACGAGGCGAAGCGCCAGCACGACGATGAGGATCGCGCCCTGTGCGCCGATCTGCCAGTCGGGCGAGATGCGCAGGAACGAGAGGAACGAGCCGGCCAGCGTCAGCGTCAACGCGCCGACGACAGCCCCGATCGGCGAGACGCGACCGCCGATGAATTCACCGCCACCGAGGATGACGCCGGCAATCGAGAGCAACGTATAGCGCAGCGCAATGTTGGCGTCCGCCGAGGTGGTGAGCCCGACGAGCGCGATGCCGGCAAGCACGGCAAAAAGACCGGCAAGCCCATAGGCCGCCGCCCGGGCAGCAATCACCGACCAGCCGGCACGCTCGATGGAGCGCTGGTTGCCGCCGACGCCGCGCATGAGCACGCCGAGCGAGGAGCGCATGACGAGAAGATGGGCGATGACCGCGATGACGATGCTGGCGACGATCGCCATCGGTGCGACCGGCGGCTTCATCGTCATCAGCGCGCGCGCCCAATCCGGCGCCTGCCCGCCCGGTGCCGGCAGCAGCAGCACGGCAAGCCCCGCCCACACAAAACTCATGCCAAGCGTGACGACGATGGACGGCAGGTTGCGCAGGTGGATGACGACGCCGATCAGCGCATAGACTGAGACAGCCCCGGCGAGGATGAGGACGCCGAGGAGCGGCGCGTCGCGCAGGAAGGTGGCGGTCACGCAGGCGACGAAACTGACAAAGGCGCCCATGGAGAGGTCGAGATCGTTGACCGCCATGATCAGCATCTGGGCGATGGTGGCAAGCGCGATCGGAACCGCGAGATTGAACAGGAGGTTAAGGCCGACATAGCTCATCGCCCGCGGCTGAAGCCAGAAAACGGCGGCGAGAAGCACGGTCAAGGAGAGCGCCGGGATGAGGAGGCGCAGCGCGTCGTTCGACATCCTCATGCGGCCGCCCCCTCGAAGGATGCGGCGAGGATGTTGGCTTCGCTGACGGCGTCGCCCGAGAGTTCGGCGACGATTTTGCCCTCACGGAAAACATAGACGCGGTCGCAGAGGCAGACCTCCTCCATCTCCGTCGAATACCAGACGAAGGTGCGGCCGTTTGCGGCCTCCTGGCGCACGATCTCGTAGACCTCCTGCTTGGTGCCGACATCGACGCCACGCATCGGATCGTCCATCAGCACGACCGGTGCGCGGGTGACAAGCGCCCGGGCGAACAGCACCTTCTGCTGGTTGCCGCCGGAAAGCGACAGGATGCGGTTGCCCATATCCGGCGTGCGGATCTCGATGCGCTTCTTCCAGTCCGCCCCGCGCGCGTCCTCCTCGCCGGTCCGCACCAGACCGTTGCGCGTCATGTCACCGAGCGAGGCGATGGAAAAATTGCGCAGGATGCTCCAGAGCTCGAATACGCCGTTGAGGCGGCGGTCGCCCGCGACGAAGGTGACGGCGGGATCGCGCGCCGGCAGCCAGGCGCCGCTTCGCGCCGCATGCAGCGTCATCAGCATCTCGGTCTGGCCATGGCCGGCGAGGCCCGCAAGCCCGACGATCTCGCCGGTCCGCGCAACGAGCGGCAGGCCGCGCCCGCTCTCCTCCAGCACGACGGGCGCACCGGCAAGGTCGCGCGCGGCGCGACGATGGGCCTCGCCCTTCACCACGCTGCCCATAGCCTCGACGAGGCTGCGTTCGGAGAAATCCGCTGCCGGCCGCTCCGCGACGATGCGGCCGTCCTTCATCACGACGATCCGGTCCGCGGTCGAAAGAATTTCGTTCAGGATGTGCGAGATGAAGATAACCGACCCGCCGCCCGCGACGAAGCGGCGGACATGGACGAGCATCTGTTCGGCAAGGCTGGCATCGAGCGAAGAGGTCGGCTCATCGAGGATGACGAGACGCGGCGCAACGCCCGCATCGGAAAAGGCCATGGCGATCTCGACCATCTGCCGCTCGGCGATGGAGAGTTCGCCGACCGTGCGGTCGCTCCGGATGCCGTGGCCGGGGAAGATCGTGGCAAGGCTCGCCTCGATGACCGCCCGCGCCCGCCGCCGCCAGCCGAAGCCACCGAGCGAACGGTGCACCAGCCGGACATTTTCGACGATGGTGAGGTTGGGGCAGAGCGACAGTTCCTGGAAGACGCAGCGCACGCCGCGGGCGCGCGCCGCGGTGATGCCGTAGCGCACGATCGCCCCGTCCTCGCCCGCAACGCCGCCATCGTGCGGCGTCAGGCCACCGTTGATGACGCTGACGATCGTCGACTTGCCGGCACCGTTGTGGCCGACGAGACCGACGCATTCGCCCGGCAGGATCGACAGCGTCACGCCGTCGAGCGCCTTGACCGCCCCGAAACTCACCCGGGCCTCGGTGACCGCGATCACCGGTTTCCGCATCTCACCCGTCATTGGCCATCGCTTCTGTGCTGGAAAAGACCGCGCGGCCAGGGCGACCGCGCGGCGCCGGGAGGCCTTACTTGGCGGCTTCGATGACCTTGATGGCGTCGGCCTGCGAATATTCCACATTCGCGACGCCGCCCGCCTGGGTGTTCGCGAGGTTGGCTTCGAGGTTGTCCTGGTCGATGCGCAGGAACGGCACGACGAGGTCTTTCTTGACCTCCTTGCCGTCAAGGATCTGCTGGGCGACCCAGAAGGCGAGCGTCGAAACACCGGGCGCGATGGAGACGGACATGGTTTCGTAGCCGCCCGCGTCCTTCTGCTCCTTCCACCATTTCAGCTCGTCCTCGCGGTTGCCCATGACGATGACCGGCATCGGCCGCTTGGCCGCGGCAATCGCCTGCGCCGCGCCATAACCGTCACCGCCCTGCGTGACGACGCCGGCGATCTCGGGCAGGCTCGGCAGAATGCCCGCGACGGCCTTCTGCGCGACGTCCTGCGCCCAGTCGCCATGCACCGAGCCGACGACCTTGAACTGCGGGAACTGCTTTACGCCCTCATGGATGCCCGCCGAGATCTCGTCATCGACGAAGACGCCGGCAAGACCGCGGATTTCGAGCAGATTGCCGCCCTCGGGCAGCTTCTTCGAGAGATATTCGACCTGGCTGCGGCCCATTTCCTTGAAGTCGACGGCGATGCGCCAGGCGCAGGGCTCCGTCACGATGCCGTCGAAGGAGACGACGGTGATGCCGGCATCGCAGGCTTCCTTGACCGCGCCGTTCAGTGCCGTCGGCGAGGCGGCGTTGACCACGATGGCGTCATAGCCCTGCAAGATCATGTTCTGGATCTGCGCGGCCTGCTCGGTCGCCTGATTCTCGGCGGTGGTGAACGGATCGGCGGCGGCAACCGCGCCAGCCTTCACGGCCTCGCCCGTCACCTTGTCCCAGCTCGTCAGCATGGCCTGACGCCAGGAATTGCCGGCATAGTTGTTGGAAAGGGCGATCTTCTTGCCCGACGTGTCGGCGAAGGCGGAAACGGGCATGGCGACGCACGCGGCGACGGCCGATGCCAGAAGCATCTTACGAATTCCCATCTGTCTCTCTCCCTCAGGATCCGGTTGGCCGGATCGAAATCGTTGTCCGCTGAGCTTCCTCCTCTCAGCAAAGGCAGGATGCGGGAGAACGAGGGGGCTGTACAGGCGCGGTTCGGCAAGACATTTGCGGGATTTGCGCGAGAAGTTGCGGGTTTCCGCAAGACGCGGCTATGCTTGTCGGCGCTTACTGGAGGGCGGCGACGGCATGGGAGGCCGCCGCCGGGAGGATTTTCGCCCATGCTGCAACTCGCGCCCGCCACGCTTTTTGAGCACTATCTCGGCATTTCGCGGCTGCTCGCGGGCCAGCTCGATTTCCGCTCGGCCATCCGTTCCGTCGCCAACGAGGTCGCATATATCATCCCGCACGATCATCTCGACGTCTGCGTGCTGGTGGAGGACGGCAACTACCACACGGCCTACGAGACCGGCATCGACACCGCCTGGGGCGACCTCGAAGGCGCGCCCGTCGTCTACAGCCCCATCCGCTCCCTGCTCTGGAACGAGGTCGATTACCTTCTCAGCGACGACGCCACCGTCGATCCGCGCTTCCGCTTCGAGGGCGCCTTCCGCGCGCCGATCGACGAACAGTCGCTGCGCAGCCGCATCCATGTGCCGATGAAGGTGGAAGGCGCGATCATCGCCGCCCTCTCCTGTTCGTCGCGAACGGCCGGGCTTTATTCGCTCGACGACGTCGAGCACGCCCGCGTCATCGCCGACCTGCTGACGCCCTATTTCTTCGCGCTACGCGCCGCCGAACAGGCGCAGCGCTCCGCCATCGTCGAGGCGGAGGCCCGCGCGCGGGAAGAGGGCCTGCGCCTCGGCGCGCTGCGGCTGACGGAGGCGCTCGAACAGGAACGGCAACGCATCGGCATGGACCTGCACGATCAGACCCTCGCCGATCTCACCCGCCTCGCCCGCCGCGTCGAGCAGCTTTCGCTGAGCGGCGAAATCGGCCCCGACGCCCTGGAGCCGGTGTCGCGCTCGTTGCAGCATTGCATGCATGATCTCCGCCAGATCATCGAGCAGGCGAAACCCTCCGTCCTCCAGCTCTTCGGCCTTGCGCAGGCCGTCGAGAACCACCTCGACCGTTCAGTGCGCGACAGCGGCATGCCGATCCGCTGGGCGCTCGCCGACGAGACGGCCGGCGCACTCGACAGGCTGGAGCCGACCGTCAGCGTCGCCCTCTTCCGCATCGCGCAGGAGGCGATCAACAATGCCGTCCGGCACGCCAAGCCGGCGACACTCGCCGTACGCCTGCGCGTCGAGACCGAAAGTCTCGTGCTCGACGTGACGGACGATGGCAGCGGCGTCGTGCGCCCGCGCGGACGCATCGGCAGCGGCGTCGAGAACATGAAGACGCGTGCCCGGCTGATCTCGGCGACCTGCACGGGGCGCAACAACGGCGGCACGACCGTAACGGTCCGGCTTCCCCTCGCCCCGGAACGCGGCGCGGGAGCCCCATGTGAAGGAGGAACGGGTGATGAAAATCCTGATCGTGGAGGATGATCCGCTGCATCGTTCCTACCTGCACGAGGCGGTGTGCTCGGCGCTGCCGGAATGCGAGACCGTGATCGAGGCGGAGAACGGTCTTTCCGGCGAAAAGCTCGCGCGCGACCACAAGTCCGCGCATATCGTCATGGACCTCCAGATGACGACCCGCAACGGCATCGAGGCGGCGCGCACGATCTGGAAGGAGCGGCCGGAAACGCGCATCCTCTTCTGGTCGAATTACTCCGACGAAGCCTATGTGCGCGGCGTCTCGCGCATCGTGCCCGACGGCGCCGCCTATGGCTACGTGCTCAAATCCGCCTCCGACGAGCGGCTGAAGCTGGCGTTGCGCTCGATCTTCGTCGAAAGCCAGTGCGTGATCGACCGCGAAATCCGTGGTGTGCAGCAAAAGAGCCTCGGCCAGACGAACGGCTTTACCGATTCCGAATACGAGATCCTTATCGATATCGCCCTCGGCCTGACGGATAGGGCCATCGCCCGCCGCCGCAACCTCTCGCTCCGCAGCGTGCAGAACCGCCTGCAACAGCTCTACGACAAGCTCGACGTCTACCAGTCGACCGGCGAGGACAGCGAGGACTCCCGCTTCAACCTGCGCGCCCGCGCCGTCACCACGGCGCTCCTGCGCAAGCTCCTGAACTACAGCGCACTGGAGAAGGCCGAGGCCGACCTCCAAGAGTGGCTGTCGAACCTCTAAAAATCCCGGCAAGAACGCCCAGCGATTTTGAGTTCGGATTTGCTTTGAGGCGAGGAATTACCCCCCAATGCCGTCCCGCTGGACGCGTGACGTTCAGAACCAGTCGCGTGGCCGGGCGGCCGTCGCGCCGGCTGCTCGCAACACCCGCTCGATCGCGCCACCCATCGACAGGACGTCTTCGTCGGCATAGCGCCGGCCGATGAGCTGAAGGCCGACCGGCATGCCATCGTCCGCCAGCCCGGCCGGCAGCGACAGGGCCGGGCATTGCGGCAGGAGATTGAACGGACAGGTCATGTCGAGACCGCGGAAACGCCCGTCCGGCAGGTCCGCGATATAGTCGTTGTCGTCGGCATCTGCCGCGGGAGCCGTGACGGCACAGGTCGGGCAGAGCAGTCCGTCATACCGGGAAAGCACTGCGGCGAGATCCTGCCACATCCGCGTGCGCAGCAGTTCCACCCGCTTGTACGCCACAGCATTCAAGGTCTGGCCACGCTCGATAAGTTCCACGACGATCGGATCCATCCGCGCGCGACAGTCCTCCAGCGCCTCGCCGAAGAAGGCCGCCATGAACACGCACCAGAGATCGTACCATTGGTCGTTGACGGCCCGCGTCCAGCCAAGCTCGACGGGCTCGACCACGGCCCCCTCCGCCCGCAGCGCATCGATCGCCGAGAGGATCACCGCCCGCACCCGCGCATCGACGCTGTAGTAGCCAAGGTCCAGCGAGAAGGCGAAGCGGCGACCTTCCAGCGGGCGGGCTTGCGCCTTTTCCGAAGAGAAGGAGAGAGGCAGCGAGAAGATATCCGCGTCATCAGGCCCCGCCGCCGCGGCCATGAAGGCAACGGCATCACCGGTCGTGCGGGCAAGCGGGCCGAAATGCGAAATGCTGTCGAACATGCTGGGCAGGATGGTCATGGGAATGCGCCCGAGGCTAGGCTTGAGACCGACCGTACCCGTGAAGGCAGCCGGGATACGCACCGAGCCGCCCATGTCCGTGCCCTCGGCGAAGGGAACGACGCCGGCGGCGACGGCGACCGCCGAACCGCCGGAAGAGCCGCCGGAGGTGCGCGCCGGGTCCCAGGGATTGCGTGTGACGCCCCAGCGGGGGCTGGCGGTGAAGCTGGAATGGGCGAATTCCGGTGTCGTCGTCTTGCCGATGAGGATCGCGCCGGCCGCCTCCAGCCGCGCGATGCAGACGGCGCTTTCTCCGGGCACCCAGTCCCCTCGCGTCCAGGAGCCGAGCGTCGTGAGGTCGCCCCTGGTCGGCGTCAGGTCCTTGGCGGCAAAGGGCACGCCGAGAAGGGGCGGCAGCAACCCGCCCCCGGCCCTCTGCCGGTCCGCGGCGCGCGCGGCAGCGAGTGCCGCCTCCTCGCGCAGCAGCGTGAAGGCGTTCAGCGCCGCATTGACGCTCCTTGCGCGCCGAAGGGATTCGACAACCACCGTCTCGGCCGAAAAATGCCCGGCACGGATGCCGGCGGCGATGTCCGTTGCCGGCAGGTCGAGCGGATGGCGGTGAGAAACTGTCTGCATGACGGCGGACTCCGTGCTAGGTCTTGGCTTCGATGAGCGGGGAAGGATCGTGGCAGCAGGGGCGCAGGCCTATATCGACCAGTGGAACGCCAGCCTTGCCGCGGCTGTTGCGGTGCTCGGTGAGCCGGGTTTTCCCGCGGCGCTGGAACAGGCGCTCCGCCACCTCGTCGCCTTCGAGATGATGAACGGCTTTGCCTATGCGCCGGGCGGCAAGGCCTTCGACCTCGACAACGACCGCATCGTCGGCGACCGCACCACCATCGTCGATCATTATCTTGCCGGCGCCTACATTCTCGACCCGTTCTACGATGCGGTCCGCAACAGTCCGCACCAGGGCGTCCTTATCATGCGGCGGCTTGCCCCCGACCGGTTTACGGAGACGGAGTACTACCGCCGCCACTACCAGGCGACGGGCATTGTCGACGAGATCGGCTTCGTCCTGAAACTGCGCCATGCCGATGCGGTTCTGTCGCTGTCGCGCATCGGTACGGTGACGGCATTCTCCCGCCACGACATCACCCGGCTGGAAAGTGCGGCGCCCGTCGTGCGCGCGCTTGCCGAGCGGCATTGGCACGGTCGTTTCACGCCGCCGGATGAAGACGCGAAGGCGGCCGCGGCGATCAGCCACCCGCTCCTGTCGAAGCGGGAGCTGGAAATCGTAACCCTCATCCTCAAGGGACACTCCACCTACTCCATCGCCGCCACGCTCGGCCTCTCGCCGAACACCGTGAAGGTGCACCGGCGCCAGGCCTATGCCAAGCTCACCATTTCCAGCCAGGCAGAACTCTTCCATCTCTTCCTAAGCCGTAACTGACTATTCGACGAACTCCACCTCCGGCGGGGCAAGCTGGAAGAAACGGGTGAGATAGGCAAGATAGGCGATGCCGATGGCAAGCCAGAGCACGCCGAGCAGCTTGGCATGGCTGTCGAGGTTCCACAGCAGGAACAGGTCGCACAGCGCGCCCGCCGCAGGGACGGCCAGCCCGAGTACAGGGCCGAGCGGCCGCACGATGGCATTGCCCTTCAAGTAAAGCGCGATGACCGAGACATTGACTGCAGTGAAAGCAAGGAACGCGCCGAAATTGATGAACGATGTCGACGTCGTCACATCAAGCGTCAGCGCAAGCAGGCCAACGACGCCAACGAAGACGAGGTTGAGCACCGGCGTGCGCCACGTCTCATGCAGCTTGCCGAAGAGGCCGGCGGGCAGGACGCCGTCACGGCCCATGGCGAAGAGCAACCGGCCGACGCTTGCCTGCGCAGCAAGGCCGGAGGTGAACTGCGCCACGACGAGCGTTGCGAGGAAGACCGTGACGAAAAGGTCTCCGCCGATCATCAGTGCGATTTCCGATGCAGCGGAATCGACCGAAGCGAAGGTGCCGCCCGGATGGGCAAGCTGCGTGATGTAGGCCGAACCGGTGAAGAGCAGGCCGCCGATCACGGCGATGATCATGATCGCCTTCGGCATGGTGCGGGTGGGTTCGCGTGTTTCCTCCGTCAGCGTCGAGACGGCATCGAAACCGAGGAACGAATAGGCCGCGATGGCCGCACCGGCGACGGATGCGCTGAAGGGCACACCGGCCTCGAAGAACGGGCGAACCGAGGCAAGCCCGCCCGCGCCGTTCAGCGCGGCGACATAACGGGCCGCAAGCGCCACGAAGGCCACCAGCACCGAAAGCTGCACCAGCATCAGCACGACGTTGACCCGGTTCGCAAAGGCGATGCCGATCACATTGATGGCCGTGGTCAGCACGATGAAGCCGACGATCCACATCCAGGCCGGCACCGCCGGGAAGGCGGCGGTGAGATAGGCCGCGCCGATCAGCCAGATCACCATCGGAAGGAAGAAGTAGTCGAGCAACACCGCCCAGCCGACGAGGAAGCCGACGCCGGAATTCAGCGACCTGCGGGCATAGGTATAGGCGGATCCGGCAACCGGGTAGACCCTCGCCATTACGCCGTAGCTCGCCGCGGTCAGAAAAATCGCGAGGGCCGCGATGAAATAGGCCATCGCCGTGGTTCCCTGGCTTGCCGATGCCAGGGCGCCGAACGTGCCGAACACGATCATCGGCGTCATATAGGCAAGGCCAAACAATACGACGGACCACAGGCCAAGCGTCCGGTCGAGTTTGATCGTCTGTGTCATGTTCCCCTCCTCCAGGTGATACGCGGAAGGGTCGGGGAAGAGCCGGCCAAAGCCAATAACCCCAGGGTGTTAGGTGACGCCACAAGGTATGCGGCACCGGATATCGCCTGGTTTCCCGTCGGATCCGGCGGGCGATCGTGCCGATCGGCAGCCGCAGAGGCCGGGACTTTCCGCTGGCAGACCGTCGATACCGGCGGATAGGACTCCTCTTCTACCGACTGATGGCCCGGAGCGGCGTGCCGCCACGCTGGGTCGTGCCGACGCCGGGAGCGACGCCCACCTCCGCATTGGAGGCCGCAAGCAGCGGCTTGCCGCGCACGATGTCCGAAGCGCGTTCGGCCAGCATGATCGTCGGCGCGTTGAGATTGGCATTCGGCTCGGTCGGGAAGACGGAACTGTCGATGACGCGCAGCCCCGTCAGGCCACGCACCTTGAGGTCGCTGTCGACGACCGCCATCGCATCCTCCCCCATGCGGCAGGACCCGCAGGGATGGTAGGTGCTTTCCATCGTCTCGCGCACGAAGGCGTCGATCTCGTCGTCGCTGCGCACGTCCTTGCCGGGTGCCATCTCCTCGCCACGGAACCGGTCGAAGGCCGGCTGGCCGACGATCTCGCGGGTGAGGCGCAGACAGCGGCGGAAGCCCTCGCGGTCCTCTTCTCGGTCGAGGTAGTTGAAGAGGATGTCGGGCTGCTCGTGCGCCTCCGGCGAGCGCAGGCGCACATAGCCGCGGCTCTTCGGCTTGTTCGGCCCGGTCAGCACCATGAAACCGTGGCCATCGAGCGGCTTCTTGCCGTCGTAGCGCATGGCGGCAGGCAGGAAATGGAACTGGATATCCGGCCATTGCAGCGATGCATCGGAACGGATGAACCCGCCGCTCTCGAAATGGTTGGTGACCGAAAGCCCCTTCTTGAACAAAAGCCACTCCGCGCCGATCAGAGCGCGGCTCAAAAGCCCCATCTTGCCGTTCAGCGTGATCGGCTCCTTGCAGGCATACTGGATGTAGACTTCCGAATGGTCCTGCAGGTTCTCGCCGACGCCCGGCAGGTCATGCAGCACCTCGACACCCGCCTTCTGCAGCACGGCGGCCGGACCGATGCCGGAGCGCTGCAGAAGATGCGGCGAGCCGATCGGGCCGGAGGAGATCAGCACCTCGCGGGTGGCCTTCGCCACGAGGCGACGGCCACCGAGTTCATATTCGACACCGGCGGCGCGCTTGCCCTCCATGAGCACGCGCCGTGTCATGGCATGGGTGACGACGGAAAGGTTCGGCCGACTCATCGCCGGCCTGAGATAGGCGTTCGCCGTCGACCAGCGCACGCCGTCCTTGACGGTCATGTGCATGGGGCCGAACCCCTCCTGCATGTGGCCGTTCGGGTCCTCCGTGGTGATGTAGCCCGCCTCCCGGCCGGCATCGACGAAGGCCCTGTAGAGCGGGTTCTTCATCCTGTTGCCGGCATTGGTGGCGAGAGGGCCGGAGGCGCCGCGATAGGCGTCGCCTCCATCCTGCCAGCTTTCGGCACGCTGGAAGTAGGGCAGGCAATTGGCATAGCGCCAGCCCCGTGCCCCCTGCTCCTCCCATTCGTCGAAATCGCGGGCATGGCCGCGCATATAGACGAGCCCGTTGATCGAGGAGGAGCCGCCGATGACCTTGCCACGCGGGCAATGCACCCGGCGTCCGTCGAGGCCGGGTTCCGGCAGGGTCATGTATTTCCAGTTGTACTTGGTGCCGTTCATCGGAATGGACAGCGCCGTCGGCATCTGGATGAAGATCGACTTGTCGCTGCCGCCATATTCGAGGACCAGGACTTTTACGGCCGGATCTTCTGACAGGCGATTGGCGAGCACGCAGCCGGCCGATCCGGCGCCGATGATGATGTAGTCGTAGGTCTCGGTCATGGCTGATATCCAGAGGTTACGGGTAGAGGCCCCAGCCCCGCCCGCGGGCAAAGAGCCGGGTCAGGACATAGTGGACCGCGCCAGCCGCAAGGCAGGATGGCACGGAGGCGGTGAGGTACTTGAAGGCGGGCAGGCTCGCGAGCGTCTGCGGATTGAAGACCAGAACATAGACGCCGAAGCCGACAGCCAGGGCGAAGAGCCCGATCGGGTTGAAGCCGCCCCAGAAACGGTAGGGACCGTTTTCCTGCGGGCCGTGCAGGCTGCGCATGTCGAGCTTCTGGCGGCGCAGGAAGAAATAGTCGGCGATGCCGATGCCGGCGAGCGCGGAGTTGAGCGCCGAAGTCCAGACGAGGAAGATGAAGAAGCCGTCGTACATTTGCGGATAGAAGACGACGAGGCCGAGCGGGATGAGGCAGAAGAGGAACAGGATCGTGCCCCAGGAAATGGCGCGGATGGACGCTGTTCCCACCTGCCGGAGGCCGACGATGGAGGTGTAGAGGATGTTCGCCATCGAGGTCATGTTGGCGAAGGCGACGAAGAGCAGCGCGATGATGCCGATGACGGGGCCGGCGATCTTGGTCATCCAGATGGTCGGGTCGGAATCTCCGAGGGCGACGGCGGCAAGCAGGCCGACAATCTCGCCGAGCGTGGCGGCGCCGAAGATGCCGATGACGTTCGGCCAGAAGGCGGTGCGTTCGTTCTTCGTCAGGCGCGCGAGGTTGCCGATATAGGGCCACCAGGAGAAGCCGGCCGCAAGGTTCACCTCGACGGCGATGATGAAGTTGAGCGTGTTGTCCTCGAAGGGCGGGGAAAGCGCCGGCATCGCCAGAAGCTCGGAGAAGGAGCGGTGCTGGAGGATCAGATAGAGCATCACGATCATCAGGACCACCAGCGCGGGCGAGACGACCATGTTGAAGAACTTGATCGATGTCGGCCCCCTGGCGACGATGAACCAGGTGACGAGGATCGCGCCGACAGCGGCGATGATCATCTTGATGCCGGTGGGATTGGCGGCTTCCCCGGCACTGAGCGCCGCAAGGCCGTCGATCGACCGGCCGAACATCATGGCAAGCACCGCAAGCCAGCCCATGGTGAGCACGACCACGGCCAGCACGTATACGACGCGGCTGCCGTTGTAGCCGAACTGGCTGCGCAGCGCGACGAACTGCTCGATGCCGTAGCGGCCGGACAGCGGCGTGGTGGCGAGCGCCGTCAGCATCACGCCGACAATGTTGCCGATGACGATGGCGGCAATGCCCTCCTTCGGCCCGACGAAGAGGCCCACCGCGCCGCCGATCAGGAAGGCCCAGGTGGCGATGGCAAGCGCCGAATTGGCGTAGGTGAATTCCCAGAAGCCCCAGAGCCGCTCGGAGGGCAGCAGCGGCGCGTCGCCGCGTTCGGCGGCGGCGCGGTTGCGCTCGGCCTCAGCCTGTTCCGTTTCGATGGCGGCAAAGCCGCCGTGGGTGACATGATCAGTCATCTCACGCCCCCCAGATCCAGAAGCCCGCGACCAGGGCGAGCGTAAGCGCGCTCATGCAGGCATAGTCGATGACGGACATGGCGCCCTCGAAGCGGTGTTCCGCTTCAATGCCCTCATAGATGCGGGCACGGCGCGCCAGTTCGTTTTGCCAGGCAATATCGTTTTCCATTGTCGTTCCCCTTTCGCGTCGCGCCTTCGGCGTCTTTCCGCGATGCATACGGCTCCATCAGCCGCCGATCATGCGGACGCGCAAAGCGCCCGCGGTGAAGATACCGGCCGCCAATGGATGGCGGCCGGCGGATGTCATGGCAGGGTGATCCACACCGCCTTGGTCTCCATCAGATAGTCGAGGTGCTCGGGCCCGAGGTCCTTGCCGAAGCCGGAATCCTTGAAGCCGCCGAAGGGCATGGACGGGTCGATCGTGCTGTGCGCGTTGACATAGACGGAACCGGCATGAAGGCGCGGAATGAGGCCGTGCACGCGCGCGAGGTCGTTCGAATAGATCGCCGCGGCGAGGCCGAAGGGCGTGTCGTTCGCCAGAAAAACCGCTTCGTCGAGCGTATCGAAGGGGCTCGTCACCAGCACCGGCCCGAAGATCTCCTCACGCACGATGCGCATCTCCGGCTTGCAATGGGCGAAGATGGTGGGTTCGATGAAATGGCCCGGTCCGTCGAGGCTTGCGCCGCCATGCACCAGCTCCGCCCCTTCGCGGCGACCGGCCTCGATGTAGCCGGCAACGACCGCTTTCTGCTGCGCCGAGACCATGGGGCCGATGTAGCAGTCCCGGTCGAGGCCCGGCGCGATCTTGAGCGTGCGGGTGACCTTGACGAGTTCGTCGAGGAAGGCATCGTGCACCGCGCGCTGGACATAGACCCGGGTGCCGGCGTCGCAGACCTGGCCGGAATTGAAGAACACGCCGTTCGCCACCGCGAGCGCGGCACTCGGCAGATCGGCATCGTCGAGAACGAGCACCGGCGACTTGCCGCCGAGCTCCAGCGTGACATGCTTGAGACTGCCGACCGCGGCACGGCCGACGTCCTTCCCGACAGGCGTCGAGCCGGTGAAGGTAACCTTGTCGATGCCCGGATGCGTGGACATGGCCGCGCCGATGACGCTGCCGCGGCCCGTGACGATGTTGACCACGCCGTCGGGAATGCCGGCCTCCTGCACCAGTTCGGCAAAGCGCAGGGTGGAGAGTGAGGTCAGCTCGGCCGGCTTGACGATGACGGTGCAGCCAGCGGCAAGGGCGGCCGCAAGCTTCCAGGCCATGGTCTGCAGCGGAAAATTCCACGGCACGATGGCGGCGACCACACCCAGCGGCTCCTTGCGGGTATAGGCGAGGTAGTTGCCGGGAATGGACGGCTCGACGGTGCGCCCGTGCAGCTTGGAGGGCCAGCCGGCAAAATAGCGGAACGTGTCGACTGTGCCCTGGATGTCGATGTCCCGGGCGAAGCTCACGGACTTGCCCATGTCGACGGCTTCGATTTCCGCCAGCTCGTCGCCATGCGTTTCGATGAGGTCGGCAAGGCGGTGCAGCAGGCGCTCGCGCTCGAGTGGCTTGAGGCGGCGCCACTCTCCGCCGTCAAACTGGCGGCGCGCGGCTGCAACAGCCTGGTCGAGATCCTCCGTCGTGCCGGACGGCGCACTGGTGATCCGCCCGCCAGTGGACGGTTCGAAAACATCGAAGGTCACACCGTTGCCGCTATCGACCCACGCCCCGTCGATGAACATCTTCTGGGGCTTGGCGAGAAAACGCCGCGTTGCATCGCTGACGCCGTAGTGATCGAGATAGTTTCGGACGCTTTCGTCCATGTGCTGTTCCTCTTCAGCCTGCCGCCCGGACATGCCGGTCTTGCCCTGTTGTTCAGTCAGCGCCGCCGCGCCCATGCGTGCGGGATGTGTCCGGTGAAGGTCATGGAAACCCGTGCCACCGGGGTGAATGCGTCACTGGCGGCAGCGATCCCGACGAGATCCACGCCGGCGAACGGCAGGGTCACGCATTCGGTCGCACAGGATTTGCTGGCCACGTCCCCTCCTCCAAAGGTGAAGGGAGTGTGCCAAAGAAAGATACGTTTAAAAGTATCTATGATTGCATGTTCACTTGTGCATTAATCAATGAATGATCAACAAGGTCCGGCACCGCATTCTCAATCTCTCGCTTGGCGATGCAGAACTCAGGCTGCTGCGCGTTTTCGCCTCCGTTGTGCAGCATGGCGGCTTTTCCGCCGCACAGTCGGCGCTCGGCATGACGCAGGCGACGATCTCCACCCATATGCGCCATCTGGAGGAGCGGCTCGCCCTTCGCCTGTGCAGCCGCGGCCGCGGCGGTTTCCAGCTGACCGACGAAGGGCGGCTCGTCTACGAGGCAACGCTTGAGCTTTTCGGCTCGCTGGAAAAATTCCAGAGCCGCATCGGCGAGGCACAGGGGGAACTGACGGGCAGCCTCAGCTTCGGCACGGTCGACGCCATGATCACCAACCGCGGCCTCGACCTTCAGGGCGCCCTGGCAGCCTTTCACCGCGCGGCTCCGCGCGTACACCTGGAAATCGACGTCGCCGCGCCGCAGGTGCTGCATCAGGGCCTGCTCAACGGTTCCTACCAGATCGTGCTGATGCCCTCCGTCGGCAGCGTCATGCCGCATTTTCGCAGCCAGCCAGTCTTCTCCGAGGTCCAGAAGCTCTATTGCGCCGAGGGTCATCCACTCTTCGCCTGCCCCGATGCGGAACTGACCGACGAGGTGCTGGCAGCCCAGTCCTTCGCCGGCCGCACCTATATGCCGAATGAGACGATCTGCGGCGTGAACTTTACCTGGTCCGCTGCGACGCCGCATATGGAGGGCACGCTGCTTCTTCTGCTATCGGGCGCCTATATCGGTTTCCTGCCCGACCACTATGCCGAAGAATGGGTTCGCACCAACCGCCTGCGCGTGCTTTCGCCCGAGCGCATGCGCTTCGAGGACATGTTCCACATCGCCTATCCGCGCAACAAACCCTCTCGCGCTGCCGAAACGCTGGCCGAAGCGATCACCGTGAGCGTGCGCAAGGCGCACTGATGTTTTCCGCCCGGCCCCGGCAGACCAGGACCAGGCGCGGCCTTCGTCCAGGACATGAAGGCACTCCGCAGGGCGGCGAACATGCCGCCGGCCTCGTCACCGCACCCGGACAGGCTCGGCATAGTAGGGCAGCCGGTCGATCCGGGGCGACCACAGCCCCTTGTCGACGACAGAACGTACATGTGCCGCGATTTCCTCCATCGGCGCGAACCAGACGTCCCCCTGCGCAAGAACCTGTTCAAGGAAACGGTGCACCACGTCCCAGCGCGCAAGGCGGCCCGTGGCAAAGGGATGCACGACCGGCACCCAAAGCGCGCCATACCGCCGAGCGGCCTCGAACTCCTGCGCGAAGGCGGCAAAGCCCTGTTCCGGCGCGCGGATCGGCATCATGTAGTCGAGATCCATCGACTGGACATATTGCGGCCAATCGTCGAGCCCCCAGTGCGATGGCAGCTCGACCAGCCGCCCGGCCTCGCATTCCAGAAGATAGGGAATGTCGTCGCCCATCAGCGAGGCGTCGTACTCGAAGCCGCGCGAGACCAGAAGGTCGGCCGAACGGTGCGAGAAGTTGTAGAGCGGCGCCCGCCAGCCGCGCGGTCGCCTGCCGCTCGCCTTGACGATCACCTCGATGCCGCGGTCCAGCCAGTAGGCCTCGTCCTCGTCGGAAAGCTCGCGCGGATGCTCGTGCAGGAAGCCGTGATGGGCAAGCTCGTGGCCGCCTTCCAGAATGGCCTCGATGGCCTCCGGATAGCGCTCGATGCACCAGGCCGGCACGAAGAAGGTCTGCCGGATGCCGAGCCGGCGATAGCTTTCGACAATGCGCGGGATCGCCACCTTCGGCCCGTATTGCAGCATGGAGATGCCGGCGACGCGGCTGTGGCCATCCTCCGGGTGGGCGATATGGATGAGGCTGTCCGCATCCATGTCGAAGGTGATGCAGGCGGCACATTTCGCACCGTTCGGCCAGGGAATGGGATTTCTGATCACGGCATGATGCTCCCGCCGTTGCTGCCGACACCCTGTCCGGTGAAGTACCGCCCGCCGGGACCGGCGAGGAACAGCGCGAGCTCGCCGATCTCCTCCGGCTGACCGAAGCGGGCAAGCGGAATGGCAAGTTCCCGCGCCCGCCATTCGGCGCTCATATTGGCCGCACCGAGCATTTCCGTATCGATCGGGCCGGGGCAGATGGCGTTGACGAGGATACGCGGCGCGAATTCCTTCGCCCAGGAGCGGGTAAGGCCGAGCACGCCGTGCTTGGAGGCGACATAGGGCGAGAAGGTCTCGCGGCCGTAATAGGCCATGTCCGAGGCAATCAGGATCACCCGGGCCGGCGCTTCCACCGTTCCCTCCATCAGTCCGATCGCCATCTTGCCGACGAGGAAACTGCCCCGCAGGTTGACGGCGATCACCCGGTCGAAATCGGCGACCGGCGTTTCGAGCAGCGGCGCCTCATGGATGACGCCCGCACAGTGCACGACGACATCCAGTCCGCCGAACCTTTCCTTCACCGCATCGCCGACCGCAAGGACCGCAGCTTCGTCGGAGACGTCGCAGGCGAGCGCCAGCGTTTCCGCTGCGCCGGCCTTCATGGCCGCCGCAGCGGTTTCATCGGGCTTGCGGATATCGGCGAGCGCGACACGCGCACCGGTTCCGGCAAAGGCGAGGGCACAGGCTGCGCCAATGCCGCGATAGGCGCCCGTGACGAGAACGCGCCGGCTCATGCCATCACCTCGCCGCGATCGAGCATCAGGCCCTGGCCCGTCATGTCCTTCGCCCCGTCGGAGGCAAGGAAGAGATAGGGCGCGGCAAGGTCTTCCGGTTCCAGCAGGCCGGGCAGAACCTGCGCGCCGACGATTTCGGCCAGCAGGTCCTCCTCGCTGCGGCCGGTGCGCAGCGACATGTTCTTCAGCGACAGCATGGCCGCTTCCGTGCGCACCCAGCCGGGGCAGACGGCGTTGACGCGAATGCCCTTCGGGCCGAGCTCCTTCGCCATCACGCGCGTGAAGCCGAGATTGGCGTGCTTTGAGGTGATGTAGGCGGCAAATTCCGGCACCGCGACACGCCTCCAGATTGAGGCTGTCACGATGATGCGGCCTCCCTCCACCATATGCGGCACGGCATTGCGGGTCACGTAGAACGTGCCGTTTGTGTTGATGTCGGTGATGCGGCGGAACGTATCCTCGATCGACGGATCGGGATCGAGCAGCGGCGTGATGCGCTCCAGCCCCGCATTGTTGACGAGCACGTCGATACGGCCGAGCGGCGCAAGCGCGGCCTTCACAGCGGCGCTGTCGGTGATGTCGCATTCGATCGCCGCGACCTTACGGCCGAAACGGGCCGACATTTCCCCGGCCGTTTCATGGATGCCCGAACCGGAGGAAAGGATCGTGACATCGGCGCCAGCGGCGGCAAAACCTTCCGCCACAGCCCGGCCGATGCCCCGGCTCGCCCCCGTGACGAGCACATGCTCGCCGGAGAAATCGTAATGAAGTCGTCCCATGGATCAGCCCTTCCTTGCGTGCATGATGCGTCCGATGAGGTTCATGAGAACCTGGGCGGCGAGGATGGCCGTGCCGCCGGTATGGTCGTAGTCGGGGGCAACCTCGACGAGGTCGATGCCGACGATGTCGCCGCGCTCGGCGAGCGCCGACAGGATTTCCAGCACCTCGTAGTAGATGAAGCCGCCATGCGAGGGTGTGCCCGTGCCCGGCGCGATCGAGGGATCGAAACCGTCGATGTCGATCGTCACGTAGTAGCGCACGCCAGCCGGGATGCGCTTTATCACCGCATCCGTGCCGAGCGCCCGGATCTGGCGAACAGAGAGGATATCGGAGCCCATGTTCCGCGCATCCTCGTAGCCCTCCTTGGCCGTCGAGGAGACGTTGCGGATGCCGAGTTGCGAGAGGCCGCTGACATAGGGTTTTTCCGCCGCGCGGCGCATCGGGTTGCCGTGGCCGTAGCGCACGCCATGGCGCTCGTCGACAAAATCGAGATGGGCATCGATCTGCACGATATGGATCGGGCCGTTTTTGGCGCAGTCCTCGGCAAAGGCATTGATGCAGGGGATGTTGACGGAATGGTCGCCGCCCAGCACCACCGGCAGCGCACCGGCCTCAAGGATCTTGCGCACCCCGAATTCAATGTTCGCGTGGCTCTTCATCGTGTCGGTGTGCACGATATCGGCGTCGCCGATGTCGACGATGGAGACCTCGCCGCTCGGAAGATAGGTGACGTCGTCCTCGTGGTCGTAGGCGCCGCCATGGCCGAAGGAGAACAACGTGGAGGCCTCGCGGATGGAGCGCGGCCCGAAGCGGGTGCCGGCACGCCACTGGGTGCCGCCGTCGAAGGGCGCACCGAGGATCGCGACATCGGCGTTGATGGCGTTCCAATCCGGCTGGTAGGGGTACTTACCGAAGGTGCAGATGCCGACGAATGGCAGGTTCAGGCGGCCGGTCTCATAGGAATTGCTGGTCATGGTCGTTCCGTTTCAGATGGATGACAATCAGTTTGAAGGTTGCGCGCGCCTTCCGGCTCCGCGTCGTTCGGGGCGGCGGATCTCAGGGAAACCGCACACGAAATGGTCGGCTGCCGGCTCCTGCCGCCCCGGTCGGGCAGCGCCCTCGCTAGCGCAGGGAATGTCGGGAAATGCACATGCCGGCTCCTCCTAACCTTTATGCGATAAAAACTTTATGTCACTAAAAATTCTTGTCAACACCAATTTTGGTTGCACATCAAGGAAATCGCAGGCAAAAGCCATTGAGAGAGGCAGACGGGTGATATGGCCTTGATGGGACTGAGAGAACGGCAGAAGGCAAACCGCCGCGAGCGCATCCTGGAAGTCGCAAAGGCGCGCTTCCAGACGGATGGCTACGCGCCGACGACGATCGAAATGATCGCCAAGGATGCCGACGTCTCCGCCGTCACCGTCTACAATTACTTCGACACGAAGGCCGGGCTTCTCCTCGCGCTGGTCGGCGAGAGCGACCAGCTGCTGATCCGCCAGCTGAAAACGATGATCGCGCGCGAGCCGACGGATATCATCGACGCCGTCGCGACCTTCGGCCAGATCCTGCGTCGCCACGCCATGCGCTACCTGGAGAAGTCGACCTGGCGCGAGGTGCTTTCGGCCAGCATCCAGGAGGGCAGCAGCGACTTCGGCCGGACCTATCTGGAACTCGACCGCATTCTCATCGAGCTGATGCGCGCGATGATCCTCGCGTTCCAGAAGCGTGGCCTGATCGCTGAGAGCGTGGACAGCGAGGCGCTGGCCGATTGTTTGTTCTCCCTGCAGAACATCCGCTTCTTCCAGTTTATAGCCGACGACAACAGCGACGATGCGGAAATCGACCGCCGCCTGCGCAGCGACCTCACCGCCCTCAAGGGGCTGTTCTCCGCACGATAAAGATCCCGACCGGCCTGCTCCATACTGCCGTCCGGCCGTGTAAAACCCGCCGCATCGGACGATGCGACGGGCTGAACGGTTCTGAGATGCTCCGACCGTCAGGCCGTCTTGCGCCAGAGCTTCGAGAGAGCCCAGAGGCCGACGGCAATACCGGCCAGCACCAGTTCGCCGATCAGGAAGTCGGTGGTCTGGGTCACGAGAGCATAGCCGGTGAAAGCGACGACGATGACGGGCGGAAGCGGCCAGAACGGCATTCTGAAGGGCCGGTGGACATGCTTCTGGGAGATGCGGCTCCAGAAGGCGGCGATCCCGACGAAGAAATAGACGGTCGCGATCATGGTTCCTGCGAACATGATGAGCCAGTCGAGGCTGGACATCATGATCAGGAAGACCGAGGGAACGAGCAGCGCGGCGACACCCCAGCCGGGCGAGCGGAAACGGTTCAGTTCGGCAAGCCTGTTGCCGATCGCCGGCGGCCAGAGGCCGTCACGCGCCGAGGCGAAGACACCACGGGCAAAGTACATCTGGAGCGTGAGCGCCGCGTTAAAGAGTGCCGCGATGACGCCGATGTTGACGATCGTGCTGGCCCAAGGGCCGAGCGCGCTTTCCACAGCGGAAACGATCGGCGCATCCGACTGCAGGAAGGCGACGAGATCCGGCGCGGCGATGACGCCGGCAAAGAGCGGGATCGTAATGAGGATCGAGGCGAGGATCGCGGCATAGATGACGGCCCGGCCGACATCGCGCGCACCGCCGACAAGCTCCTCGACGAAGCCGCAGACCGCATCGTAGCCATTGAGGACGTTGAAGGCCGGAGCCAGCGTCGCCAGTGCGATACCAAGCGTCAGCGGCACGAGCTGGCCGTTCTCCAAAACGACAGGATGGAACACGATATCGACAGGGTTCTGGACCGGAGCGACGATCGCCGCCAGCACGATGAGCCCGACCACGACGAGCTGCACCAGGAGAATGGCGATGTTCACCTTCGCGCCGATTTCGACCTTCGTGATGGCGATGGCGCCAGAAATGGCCAGCAGCAGGAAAGCGATCACCTCATTGGGCACGGTAATCCACGGCAGCAGGTTCTTCAGGAAGATCGGAATGCCCAGCAGCAGCGAGGCCGGGATCACGATACCCTGCGTCACGAAGTTGAAAAGCGTGATCCAGGCCAGCGGTTCCGGCAGGGCACTGCGCACCATCGAATAGGAACCGCCCGTCGACGGGTAGGTCGAGGCGAGTTCGCCGAGGCACATCGCGATCAGGACCACGACGACGCTGAGGATCAGCATCGCCCCGACGCCAAAGGTTCCGCCCACCTGGAAGACGCCCGCCGTCAGCAGCAGCACAGCCATGGCCGGCGAGGCGTCGGCCATGGCCAGGCACACCACATGTGACACCTGGAGCCGCCGCCGAAGCGTATGCGCCTCTCCATCGGCCCCTTCAAACTCCGAGCTTTGCCCGGATCCTTCCATCACTTTTGTCGATGACATCGCTCACTCCCCCTCTTTGCATCCGGCATGGATGCAACCGTCTATCCCTCGGCCCGACGTCCACCACGTCATAGGGCGGGCTCGATCCCTCCGATCGAACACGCCATGCAGGGCCCAATAATCTATAGCCGCTTAAAACTTTTACTGAGTAAATTTTTTAGTCACGAAAACTTCCTTCGTCAACGGCGAATCTTCTGAAACACGCACAGACGGCCTGGTTCGCCGCTGGACTATCCGGCCAGGCAACACCAAGCCCCTCCATCCGTGTTCGCGGAGGAGCGGAACGAGAGAAGGATTTCTGGCTGCGGCTTACACGGCGGCCCGCCTGTCGTATCTGGCGATACGCGCGAGGAGGTAGTCGACCTCCGCCTTCGCCGTCGCGGAGAGCAGCTGGGCCGGCTTGCGCTGCGCGTCGGAGGACAGGACGCCGCGCCGCTTCAGAACGTGCTTCCGGATAGCAAGGCCGATGCCGAGCTGCTGCTCGTAGCGGATCAGCGGCAAATGGGCATCGAACAGGTCGTGCGCCTCGTCACGCCTGCCGGCCGCGAAGAGATCGACGAGCTCACGCAACATATCCGGAAAGCCGTAACCGGTCATCGCGCCGTCGGCCCCGCGTTCCGGCTCGAAATCCAGGAACAAGCCGCCATTGCCGCAAAGGATCGAGAAATCCCGAAGCGTGCCGGCCTTCTGCATGGCGCGAAGCTTCGAGACCTTCTCGAGGCCCGGCCAGTCCTCATGCTTCAACATTTGGCACGACGGATGATCGCTCATGATCCTTGCGATCACTCCCGGCGTCATCACGACGGTGAGGGTGAGCGGGTAATCCTGCAGCACCCACGGAACATCCTCGCCCACCGCTTCGACGGCACCGGCGAAGTAGTTGACGATCTGGTCGTCCGTGCGCAGGGCCGGCGGTGGCGCGATCATCACGCCGGCCGCGCCGATCTCCATCGATTCACGCGCCAGCGAGCGCATGGCGGCAAAACCCGGCGCCGAGACGCCCACGATGACGGGAACCGCGGCGCGCGACACGACGCGGCGGACGATGGCACGGCTTTCATCCGGCTCCAGCTTCGGTGCCTCTCCCATGATGCCGAGAATTGTGATGCCCGTGCATCCGCTCTCCACATAGAAATCCGTCAACCTGTCGATCGAGCCGAAGTCGATCGAGCCGTCATCGAAGAACGGCGTGGTGGCGATCGCATAGACGCCGCGGGATCGCGTACCGAATGTCATGTCCCGCCCTCCTGCCAGGCCTGATGCCGCTTCGTTGTCTCCGCATCCATCTGTCTCGTCCTCCCCGAAAGCGCCTCCGTGGAACCTTACCATCAGATTTCGGACGCGAGGACCGGTGTTGCGAACCCTTCCGAAATCTTCCGTCTCCCTGCCCACGCACCTCGGCAAGAATCGGGTGGGCGCCCATTCGATTTGAGCGCAAGGATCGGAGTGTGGCCGCGACGGAACGGGAGCATGGTCGGGCTGGACCGATACGGGAAGACAACGATGACGATCGCCGCGCAACAGACCCCTGCCCTTCGCCTAGCCTCCCTGCCCGTCACGGAGGATCCTCGCTGGGCGCGTATCGTCAGCCGCGACAAGACCGCCGACGGTGAGCTCTGGTATTCCGTCTCGACGACCGGCGTTTACTGCCGCCCCTCCTGCCCCTCGCGCACGGCGAACCCGAAGAACGTCACCCTGCATGACACGATCGATGCTGCCCGGGCGACGGGTTTTCGCCCCTGCCGGCGCTGCAATCCCGACCGCCCCACGCTCGAATGCGAGAACGCGGCCCTGGTCGCCAGGGCCTGCCGCCTCATCGAGGGCAGCGAAGAGGAGCCCTCGCTGGAGGAACTGGCGGCGGCCGTCGAGCGCAGCCCGAGCTATTTTCATCGCCTGTTCAAGGCATCGACGGGCCTGACGCCGAAGGCCTATGCCGCCGCCGACCGCGCGAAGAAGGTGCGCGAAGGCCTTGCGACCGGCAACAGCGTCACCGCAGCGATCTACGATGCGGGCTTCAATTCGAGCGGCCGCTTCTACGAGAAATCGACCGGCCTGCTCGGCATGACACCGACCCGCTATCGCGCGGGCGGCGCCAACGAGGAGATCAGGTTCGCAGTCGGCGAGGCTTCCCTCGGCGCGATCCTGGTCGCCTCCAGTACGAGAGGCGTTGCTGCCATTCTTCTCGGCGACGATCCAGAGGCGCTGGTGCGCAATCTGCAGGATCGTTTCCCGAGGGCGCGCCTCATCGGCATGGACCGCGACTATGAGGCGCTGGTCGCCTGCGTCGTCGGCTTCGTCGAGGACCCCGGCATCGGGCTTGATCTCCCGCTCGATGTCCGCGGCACCGCATTCCAGCGCCGCGTCTGGCAGGCGCTGCAGGAGATTCCGGCCGGCGCGCGCATGTCCTATGCGGATGTCGCCCGCCGGATCGGATCGCCCAAGGCCACCCGGGCGGTCGCCGGCGCCTGTGCCGCCAACAATATCGCTGTCGCCATTCCCTGTCATCGCGTGGTGCGCAACGACGGTGCACTCTCCGGTTACGCCTGGGGTGTCGATCGCAAGCGCGCACTGCTCGCGCGCGAAGGCGCACGGATCGCCTGAAGCCGGAGAACTGCGAATGAACCTCCTTTCCCGCTACGATCAATCGGTCGCCTTCCTGTCCCGGCACGACGAGGACTGGGCGCGGCTGATCGACCTGGTTGGTCCCTGCCGGCACGATCCCAAGGCCGCCCGCGAACCGTATGAAGCGCTGGTGCGGGCCGTCGCCTATCAGCAGCTGACCGCAAGAGCCGGCGACGCGATCATCGGCCGTCTCAGGGACCGCTTCGAGGGACGCGACTTTCCAGGCCCGGAAGATCTTGTCGAGGCCAATTTCGACCTGTTGCGGGCCTGCGGCTTCTCGGCCAGCAAGATCGCCACCATCAAGGCGGTCGCGCAGGGCGCCCTGGACGGCCTGGTTCCGACGCGTGCCCTTGCCACCGCCATGGACGACGAGGCGCTGGTCGCGCGCATGACCGGCATCAAGGGCATAGGCCGTTGGACGGTTGAGATGCTGCTGATGTACTCGCTGGAGCGGATGGACGTGCTGCCGGTCGACGATTTCGGTGTCCGCGAAGGATATCGCGTGCTGAAATCGCTGCCCGAACAGCCGAAGCCCCGGGTGTTGCGCGAGATTTCGCAGGCGTGGACGCCGCATCGCACGGTGGCCGCCTGGTATCTCTGGCGCATCCCGCGCGAACGCGGAAACGTGCTGTCCTGAATGCCGGGCCGGCGTTCTCACAACCATCACCCGAACCCGAAAGGCCGCAGGATGCACGATCTGTTCGGCGCACTCGTCGCGCCGATGCCCGCAGCCGAGGCCATGGCCGAGGGCGCCATGCTGCTGCGCGGCACTGCGCTCGCCTATGAAACGGACCTTCTTGCTTCGCTCGGCGACATCACCGCCCGGTCCCCGTTCCGCCACATGGTCACGCCGGGCGGCTTCACCATGTCCGTCGCGATGACGAATTGCGGCGCGGCGGGGTGGGTTACGGACCGCACGGGCTACCGCTACGACCGCAACGATCCGCAAACCGGCCGCCCCTGGCCCGGCATGCCGGAATGTTTCCTCGCCTTTTCCGTAGAGGCCGCGGCGGCCGCCGGCTATCCCGGCTTCCGTCCCGACGCCTGCCTGATCAACCGCTACGAGCCCGGTGCCCGTCTGTCTCTCCACCAGGACAGGAATGAGCGCGACTTTGCCAACCCGATCATCTCGGTCTCGCTCGGCTTGCCGGCGACCTTTCAGTTCGGCGGGCTGAAGCGCACCGACCCCGTGAAGAAATTCGCTCTCCGGCACGGCGATGTCGCGGTCTGGGGCGGCCCGTCGCGGCTCTTCTATCACGGTGTGCCCGAACTGAAGGACGGCATGCACGAGACCGTCGGGCGCATGCGCATAAACCTCACGTTTCGCGGCGCCCTGTAGCTCCCAGCCAGGCGGTTTCTCCGATTTGAAAACAAGGATCGGAGTTTGGTGGTGCGGCACGGGCGATAGGTTCGATCATCAGCCCAGAACAAGGAGTGACGGTGATGAACCTGATGATCAGAACGAAGACGCTGCGGCCCAGGCTGCAGGTAAAATCCTCCTCGGCACCCGTCGACATGCTTTCCTATGCGATCGCCGCCAGCACCTTCGGCAAGGTGCTGGTCGCGCGCAGCGGAAAGGGCGTCTGCGCGATCCTGCTCGGTGACTGCGCCGAAGACCTTTCGGCAGACCTTGCCGCCCGTTTCCCCCGGTCCACGCTGGTTGAGGACGGGGAAGGCGTGAAAGACGACATCGCGAAGGTGAAGCACTACATGGCAATACCCGCACGCGGGCTCCATATCGCGCTCGATATGCGCGGCACGCCGTTCCAGCGCCGCGTCTGGGAAAAATTGCAGACCATCCCCGTCGGCAGGACGGTGAGCTACCGGGAGCTGGCCGGCTGGATCAGTCCGCTTGCCAACCCCCGTGCCGTCGGCAGCGCCTGCGCCGCCAATCCCATCGCGCTCGCCGTCCCCTGCCACCGCGTCGTGCGTGGAACGGGCGAACTGGCCGGCTATCGCTGGGGCCTCGAGCGCAAACGCGCCCTCATCGAGAAGGAAGCCACGGCATGAACGGCGCTGCAATCGATATCGTCCCGACCTTCGCGGAGATGTCCGCGGAGGCACGGGTCGCTACCTGCGACTGGACGGCGCTTGCCAGCGACCTCGACCGCTATGGCTGCGCCGTCCTTCCGGGGCTTCTCGCTCCGGAGGAATGCCGCAACCTCGCCGCGCTCTATGCCGACGAAACCCATTTCCGCAGCCACATCGTCATGGCGCGGCACGGCTTTGGAAGAGGCGAATATCGCTACTTCAAATACCCGCTTCCCGGCCTGATCGGCGGCCTTCGCACCGCGCTCTACCCACGCCTTGCCGGCATCGCCAACGACTGGAACGGGCGGATGGGGCTGGACCGGCAGTTTCCCGAAGCACACGCGGCGTTCCTGAATCAATGCCATGCGGCCGGCCAGACCCGGCCGACACCGCTCCTGCTGCAATATGTACCCGGCGACTTCAACTGCCTCCATCAGGACCTCTACGGCGATCTCTCATTCCCGATCCAGGTGGCGATCCTGCTTTCCGAGCCCGGCCGCGACTTCACCGGCGGCGAATTCGTGCTCACCGAACAGCGGCCGCGCATGCAAAGCCGTGTCGAGGTCGTGCCGCTGCGCCAGGGCGATGCCGTCGCCTTCGCCGTCCACAATCGCCCGGTCCAGGGCACGAAAGGCAGCTACCGCGTCAACCTGCGCCATGGCGTCAGCCGCGTCCGCTCCGGCCTGCGCCACACGGTTGGCATCATTTTCCACGACGCCCGCTGATGGCGCAGCCTGGGTTTCCCACCCTCTGCCCGCCCGTCGCGCGCAATGCACGGCGGGCTTTCCTGCCAGGTCCACAGCGCACACGACAACGCCGCGCCGGAGACCCGGCGCGGCGTCCGCAACGATTTTCTATCCGCTTTTCAGGGGTCTACCGGCTGCCGCTCTCGCGCCAGAAGAACGTGCTTGCGGCGGACACCCCACCGATAGCCCGATATCGAGCCGTCCTTCTTGATGACGCGGTGGCACGGCACGATCACGGCGACCGGATTGCGGGCGATCGCAGCCGTCACCTCCCGCGCATCGCGCGTGCCGAGCCTTCCCGCCAAAGCCCCGTAGCTGGTGGTCTGTCCTGCCGGGATCTCGCGCAACAACTGCCAGACCTGTTTCTCATAGGGCGTTCCGCGCAAGTCGAGCGGCAGGTTGCAGCCGGCGGCAGGATCATCAACGAGCCCGGCCACGATCGCCGTCATGCTTGCGATCCCCTCATCGCTGCGTTCCAGCACCGCCTGCGGGAATCGCATGCGCAAGGCGTCCTCCGTCGCCATGCGCGCGGAGCTGAATTCGAGGGCCACGATGCCCTTCTCGGATACGGCGAGCAAGAAGTCGCCAAGGGAGCTGATCCCCCAAGCAAAGCGGATGGTCTCGTGCATCGTCTGTTGCCTTCCCGGTTCGGTATCGGTCGAACATAGACGCCGGCACGACGGGCCTCTCTCCGTTCCTTGCTTTCAAATCGAAAGATCGATGGCCAACAGCTCCGGAAGGCGTGCCACGGCCAAGGTACATCAAGGCGGTCGGATGGCCCTCAGCCAAAGCAGAATCGCTTCGGCTGAGGGAACGCAGGAAAAAACAGGTAACCAGAGCAGTTCCGGCGTGCGGGTGTTGTTCTAGTGCTTCAGCACGCGGGCGAGGAAGGAGCGGGCGCGCTCGTTCTGCGGATTGTCGAAGAAACTGTCCGGCTTGCCGATCTCCAGGATCGCGCCCTGATCGATATAGACGATCCGGTCCGCCACCTCGCGGGCAAAGCCCATTTCGTGCGTTACGATCATCATCGTCATGCCATCGGCGGCCAGCTCGCGCATCACGTCGAGCACCTCGCCGATCATTTCCGGATCGAGCGCCGAGGTCGGCTCGTCGAACAGCATCAGGTGCGGCTCCATCGCCAGCGAACGGGCGATCGCCACGCGCTGCTGCTGTCCGCCGGAGAGCTGACCGGGATATTTGTGCGCATGCGCCTTCAGGCCGACGCGGTCGAGCAGCCGGAGCGCGGTCGCCTCCGCCTCAGCCTTCGACTTGCGGTGCACGCGCATCGGCGCGATGGTGATGTTCTCCACCACCGTCTTGTGCGGGAAGAGGTTGAACTGCTGGAACACCATGCCGACGCCCTTGCGGATGGCGGCAAGTTCGCTTTCGCCGCCGAGAAGGCGGTCTTCCTCGACGGGCATCGGATATCCGTCCACCACGAGGCTGCCATTCTGGTACATTTCCAGCCCGTTGACGCAGCGGATGAGCGTCGACTTGCCCGAACCGCTCGCGCCGACCACCACAACCACCTCGCCGCGCGCGACGGAAAGGTCAATGTTCTTCAGGACGTGGTGGCTTCCATAGAACTTGTTGAGGGTCTTCATTTCGACGATGGTGCTCATGGAGCGGCCTCCGGTGGTGTTCGTCTCGCTCATCGGCTGCCCCTTGCAAGATGTTTTTCGAGCTTGCGGGCGGCGAAGGTGATCAGGGATCCGACGAGGAAATAGGTCAGGAACAGGAACGAATAGACTTCATAGGTGCGGTCGCCATATTGCGGGTTGGCGAGGATCATCTGGCCTGCACGCAGGAAATCCGTAAGGCCGATGATGAAGACCAGCGGCGCCGTGTTGAAGATGTCGAGCACGTTGCCGACGAGCGGCGGGACCACCACGCGAAGGGCCTGCGGCAGGACGATCGAGCGGTTGATGTCGAACTCGCTCATGCCGAGCGAACGGGCGGCTTCCGTCTGCCCGCGCGGCACGGCCTGCAGGCCACTGCGGACATATTCGGCGACATAGGCGGAGTAGAACAGCGTGAAGCCGATCATGCCGCGGACCACATCCGCCAGATTGAGCTGCGGCGTCAGCACGGGCATCAGGATCCAGATCCAGTAGACGACCATGATGAGCGGGACCGAGCGCATCACCTCGATATAAGCCGTGCAGATCCAGCGCACGCTGGAAAAGCGGCTGCGACGGCCGAAGGCGAGCAGGATGCCGATCGGCAGGGTCACGATCGCTGTGACGAGCGTCAACAGGATGCTGAGCAGCAGGCCGCCCCACAGGCCGGCGCCGGGCGGCGCCATCACGGCGAAGATCGCAATCAGCCCGACGAAGCTTGCCGGCACGAGCCCCTTGCGCACCGCCGGAACGCGGGAAATCAGCGCCCAGGACAGCCCGAAGACAACGACCAGCGCGAAAACGAGCAGGACGTTCGCAAGATCGTTTGTCCCCGTGAGAACCAGCGCAGCCGCCACCACGAGGAGAAGGCCGCCGGCATGCCGCCGGCGGAACGCGAAGACACAGCCGAGGGCCGCGCCGAGCAGGGCGGCGATGATCATGGCTGCGACCCAGGTGCGCCACACCTGATCCACCGGGAAGATGCCGATCATCAGGACGCGCAGGCTTTGCGGAATGATGTCCCACTGCGCCACCGTCAACGCCCAGCTGGCAATCTGCCAGAAAAGCCAGAGCACCCCGGGAATGACAGTCAGGGACAGGAGAACATCGAACGGCTTGGCGAACAGGTTGTGCCGCGACCATTTCAGGGATTTGGCGATCATCGCGACGCTCCGTGTCTCGTCATGCGGCGGTCGGCCCAGCCGACGGCGGCGCTGATGGCCCAGCTGAGGATGAGGTAGGACGCCATCACGATGACGATGCCTTCGAGGCTGTGGCCGGTCTGGTTCGCGATGGTGCCGTAGATGTTGAACAGCTCGGGATATCCGATGGCGATGCCGAGGGCGGTGTTCTTTGTCAGGCTGATATACTGATTGCCGAAGGACGGGAGCACGACGCGGAAGACCTGCGGCAGGATGATGTCGTTGACCGTGTCGCGGCGCGTCAGACTGAGGGAAGCGGCTGCCTCCCATTGCCCCTTCGGCAGCGCGTCGATGGCGCCGCGCACGATTTCCGCGATGTAGGACGCACTGTTGACGACGATGGCAAGCAGCAGCGCGGCCATTTCCGGGCTCATGCCTGTACCGCCGCGCGCCTGGAATTTCGAGGCGATGGGAACGTCGAGACCGACGATGCCCGTGGCAAACATCACTCCGCCAAGCAGGACGACGGCACCGGCGCAGACCCACCGGACTGTACCATGGCGATCGAACAGCACGCCGAGGATGGCGACCCAGAATGCCGTTGCGGCTGCGATGGCGAGGACCGAGTCGCCGCCCTGCCAGACGGGGACCGGAAAATAGAGACCCTGCTGGCTGATCACGACGCCGTAGAATTTCGCGGCAGCGGCGATCGGCGGGAAATGCAGGACGACGGCGAAATACCAGAAGACGATCTGGATCAGCAGCGGTGTATTGCGCACGAACTCCACGCACCAGAAGGAGAGGTTGCGCACCACCCAGTTGGTCGAGAGCCGGCCGACGCCGAGCAGCGTTCCGAGCACGGTGCTGAGAAGGATGGCGAACACGGCCACCTTGACCGTGTTGAAGATACCGGTGACGAAGGCCTGGGCGATCAGGTGATCCGGCGTGAAGGTCAGGAACGTCGGCCAGACACCGTCCTCGAGGGCAACCGTCTTGCCCTCGCTGATATCGAAACCTGCTGCATCCCAGAGGAAGGAAAAGCTGAACTTGATCCCGTGCCGGGCCAGCCCTTCCTTCACGGCAAAGGCAAAGAGGACCACGAGGACGATGGCCGCCGCAACAATGGCGGACTGGGTGGCATTGTACCGGATCCGGTTGCGGCGGCGGCGAGCCGGGAGATCGTCGTCGGCCGCGTTACCGGCCACGTTCGCTTGGTGCACAGTCATGTCGAAATACCAGAACCGATTGGAGGCCCGGGGCGTGATGCCGCCCCGGGCCGGTCAGGAAGGGATCAGTTCCAGAGGGGCGAGTAGATGGCGCCGCCTTCGGTCCACAGGGCATTCGGCGTGCCCTTGCGATCGAGGAACATCCGGGTGTCCGGGCCGAGATTGCGCGCATAGACCTCGCCATAGTTGCCGACGGCCTTGACCGCCTGTGCGACGAAGTCGTCGGAAAGGCCGAAGTCCTTGCCGTAACCACCACCGACGCCGAGGAACTTCTGGACGAACGGGTCCTCGCTCTTCTGCTTCTCTTCGAGATTGGCCTGCGTGATCCCGGATTCCTCTGCCTGGAACAGGCCGTAGGTGACCCAGCGCAGCGCGTTGCGCCACTTGGAATCATTGGCCGCGACGAAACCGCCGAAGGGCGACTTGTCGAGCGTGTCGGGCAGGATCAGATAATCGGCCGGCTTCGGCGCGTTGCCAGCCCAGGCGGCAAGCGCCGACTTGTCCGTGCTCATCGCGTTGCAGCGGCCGGAATTGAGGGCGGCGAAGAGCTTTTCAAGGTTCTCGTAGGTCAGAACCTTGGAGCCTTCCCAGCCGCGTGCCTTGAAGGCGCTGGTGAGGACGGTTTCCGTTACCGAGCCCTGTGTCGTGCAGAAAGTGGCGCCGTCGAGATCGGCAAATTCCTTCACGCCCGACTCCGTCTTCACCATGACGCCCGTGCCGTCGTAGAAATTGACCGGCAGGAAATCGATGGCGATGGAGGATTCGCGCGCCGGCTTGATGGTGGTGTGCGCGAAGACGACATCGACCTGGTTGGTGAGGACCGCATCGAAGCGGCTCTTGTCGGTGACCGTGACGAACTTGACCTTCGATGCATCGCCGAGGACCGCGGCGGCGACGGCGCGGCAGAAGTCGACGTCGAGGCCTTCCATCTGGCCCGTTGTGGTGTTGAGGTAACCGAAACCGGGCGCGGTGTTGTCCGTGCCGCAGTTCAGCGTGCCGCGCTGCTTGACCGTGTCGAGGACGGACGCCGACGCGTGACCTGCGGTAACGGCGAGACCGGCAAACACGCCGGCCGTGAGAAGCTTGATCAGTTTCATTGCAGTCCCCTGTGAATATCGCGAGCGCCCTGCACGCTGGTGCAGAGCCCGGTTCTCATGCCGAGAGCTGATTTGGGCGATAGGGCAACAGCGGCTCTTGCCGTTCTGTAGCGATTGTTCCCGCCATTGGCCTAAGTCCGCCGTTTGGTAGCCAAGCTGCGAACCCATATCAATCGACAGGGGGACGATAGGAACACGATTTGTTCAGGTCTACTTAATTCTGCTTTACGTACTATTTAGCAAAACTGTTTGATTTTAATCGTCGGCATTGCCTTCGGAGCCCGCGTCGAGCGCAATCGGCGCTTCGTTCTTGCCCGTGGGGAGCCGGCGACGAGAACCGATCCGCGCGTTGATTTCCGCGATGAAGGCCTGAACGGCGGGGCTACGTTTCTCCCCCTTGCGGAAGGCCAGCGAGATCTTGCGGCGGATCTCCGGCTCGACCTTGCAGACCCAGACGTCCTCGAGGTCATAGCTCGCCCGAAGGCCCGGCAGGATCGAGATGCCATAACCTTCCCGGATCAGCGCGATCGTCACCTCGAACCCCTTGCAGCGGGCGACGATGTTGGGCGTGAAGCCAGCCTCCTGGCACGCATCCGTGATCATGCGGTTATAGGTCGAGGAGGCGGTATCGAGCGCCCAGCGCTCGTCGCGCAGCTGGTGCAGCATGACGGTCGGCTGCTCGGCCAGCGGATGGGTCTGGGACACCATCACATTGAAGACGTCCTCCATCAGCGGGATCGTTTCGATGTTCGGATCAACGGCGCCGGCGGGCACGTTGAGATCGTCAACGATCGCGATGTCCGTCTGCCAGCTGCGCAGGGCCGCAAGGCTCTCGGCGGGTTCCATCTCGTCGAACTGCACCGTCAGATGCGGATGGAGCCGATGGAGGCCCTGGATCGCCCCCGCCACCACCGCCGCAGCGACAGAGGGAAAGGCTGCCACCCGCAGCTCGCCGGCAATCACCTTCTTCAGCTCGGCGATGTCGGCGCGGGCTGATTCCAGCTCGATGAGGATCCGCTCCGCCCGTTCGACAAGCTGCTTTCCGGCCGGTGTCAGCTCGACGCCGCGGCCCCGCCGCTCGATGAGGTCGATGCCGACCTCCTGTTCCAGCAACGCGATCTGCTGCGAGACGGCGGACGGGGAGACATAGAGCGCCTCGGCCACCGCGGCCATGGTCTTGCGGATCGACAGTTCGCGCAGGGCGCGCAAGCGGGCAAGGTCCATTCTTTCCTCCTCATGTCGAGAGAAGAATGATTAGCAAATCAGAATGCATGTGCAAATATTATTAACTTTTTCTGGATCAAAGCCATGGCTAGCCTTTCTCCAAGCCCTCATACCCTCTTGCGGAGACAGGTCATGACCGAACAGACGAAAGCCTATTTCAACGCCCCCGTTCACGAGCGCGACCCGCTCGTCGCCGGTGCCATCGACAACGAGCGCAAGCGCCAGCAGGACCAGATCGAGCTCATCGCATCCGAGAATATCGTCAGCCGCGCCGTGCTCGACGCTCTCGGCCACGAGATGACCAACAAGACGCTGGAAGGCTATCCCGGCAACCGCTTCCACGGCGGCGGGCAGTTCGTCGACGTCGTCGAGCAGGCAGCGATCGACCGCGCCAAGCAGCTCTTCGGCTGCGCCTACGCCAACGTCCAGCCCCATTCGGGCACGCAAGCCAACCTCGCCGTCTTCTTCCTGCTGCTGAAGCCGGGCGACAAGGTTCTTTCGCTCGATCTCGCCGCCGGCGGCCACCTCTCGCACGGCATGAAGGGCAACCTGTCAGGCCGCTGGTTCGAATCGCACAACTACAATGTGGACCCGGAAACCGAGGTCATCGACTATGACGCGCTGGAGCGTATCGCCGAAGAGGTTCGCCCGACGCTGCTCATCACCGGCGGCTCGGCCTATCCGCGCGAACTCGACTTCGAACGCATGGGCAGGATCGCCAAGAAAGTCGGCGCATGGTTCCTGGTCGACATGGCGCATATTGCCGGTCTCGTCGCGGGCGGCGCCCACCCCTCGCCGTTCCCGCATGCCGATATCGTCACCTGCACCACGACCAAGACGCTGCGCGGGCCCCGCGGCGGCCTGATCCTCACCAACAACGAGGCCTGGTTCAAGAAGCTGCAAGCCGCCGTGTTCCCGGGCGTCCAGGGCTCGCTGCACAGCAACGTGCTCGCCGCCAAGGCCGTCTGCCTCGGCGAAGCGCTGCAGGACGACTTCAAGGTCTACGCCGCGCAGGTCAAGGCCAATGCCCGCGCGCTTGCCGAGACCCTGATCGACCGCGGCGTGCGCATCGTCTCCGGCGGCACGGACACCCACATCGTGCTGGTCGACCTCTCGAGCAAGGGCCTGATCGGCAAGCAAGCGGAAGACCTTCTGTCGCGTGCCAACATCACCGCCAACAAGAACCCGATCCCGGGCGACAGCCCGCGCCCGCCGGAATGGGTCGGCATGCGGCTCGGCGTCTCCGCCGCCACCACCCGCGGCATGAAGGAAGAGGAGTTCCGCACGCTCGGCACCATCATCGCCGACCTCATCGAGGCGGAAGCTGCCGGCACGGCGGACGAGGTTGTTGACGGCGCCAAGGCCAAGGTGGCCAGACTGACGGCGGCCTTCCCGGTCTACGCACACTAAGCGCACGAAATCCGAACCGAAAAGGGCCGCGCTACGCGCGGCTCTCCCTCCGGCCCGCGGCCGGGCCTTGGGGATGCGAAAGGGAGCGTCATGGGAATGGATAGAGTTGCCGGCGGGGCGATCATCGACGGCAGGATGTTCGCGGCCGGCCTGCTGGACGATGTCGCGGCGAAAGTTGCCCGGCTGAAGACTGCCACCGGCACCGTGCCGGGGCTCGCCGTGGTGCTCGTCGGCAGCGATCCCGCCAGCGCCGTCTATGTCGGCTCGAAACATCGCCAGACGGCCGCCGCCGGCATGAATTCCTTCAAGCACGAACTTCCGGCTGACACGACACAGGACGAACTGATGGCGCTCATCGGCCGGCTCAACGTCGATCCTGCCGTGCACGGCATCCTCGTCCAGCTGCCCCTGCCCGCTCATCTCGACGCCAACGCCATTATCCAGGGCATCAACCCTGACAAGGATGTCGACGGCTTCCACGTTTCCAATGCAGGGCGCCTTTCCACGGGCCAGTCGGCGCTGGTGCCCTGCACTCCGCTCGGCTGCCTCATGCTGCTGAAAGATCGGCTCGGCGGCGACCTTTCCGGCCTGCATGCCGTGGTGGTCGGCAAGTCGAACATCGTCGGCAAGCCGATGGCGCAGCTGCTGCTTTCGGAAAACTGCACGGTGACGATCGCCCATTCGCGCACGCGCAACACCCCGGAGCTCTGCCGCGCCGCGGATATTCTCGTCGTCGCAGCCGGGCGGCCGGGCCTCGTGCGCGGCGACTGGATCAAGCCGGGCGCCACCGTCATCGACGTCGGCATCAACCGGGTGGAGATCGACGGCAAGTCGCGCATCGTCGGCGACGTCGCCTTCGAGGAGGCCCGCCGTGCCGCCGGCGCGATCACGCCCGTTCCGGGCGGCGTCGGACCCATGACCATCGCCTGCCTGCTTTCCAACACGCTCACGGCCTTCAGCCGCCAGCACTCCGTCGCCATCGACTGATCGACCCGAAAGGATCGCCAATGTCCGCTCTTTCTAACCGCTATGCCCTGCGCGTCGCCTGCCCCTCGATCCGCGGCGTGACCGCGGCCATCGCGACCTACCTCTCCGCCAACGGCTGCAACATCTCCGACAGCGCCCAGTTCGACGACAAGAGCACCGGCCGCTACTTCATGCGCGTCAGCTTCCAATCCGAAGAGGGCCGCACGCTGGAAGACCTGCGCAAGGGCTTTGCCGAGATTGCCGCAACCTATCAGGCGGATGCCGAATTCTTCGACGAGACGACCAAGCGCAAGGTCATCCTGATGGTCTCGCGCTTCGGCCATTGCCTCAACGACCTGCTCTACCGCCGGCGCATCGGCGCCCTGCCGATCGACATCGTCGGCGTCATCTCCAACCATTTCGATTACCAGAAGGTGGTCGTGAACCACGATATTCCCTTCCACCACATCAAGGTGACGAGGGAGAACAAACCGGAGGCCGAGGCCGAGCAGATGCGCGTCGTCGAGGAGACGGGCGCCGAGCTCATCGTGCTCGCCCGCTATATGCAGGTGCTCTCGGACGAGATGTGCCGGACCATGTCGGGCCGGATCATCAACATCCACCACTCCTTCCTCCCGTCCTTCAAGGGCGCCAACCCTTACAAACAGGCCTTCGAGCGCGGCGTGAAGCTGATCGGCGCGACCTCGCACTACGTGACCGCCGACCTTGACGAAGGCCCGATCATCGAGCAGGACACGGTGCGCGTGACGCATGCCCAGAGCGCCGAAGACTATGTCAGCCTCGGCCGCGACGTGGAGAGCCAGGTGCTCGCCCGCGCCATCCACGCCCATATCCACGGTCGCGTCTTCCTCAACGGCAACCGGACCATCGTCTTCCCGCCCTCGCCGGGCTCCTATGCCTCCGAGCGCATGGGATAGGGTCCACCACTGCGGCCCATGAAAGACATCGCCGCCGGCGCACGCCTTGCCAGGCCGTTGTCGCCGCGGCTATCGCAACGCCCCGAAGACCGGCAAGCCAATGGCGCGGCGCGCGCCTTCCCCGACGCAGGATCAAGACATGGCCATCCACCTCCCCGACAATCCCGCCCGTTCCGATGTGCTGGCGGGACGCCCGACGCTCTGGACGAACCCGCACTACACCGAAAACGCAATCGCGGATGCGACGCTTCCCGTGCAGCCATCGGATGTGGACGAGGCGCAGGAAAACTGGCGGCGGCTGGCGCCGCTACTGGAAACCTGCTTTCCCGACCTGAAGGCAACGCGGGGCGAAATCCGCTCCGATCTCGTGCCGCTGGAGGCCATGCGCAAGGCGCTGGACTATGACGACGCGCAATTCGGCACCCTTCTCGTCAAGGCGGACAGCGCCCTTCCCGTCGCCGGGTCGATCAAGGCGCGCGGCGGCGTCTACGAGGTCTTCCTGTTTGCCGAACTGTTGGCCCGGCGCGAGGGCCTGCTGATGGCGGATGAAGACATCCGGCGCCTTGCCGCGCCGGACGCGAAAGCCTTCTTTTCCCGCTACACCATCGCCGTCGGCAGCACCGGCAATCTCGGGCTCAGCGTGGGCGTCGCGGCCCGCACCCTCGGTTTCAGGGCGACGGTGCACATGTCCGCCGATGCCAAGGCCTGGAAGGTGGAACGGCTGACGCGGCTCGGCGTCGAGGTTGTCCGGCACGATGCCGACTATACGACCGCGGTGGAAAATGCCCGCATCGCCGCCGAGAGCGACCCGACGATCTATTTCGTCGACGACGAGCAATCCCGGCACCTTTTCCTCGGCTACAGCGTCGCCGCGCTGGAACTCGCCGAACAGCTTCAGGCCCGCGGCATCGTCGTCGATGCCGACCATCCGCTATTCCTCTACCTGCCCTGCGGCATCGGCGGCGCACCGGGCGGCGTCGCCTATGGTGCAAAGAAGGTCTTCGGGGACAATGTGCACTGCTTCTTCGTGGAGCCGGTTCAGTCGCCCTGTGCGCTGGTCCATCTCATGAGCGGTTCCGAAGATCTCGTCTCGGTCTACGATGTCGGCCTGACCAACAGAACGGAAGCGGACGGCATGGCCGTCGCCCGCATGTCGGCCTTCGTCGCCACCGTCATGCGCCGCATGCTGGCCGGCATCTTCACCGTCGACGACGCATCCCTCTTCCGCTGGCTCCTCAGCGCCCACGAAAGCCAGAACCTGCGCCTCGAACCCTCCGCCGCCGCCGGCTTTGCCGGCCCGGATTTCATCGTGAAACATCCGGCGGGCAAGGACTTCTGCGCATATCAGCGGATCGGCGACCACCTAACCGGGGCCACCCACATCATCTGGACCACGGGCGGCGCCTTCGTGCCGGAGGAGCAGTTCCAGACCTTCCTGCACACCGCGAACGACATCGCCGCAACGGATTGACGGAACTGCCACGACCATGCCGCCGAACTGACGCGCAGCGGCATGGTCCCTGACCGGATCGTTATGCGGCGACGGCAGGCATGTTGCCGTCACGGGCGGCGACATGGGCGATGAGATCCTCGATGCTGATCAACGGCAGCTGGTGGATGGCCGCGAAATCGATCAGTTCGGGCAGACGGGCCATCGTGCCATCATCGTTGGCGACCTCGCAGATCACGCCCGACGGGCTCCTGCCGGCAAGGCGCGCGAGATCGACCGCAGCTTCCGTGTGGCCCGGACGGCCGCGCACCCCACGCGGATGCGCGCGCAGGGGAAAGATGTGGCCCGGGCGGGCGAAGTCTTCCGGCCGGCTCGCGGGGTCCATGAGCGCCTTGATGGTTGCCGCGCGATCGGCGGCCGAAATTCCGGTCGTCGTGGCGGGAAGGTAATCGACGGAGACGGTGAAGGCCGTATGAAGATATTCCGTGTTCTGCGGAACCATCAGCGGGATGTCGAGCGCATCGAGCCGCTCGCCTTCCATCGCCACGCAGATCAGCCCGCGGGCGTGTTTCATCATGAAGGCGATCGCTTCCGGGGTCACCGCATCCGCGGCCACGATGATATCGCCCTCGTTTTCCCGGTTTTCGTCATCCACGACGACAATCATGCCGCCGCGCGCAAAGGCCGCGATTGCGTCTTCAATTTTCGAGAGTGCCATTTCATTGCCTTTCAAGGGTTGCCGATGCCGGCGTTTCAATCCCTTGGGCGAACAGGCCCGCGACCGCCCGGGTGAAGGGCGGTTCTGCAGACATGTCCTCTTCCATCCGGACTGTGACCGTCGGCTCCGGCATCGCACCGGATCTGCTGACCTTCCGCGTCAACGGAAGCGCTCGCGGGCTCCCGGATCGCTCCGGATACCGCCGGTGGGGAGTTTCACCCCGCCCTGAGAACAGGCGTAAATAGGGAATTCTGGTGGAGGAATGCAAGGGCCGGCATCGCCGGCCGCGCAGAATTCCCGACGGCTACCAGCAGCAGAAGCCGCCGTCGACGAGGAGATCGACGCCGGTGACGAAGCTCGCGGCCTCCGAGAGGAGGAAGACGGCCGGGCCGACCATCTCGTCGACAGCTGCCATGCGCTGCATCGGCGTCTGTTCCTCGAAGAGTTTCGTCTGGTGCACCATTTCCGGACGGGTGTTCATCGGCGTCGCGGTGTAGCCCGGGCTGATCGTGTTGACGCGGATGCCGCGGCCGACCCATTCCATCGCCATCGACTTGGTCATGTGGATGACGCCGGCCTTGGAGGCATTGTAGTGGCACTGGCTGAGGCCGCGGTTGACGATGACACCGGACATCGAGGCGATATTGACGATCGCGCCGCGGCCGGTCTTCAACATGGCACGGGCTTCGGCCTGGCAGGAGAGGAAAACGCCCTTCAGGTTGATGTCCATCATCGTCTGGAACTGGTCTTCCGCCATCTCCTCCGCCGGATTGGCGTTGGCGATGCCGGCCGCATTGACGGCGAGCGTCAGGGAGCCGAGTTCCGCTTCGGTGCGGGCGACCGCCTCGGCGAGCGCCGCGCCGCTGGTGACATCGGCGGCGATCTGGATGCTGCGGCGTCCGGCCCGGGCGATGAAGTCGGCCGTCCGGGCGAGGCCGTCGTCGGTGCGCCGGTCGAGCAGCGCGACATCGGCGCCGCACTGGGCGAGGCCGATGGCGATGCGCTGGCCGATGCCGCTGCCGGCGCCGGTCACGAAGGCGACATTGCCGGAGAGATCGAACAGTTTCGGCGCGTTGAGCGTGATGTCGGACATGAATGCTTCCTTGTTCAAATCGTTGCCAGTTCCATGACCGAGACGTCGTTCGCGTCCTCGCGGTTCAGGATGCCGGCCTGCTTGCCCTGGGCCATGACCATGATGCGGCTGGACACGCCGAGCACCTCTTCGAGGTCGGAACTGACCACGATGACGGCGACGCCCTCCCGCGCAAGGTCCATGATGAGATCGTAGATCGACGAGCGGGCGCCGACGTCGATGCCGCGCGTCGGTTCGTCCAGCACCACCACCTGCGGCTTGCGCGCCAGCCATTTGGCCAGCACCACCTTCTGCTGGTTGCCGCCGGAGAGTTCACCGGCATTCTGTCCGCCGCGGCCCTTCACGCCGAATTTCTTGATGTAATCCTCGGCGAATTCGCGAATGCGGCGGGTGGAGAGCCAGCCGCTGCGCGCGATCTCGCCGAGGTTGGCATAGCCGATATTTTCCGCGATCGAATGGTCGAGCACCACGCCCTGCAGCTTGCGATCCTCCGGCACGAGGACGATGCCGTTGCGGATCGCATCGATCGGCGAGCGCGGCGTCACCGGCTTGCCATGCAAAAACACGTCGCCGGCAGAAATCGGATCGGCGCCGGTGATGGCACGCACAAGCTCGGTGCGGCCGGCGCCCATCAGCCCGGCAATGCCGAAAACCTCGCCCCTGCGGACGGCGAAACTGATGTCGCGAAAGGCTTTGGTCGGTGAGGAGAGGCTGCGCACCTCCAGCGCCACCTCCTCCGTTGGCACGGGGAGCGCGGGGAACATGCGCTCCAGCGAGCGGCCGACCATGGCCTCGACGATCGTGCGGATCGGCACGTCGCCGCTGTCGAACTCCTGCACCTTGGCGCCGTCGCGCATGACGACGATGCGATCGGTGATCTGGCGGATCTCCTCCAGCCGGTGCGAGATGTAGATGATGCCGACGCCTTCGGATTTCAGCCGCTCGATCTGCCGGAAGAGGGCCTGCGTCTCCTCGCCGCCGAGCGCCGCGGTCGGCTCGTCGAGGATGAGCAGGCGCGCATTGAGCGTCAGCGCCTTGGCGATTTCGATGAGTTGCTGTTTTCCGGTCGAAAGCCCTTCGACGAGGCGATCAGGCGAAACGTCGAGGCCAAGGCGCTGGAGGCCGGCGCGCGCCTTGTCCTCCATCGTCTTGCGGTCGAGCCGGCCGGATGTCATGGGATAGCGGCCGACGAAGACGTTCTCGGCAATGGACAGCTTCGGCAGCAGCTTCAGTTCCTGGTGGATCATGCCGACCCCCTCGTCCATGGCGGCGCGGGGATTTTCGGGGGCATAGGGCTTGTCGAGCCAGGTCATCTCCCCGGCGGAGGGCTGTACGGTACCGGAAATGATGTTCGACAGGGTCGATTTCCCGGCACCGTTCTCGCCGAGCAGCGCCACGACCTCTCCCGGATGGATGTCGAGATCGACACCGTGAAGAACCTTGATCGGACCGTAGGATTTCTGAATCCCGCGGAGCGACAGGATGGGAGAGCGGGTCGTCATGGCGCTGCTGCCTTTGCGGTTACGGGTGGCTCTTGACGAATTCCGGCGCATTCTCGCAGGTCGTCAGCACGGCATTCGGCGTCTGGCGCTCCTCGACCTTCTGGCCTGCGGCGACGGCGAGCGCGGATTCGACAGCGAGAACGCCCATCTTCTGCGTGCTCTGCGTCGCAGTGGCTATGAACGGGCCCTTGCACTTGGCGAGGTATTCGAGGGCCGAGACGTCGCCGTCATAGCCGCCGATGATCACCTTGTCCGAGAGGTTGGCGACGTCGACCGCCTTGGCGGCACCCATGGCGAGACCGTCGGCCTGGCCGAAGATGATCGTGATGTCCGGGTTGGCCTGCAGCATGTTCTGCGCGATCGTGAAACCTTCGTCGGCCGACCACATGTTGCTCCACTGCTGGTCGATCAACTCTACACCCTTGGCCTCATCGATAGCGCGCTTGCAGCCGGTGAAGCGGTCGACTTCCGGTGTCGTGCCCTTCTGGCCGTGAATGATCGCCATCTTACCCGCGCCACCGGCCTTGCCGATGATGTACTTGCAGACTTCATAGGCGGATTCGACGCTCTCGCCGGCGATGAACGTATCACCCGGCGCGCCCTCGGGCGTACGGTCGACGTTGATGACGGGAATGCCGGCCTCGCGGGCAAGGCGGGTCGGCACGGCGGCGGCGGCAGCGCCCGCCGGAATGTAGATGAAGGCGTTGATGTCCTGCGTCATCAGGTCCTGCACCTGGCTGACCTGGGTGTTGGTGTCGTTCTTGGCATCGACCACGACGACTTCGATACCCTTTTCCTTGGCATGTTTCTCGACGCCGAGCTTGATCTGGTTGAAGAAGTCGGCCTGCAGGTTCGGCACGGCAAGGCCGATCTTCTTGACCTCGGCGGCGGTTGCGGGAAGTGCGAGCATGGACACGGCGCTCGCCGCGATCAGCACTTTGGACAGTTTCATGGTTTCTCCTCCGGGTTGCCCGGCAGCCCCCGCCCCTGCAGGAAGCTGCCTTCCTTTTGCCGGCCCGCACCATTGCGGGCCGTTTTCGCCTCCCCGCCGGCAGCGGGAGTGAACGGTCTTACTTGCGCTTGCGGTAGGTCTCGGCCGTCACGGCGAGCACGATGACGGCGCCGATGATGACCTGCTGCATGAAGGGCGAGACGCTGAGCAGGTTGAGACCGTTGCGCAGCACGCCGATGATGAGGACGCCGATGATGGTGCCGCCGATGCCGCCCGTGCCGCCCGAAAGCGAAGTGCCGCCGATGACGACCGCCGCGATGGCGTCGAGTTCATAGGAGACGCCCGAGGACGGCTGCACGGAGTCGAGCCGGGCGGCGAGCACCATGCCCGAGAGGCCGGCAAGGAAGCTGCAAACGACATAGACGAGCACGGTGGCGCGCTGGACATTGATGCCGGCAAGACGCGCGACTTCGGCATTGCCGCCGATGGCGTAGAGCACGCGCCCGCCATGGCGGTAGCGCTGGTAGAGAAGGCCGACGATGAAGACGACGATCATCACGGCGACGGTGAGCGTCAGGAAGCCGCCGAAGCGCACGATGGCCATCATGTTGAACCAGGCCGGAAAGCCGATGATCTGCTGGCCGTCGGTGATCATGTTGGCAAGGCCGCGGGTGATCGACATCATGGCGAGCGTCGCGATGAAGGCCGGCACGTTGAAGCGCGTGATCAGAAGCCCGGCGATCAGGCCGTTCAAGGCCGCCGCCGCCAGCGCCAGCGGAATGGCAAGCCCCATCGGCACACCGGCGACGACGTTGAGATAACCCAGCACCATCATGGCGAGCGCCATGACCGAGCCGACCGCAAGGTCGATGCCACCGATCAGGATGACCATCGTCATGCCGACGGCCATGACGCCGAGCACCGTGATCTGGTCCAGCACATTGAGGAAGTTGCGCACCGACAGGAACTTGTCCGTCGCAAAGGTGAGAAAGAGGCACAGCACGATGAGGCCGATCAGCGGCCCCGTGGCGCCGCGCAGCGACGGCAGCATCACGCCTGCGAAGCCCTGTCTTTCCTTCACATCCGCCACCATGAGCACTCCTCCCGGCCGTTCTCGGTCTTGCGTTTTCTCTATCGCATAAATATTCATTAGTGTGTGTAAATTCGTATCGCATCCCGTTGGAGTGTGTCAAGGCGCCCTTCCCGAATTTTTTAGAACTCACTGATGGAATTTCTGCTTGACTTGCGGACCACTCGTGCAAATATATCTGCCAATGTATATTTATTCATCATGAGGATTTCATGCATCCGAACGATCTTGACCGTATCGCTCGCCAGATCCGCCTTCGCGATCTGCAAGCGGTGTTTGAAGCAGGCGCAGGCCATATCGGTGGGGAAATGTCCGCCATCGACGTCCTGACGGCGCTTTATTTTCGCATCCTCAACGTTTCGCCGGACGAGCCGAAGCGGCCGGATCGCGACCGGTTCGTACTGTCGAAGGGACATGTGGCCCTGGCGCTTTACGTCACGCTCGCCAAGCGCGGTTTCATCCCCGAGGAGGAAATCGCGACCTTCCTGAAGCCGCATTCGCGACTTAACGGCCACCCGAACTGCAACAAGGTGCCGGGCGTCGAGACCAATACCGGCCCGCTCGGCCATGGCCTGCCGGTCGCGGTGGGCATGGCAAAGGCCGCCAAGCTGACCGGCGCGACCTACCGCATCTATGTGCTGACTGGGGACGGCGAGATGCAGGAAGGTTCCAACTGGGAGGCGATCGCCTCGGCCGCGCAGTTCGGCCTCGACAACCTGACACTGATCATCGACCACAACCGCTTCCAGCAGGGTGCTTCGCTTGAGGACACCAACAATCTCGCCCCCTTCCCCGCCAAGCTCGAAGCCTTCGGCTGGGATGTCACCGAGATCAATGGCAATGCCATGGACGAAATCGTTCCGGCGCTGGAAAAACGAGGGGCTCGCCCGCATTGCATCGTCGCCCACACAAACAAGGGCCACGGCATTTCCTTCATGCAGGACAAGGTCGACTGGCACCACAAGGTGCCCAATGCCGAACAATACGAAATTGCCGTGGCTGAGCTTTCGGAGGCCCTTTGATGAACGCCGTAACCCCTTCCGTTAAGCTTCACGATTGCCGCGACGCCTTCGTCGCGGTGCTGGAGCGCCTCGGCGCTGACAATCCCAAGGTCGTGGCCGTCTGCAACGATTCCGTCGGCTCTTCCAAGCTCGGCGGCTTCAAGGCCAAGTGGCCCGAACGCCTCGTCAATGTCGGCATCGCCGAGCAGAACCTTGTCGGCGTCGGCGCAGGCCTTGCCAATGGCGGTCTGCTGCCCTTCGTCTGCGCCGCCGCCTGCTTCCTCACCGGCCGCTCGCTGGAGCAGATCAAGGCCGACATCGCCTATTCCAACGCCAATGTGAAGCTCGTCGGCATTTCCTCCGGCATGGCCTATGGCGAGCTCGGCCCGACGCACCATTCGATCGAGGATTTCGCCTGGACGCGCGTCCTGCCGAACCTGCCGGTCATCGCGCCTTGCGATTCCATCGAGACCGCCGCCGCCGTGGAATGGGCCGCGAAATATGACGGCCCCGTCTTTCTGCGCCTCTCGCGCGTCGGCGTACCGGACCTGCTGCCGGCCGGCCACACCTTCGCGCTCGGTAAGGCCAACCTGCTGCGCAACGGCGATGCCGTCACCCTCATCGCCAATGGCACGCTGACCCATCGCATGGTAAAGGCCGCCGCCATCCTCGCCGAACAGGGCATCGAGGCGCGTGTCCTCAACATGGCGACCGTCCGGCCGATCGACGTCGAGGCCGTGGTCGCCGCGGCGCACGAGACCGGCGCCATCCTGACGGCGGAGGAGCACTCGACCTTCGGCGGCCTCGGCTCCGCCATCGCCGAAGTCGTCGTGGCGGAAGCGCCCGTGCCGATGAAGATCCTCGGCGTGCCCGGCATTTTCGCACCCACCGGCTCCGCCGAGTTCCTGCTCGACGAGTTCGGCATGTCGCCCGCCGCCATCGCCGAGGCGGCCGTCGCCCTGATTGCGCGAAAAGCTTCCCACGCGTGATCCCGCGCGGTTAGATTTCGCGCCGGGCACGGCAGGACCTCCCTTTCGCCGCGCCCCCTCCAATTCCGCTCACCGGAGCCACCATGACGACCGCCATCCTCGCCATCGACCAGGGCACCACGAATTCGAAAGCCGTGCTTGTCTCCACGGACGGCGGGATCCTTGCCCGCGGCGCCTCCCCTGTCGGCATCGAGCATCCGCAGCCGGGCTGGGTTGAACAAAGCCCGCTACGTCTCTGGGCCTCCGTGCAGGAGGCGATCGCTGCGTGCCTTGCCGCCGGCCCCAGCGTCGAGATTATCGGCATCGCCATCTCCAACCAGCGCGAATCCGTCACCATCTGGGATGCCGAGACCGGCGAACCGCTCGGACCCGTCGTGAGCTGGCAATGCCGCCGCAGCGCGCCGGCCTGCGCCGAGCTGATCGCGGCGGGCCATGCGCCGCGTGTTGCTGCGCTGACCGGCCTTCCCATCGATCCGATGTTCCCCGGCCCCAAGATGAAGTGGCTGCTCGACCGCGTACCCGCCGGACGCGCCGTCCGGCTCGGCACGATCGACGCCTGGCTCATCCATTGTTTTTCCAACGGTGCGGTCCATGCCTGCGATGCCGCCAACGCCGCGCGCAGCCAGCTCTACGACCTCAACCGGCAGGAATGGAGCGACGAACTCTGCGCCCTGTTCGGTGTCGATAAAACGGCCCTGCCCGAGGTGCGCGACAGCGCCTCGCGCTTCGGTGTGACAAAGAACGTGCCGGGCCTTGCCGACGGCATCCCGATCGCCTCGGCCATCGGCGACAGCCATGCCGCCCTCTTCGGCCACGGTGCCTTCAATCCCGGCGACGGAAAGGTGACCTTCGGCACCGGCTCTTCGATCATGACCACCCTGCCCCGCTTCATTGCGCCGCAGCAGGGCATCACCACGACCGTTGCCTGGTCGATCGGCGGCCGGCCGACCTATGCCTTCGAGGGCAATATCCTGGTCTCGGCCGCCTCGCTGCCCTGGATGGCCGAGATGCTGGGCCTGCCGGGCGTGCAGGCGCTGACCGAGCTTGCCGCGTCAGCCGAACCCGGCGGCCCCGGCTTCGTGCCCGCCTTCGTCGGCCTTGGCGCACCCTATTGGCACGCCGATGCGCGGGCGCTCTTCTCCGGCATCACCTTCAACACCAGCCGCGCCCAGATGGCCCGCGCGGTGACGGACAGTATCGCCTTCCAGGTGCACGACGTCTTCAAGGCGATGTCGGCGCAATCGCCGGCGCCGCTCGGCCGCCTCTATGCCGATGGCGGCCCGAGCCAGAACACGTTTCTCATGCAGTGCGTTGCCGACACGCTCGACCACGCCGTCATCCAGTGCGACGCGCCCGAGGCCTCCGCGCTCGGCGCGGCCTATCTCGCCGGCCTCTCGCTCGGCGTCTGGCCGGATCTTGCCGCCATCGCCGCCCTGCCGCGCGCCGCCAACCCCATCGCGCCGCGTCTTTCCGACGCCACACAGCGACTTGTGGTTTGGCGGGACGCAATCTGCCGCTCGACCCTAACGTGTCCATCGACTATGAGTGAATAAAAATTCACTCATGGAGACCCCTATGGGAAGGCTGAACGAGTTGCGCCTGATCGCCCGCGTCGCCCAGATGTATCATCTGGAAGGCAAGCGGCAGGCTGACATTGCCGAGATCATGCACATGTCGCAGGCGACCGTCTCACGCATGCTGAAACGCGCCGAGCAGGAAGACATCGTGCGCACGACGGTCATCCCGCCCGCCGGCACATTCGCGGAGCTGGAGACCGCATTGCGCGATCGCTACGGCCTGACCGAAGCCATCGTCATCGACTGTTCGGAAGACCGCGACGGCGCGATCATGGCCCGCATCGGTGAGGCCGCTGCCCACTTCCTTGAAGTGACACTACAACAGGACGAGGTCGTCGGCGTCTCGAGCTGGAGCCAGACCATCTTGCGCATGGTGGACAACATCCACCCGCTGAAGAGCGCCAAAGCCAAGTACATCGTGCAGATCCTCGGCGGTATGGGCGATGCCTCGGTGCAGATGCATGCAACACAGCTCACCGCGCGCCTTGCCAAACTCACTGGCGGCGAGCCGCGGCTCCTGCTCGTCCAGGGCATCACGTCCTCGCGCGAGGCGAAACTCGTGATGCTCGCGGACCCGGCCGTGCGCGAGACCATGGACCTCTTCGGTCGCCTCAGCCTCGCCATCGTCGGCATCGGTGCGGTCGAGCCTTCGGAAATGCTGGCTCGTTCGGGCAACACCTTTTCCCGCCAGGAAATGGCGATGCTGCACGAGGCCGGCGCGGTCGGCGAGATTTCCTATCGCTTCTACGACCGGCAGGGAAAACCGGTCGAAACGCCACTTAACGACCGCGTCATCGGCGTTTCGCTGGAAGAGCTGCGCAAGACCAACCGCGTCATGGCGCTCGCCGGCGGAGAATCGAAAACCGAGGCCATCGCTGGCGCCCTGAAGTTGGGCGTCATCGACGTGCTCGTCACCGACAAGTTCACTGCGGCCCGGCTCACGGCCTGATCCATCCCCGGACCAGACCACGGCCTGCCGCGCATTATGGAGAAAAGACCATGAGACGTTTTGCAGGCCAGACGGTGTTCGTCACTGGAGGCAACAAGGGCATCGGCCGCGGTATCGCCAAGCGCTTTGCCGAAGAGGGCGCGAAAGTCGCCATCGCGGCGATCGAGAAGGATACCGTCGCTGCCGCCGAAGCGCTGGCCGCAGAAACCGGGGCGGAGGTGATCGGCCTTCCACTCGACGTGACCGATGCCAAGGCGGTGCAGGCGGCCTATGGCGAGGCCGAAGCGAAGCTCGGCGCGATCTCCGTCTCCGTGCAGAATGCCGGCGTCATCACCATCGCCAAGGTGGAAAACCTCACCGAGCGCGAATGGGACCTCAATCTCGACGTCAACACCAAGGGCGTGTTCCTGTGCTGCCAGGAGGCGATCCGCCGCTTCCGGGCCAGCGGCACCAGGGGCCGCCTGATCAACACCGCTTCCGGCCAGGCCCGCCAGGGCTTCATCTACACGCCGCACTATGCCGCCTCGAAATTCGGCGTCGTCGGCCTGACACAGAGCCTTGCCAAGGAACTGGCGCGGGAAGGCATCACCGCCAACGCCATCTGCCCCGGCATCATCCACACCGAGATGTGGGACTATAACGACCGCGTCTGGGGTCAGATGCTCGGCGAGTACGGCCCGGGCGAACTGATGGCCGAATGGGTCGAGGGCATCCCGATGGGCCGCGCCGGCACACCCGCCGAAGTCGCCGCGCTCGTTGCCTTCCTCGCCTCGCCGGACGCCGCCTACATCACGGGTCAGACGATCAATGTCGATGGCGGCCTGATCATGTCGTAAGCGTCCATCCGGCGCGCGCAAAAAGTGATTGGCGCGCGCCGGATCGCACGCCCTCACGACCATCGTCATCCACATCGTGCGTTGCCGCAACAGCCGCAGTGGGCAGGCTTCACGGGGATTTTTCGGAGATTTCACGCAGATGTGCGCGGAAAACACCCCTAAAATCCCGAAAATTCTTGAAGCCGAGGCGACGGGCCAGGCGGTCGACGGTTTGCGGCGGAACGCCGGTCCGTCTTGCGAAAGCATTGCCTGTCTCGAAGGCAACGAGATCAGGCGCCTCGAAGGCGGACCGGGCCGTTTTCTCCAGCATCGTGGACAGGACGATCTCGCGGGAAATGATCTGCGACTTCAGCTCGGCAAGGGTGCGGGGCGTGCTCCGGTTTGGCATTGTACACCTACCGCGCCTGCCGCAGCGCAGCCGTTGCGGCTTCCGCGGCGACGAGAGCGGCCACGGCATCCGCCGCCGTGGCCGCCGCCGACGGCTGGCCCTGCACCGCCCGGGCAAAATCCTCAAGCTGCGCGCGGAGTGCCGCGAAGAATACCGCTTCGCCGGCGGGCGGCCAGAAGAACCGCGATTCCGCAAAATCCATCGTGCCGAACGCCTGCACCCAGCAGGCATCACCGATGGGAAATCTGCGCCCGAGCGAAACGAGGCCATTGCCGCCTTTCGACAGCGTGCACAACAGCTGGACGGCATCGGGATCCTCCGGGACCACCTCGGCGAAAGCCGTGCTCGCCGCAGCCACCCGATAGTCCTGGAGCTCCTGCCCGGTCAGCCAGCGAAGCTGATCGAACTCATGCACGCCCATGTCGATGAAGGCACCGCCACCGCTGGCCCTGAACGACGCCGGTGGTGGCGTCTCGTCCCATTGGAAGCAGGAGACCAGATAGAGTTCGCCGAGGGAGTGTGCCATGATCCGCTCCCGCAGCGCCTTCAGTTCCGGCACGAAGCGGCGCCAGTAGCCGATCTGCAGGTGAACCCCGGCGCTTTCGGCGATCGCCGCCGCCTCCTTCGCTTGCACCGCGCTGATGCCGCACGGTTTCTCGCAGAGGATCGGCAAGCCCCGGGCTGCCACCGCGGCGATGGTCGCTACATGGGTGGGGCTCGGGGTGGCGATAAGGACCCCGTCCAGCCCGCCCGCACCGATCATCGCCATGGCATCGGCATGGACTGCGACGCCGAACGGGCGCAGCATCTCACGCGCCGCAACGGAGGGATCGGCGACGGCGGCAATCTCGACGAGGGCACTGTCGGCCGCCGCACGCAGATGAACCAGCCCCATCCGGCCAGCGCCTACAAGTCCAAGGCGGAATTTCTTCATCGGATTTCCCTTTCACGATAGGCAAGGAGCGGCCGCTGCGACGCGTGTCAGAAGGAGACGGGCTCGAAGCGTCCCGATTTGGCGGATGCCAGTGCGGCCTCGCACAGGATCATCGCCTTGCGGCCATCGCTCGCGCCGACATCCGGCTTCCGGTTGGCAACCACGCATTCGATGAAATGGTCGAGTTCCGCGGCATAGGAACCCTGGTAGCGCTCCACGAAGAAATAGAGCGGCTTGTCGGTCGCGATCTGAAGAGGCCCGGAGACCTCCACGGAGGTGGGCGTCTGGTTGCCCGCGCGCAGCATGCCACCGGAGCCATGGACCTCGATCCGCTGGTCATAGCCATAGACGGCGCGCACGCTGTTGTTGATGTGGCACTGGCGCCCGCTCGCCGTGCGCAGGATGAACATGGCCGTGTCGTATTCGCCAAGCTTGGCATAGTAGGGCAGCACGAGCGAGGAACCGGTCGCGAAGAGTTCGACGGGCTCCTCGCCGAGCAGGTAACGCGCCATGTCGAAGTCGTGGATCGTCATTTCGCGGAAGACGCCGCCGCCGCCGGCAAGCGCTTCTTCCGTTTCGGGTTCCGGATCACGGCTGGTGATGATGACCTGTTCGACGGAACCGATGTCACCTGCATCGATCCGCGCCTTCAGGCTTCGGAAGCTCGGGTCGAAGCGGCGGTTGAACCCGATCTGGAAGACGATCCCTGCCTTTTCGACGGCCGCCAGGCACTCGTCGGTGCGGCCGATATCGAGGTCGATCGGCTTTTCGCAGAACACCGCCTTGCCGTGCCGTGCAGCGGCGATGGTCAGGTCTGCATGCGTCCGCGTGGCGGAGGCGATGACGAGCGCCTTCACCGCCGGGTCGGCAAGCACGGTGGCCGTGTCGGCGATCTTAGCGCCGGTCTCTGCGGCGATCCGTTCCGCCGCAGGCCGGTAGGGATCGACAATGTAGCGCAGCCGCACGCCCGGATGGCGCGCAAGGTTGGCGGCGTGCACGGATCCGATCTGGCCCGCACCGAACAGACTGACATCAATCATGGAGTTCCTCGTCATTTCAAAGCCCGCCATCCGCACGGATGGGCGAACGGGATCAGGGACCGACGGGGAGAACCCCGCCGGATTGGGTGTGTTCATCTGCCGGAATCCGGAGCGGTCGGACCTGTCAGAGGGCCGCCTGCTCCCCCGACCTGCGGCCCGCGACCATGTCGAGTTCGGCCTGCAGGTACTTCAGGTCCCGCCGCCCGGCCATCATGTCCAGCACCTCTTCCTCGCTGATCTCGTCCTTTCGGAACGAACCGAGCGAGCGGCCGCGGTTGAGCAGGGTGAACCTGTCGCCGACCGGATAGGCATGATGGATGTTGTGCGTGATGAAGATCACGGCGAGCCCCCTCGCCTTGGCCTGGGCGATGTAGCGCAGCACGATCGACGCCTGGTGCACACCGAGCGCCGATGTCGGCTCGTCGAGGATGAGAACGCGGGCGCCGTGATAGACGGCACGGGCAATGGCAACGCATTGCCGTTCGCCGCCCGAAAGCGTCCCGACCGCCTGCTGGGGATCACGCACCGTGATGCCGATCTTGGCCAGTTCCTCGCTGACAACGGCATCGGCCTGCCTCGTATCGATCCGGCGGAACGGGAAGACGCCCTTCAGCATCTCGCGTCCGAGGAAGAAGTTGCGGCTTATGCTCATCAACGGGATCATCGAGAGATCCTGGAAGACCGTAGCGATGCCTTTGTCGAGGGCATCGCGTGGCGAGGAGAACAGCACCGGCACGCCATCCACCTCCATCACGCCTTCCGACGGCGGATGAACGCCCGAGAGGGTCTTGATCAGGGTGGATTTGCCCGCGCCATTGTCGCCGAGCAGGCAGTGGACCTCTCCTGCATGAGCGGTAAACGAGATATCCTGGAGCGCCGTGACGGAACCGAAGCGACGGCTGACATCCTTCAGTTCGATGATGGGAGTGCCTGCGGCCATTAGCGTGCCTCCGTTGCCTTGCGGCGGACGTAGTTGTTGACGAGCACCGCAATCAGCAGCATCACGCCGAGAAAGACCTGGAACCAGTCGGTGTCGATACCGGTGTAGAATATCCCCATTTCGACTGTGCCGAAGATCAGCGCACCGAACATGGCGCCGACAGCGGAGCCATATCCACCCGTCAGGAGGCATCCGCCGATGACCGCCGCGATGATCGCCTGGAATTCCTTCTGGAAGCCGCGCAACGTGTCGGCGGAGCCGGATTCCAGCACCTGGATGGTGGCAAACAGAGTTGCGGCACAGGCCGTCGAGATGAAGAGGGCGATCTTCACTCGGTCAACCGGCACACCGACATTGCGTGCCGCGAGGGCATCGCCGCCGACGGCGAAGATCCAGTTGCCATAGCGGCTCTTCAGAAGAACCCATGTCGCAAGCGCCGTGACCAGGCACCACCAGAGGATGGACATCGAAAGGCCCTGGACCATAGGCAGGCCATCCGCGCGCTTGGCAATCATGCCGATATCCGCGAGCCACTGGAAAAACCCGGCACCGAACTTGCCACCGAAGATCTGGACGAAGAAGCTGCCTTCCTGCCCTTCGGTGATGTAGGGGATCTGGGTCCGTCCCGTGATCGTCCGGGTCAGCGCCAGGGTCAACCCGCGCAGGACGAACAGGCCGGCCAGCGTCACGATGAAGGACGGCAGCCGCGTTCGCACGACGAGAAACCCGTTCGCCGCACCGATGGCGACGGCGAACACGAAGGCGATCATGACGGACAGCCAGATAGGCAGGCCGAATTCCGTCACGCCCAGCCCGATCGTCACGCTCGCAAAACCGATCATCGAACCGATCGACAGGTCGAATTCTCCGCCGATCATCAACAGCGCGACCGCCGCCGCGAGGATCCCTAGCTGAGCCGAGACCTGCAGGAAGTTGCTGATCCCCAGCGGGCTGAAAAGGCCGCTGTTTCCGGCAAAGATACCGAACAAGGCAAAGACAAGGATCGTGCCGGTAAGCGCGCCGAGTTCAGGGCGCCGCAGTGCCCTTGTCAGCCTGCTGGAGGATTGCCCGCTTGTGGCCTGTAGGGCACGGGGTGGCTTGATAGCTTCCGCCGTCATCAATGTTCTCCCAATTCTATTCCTCATGATCCAGGCCGGCGGTTCTCCTCCCGCCGGCCTGGAAGGTCTCAGCGAATACCTTCCTTGCTGAGATCACGCACCGCGGCCGCATCCTTCTGAAGAATGAAGGACGGTCCCGTGCGGACGGCAGAGGCGGGGAAGGTCTTGTACATCGCCTTGTTGGTAAGGAAGACGACGGGGAGGTAGCCCATCATGAACTGCTGGTTGTCGATGGCGAACATGGCACTGCCGTCGCTCACGGCGTCAAGCAGCTGCGGCGAGAGGTCGAAGCTGCCGATCTTGTAGTTGGCCAGCGTGCCGCGATCCTTGAAAAGCTGGAGGATCGGGGTTGCGACAGTCGGGCCGAGCGCCAGAACCCCCGTCACGCCGGGATTGGCCGACAGATAGGCTTCGACCCGACGGGTGACGTCGGTCGGATCCATCGTCGCCGCAACGACCGAGGACTTGCCGCCGCTTTCCTTCAGGCCATCGTTGAAGCCTGCACAACGCTTGTCGAGGCTCACATTGCCGACCTCGTGGTTGACGCAGATGCCTTCCTTGACACCCGCCTCGCCCATCATCTTGCCGGCACGCACACCATTGTCGTATTCGGAGCCTCCGCCGACGAAAAGGTCGAGCTTCCACGGCTCCACCTGATCCTCGCCGGAATCGATGACCACGACCGGAATACCGGCGGCCCTCGCCGCCTCGACAGGCGCCTTGAGCGCATCCGCATCGGGGATCGAAATGACAAGGCCATCAGGCGCGGAGGCGGTGGCAGCTTCGATCATACGCGCCATACGCACGACGTCGAAGGTTTCCGGTGCCTGGTAATCGACCTTGACGCCGAGCTGCTTGGCCGCCGCCAGCATGCCGTTCTTCACGACGGTCCAGTAGACGTCGTTCGCCTGTCCGTGGGTGACGAAGACGATACGGACGTCTTCTGCCTTCTTGGCCTCCGCCGACGCACTCGTCACGCCGAGAAGCGCGACCGTCGCCGCGAGGACACCGGTACGGACGAAACGGGCGGATTTCGATTTCAAGACTGCTGCAATCATGGTTGCTGTTCCCTTTTTATGGTGGATGTATCCTGCCGGACGGCGATGGATTTCGTCTCAGGCGGCCAGTCTTGCCGCTGCATGCTCCTTCATCGATCCCCTGCGCACCGGAAGCGCCTCTGCCCACCGGCGGAAGGCAGGGCTCTTCAGCACCTCGTATTCGTCGATGCGGATCTGTGCCGAGGTCGGTTCGATGACCTCGATCTCCCCGGGCGCATTCGCATGGAGACACAGGAAGTTCAGCCCCGGCCCGATCTTTCCATAGAGTGCCTGGTAGCGCTCCTGTGCCGGCTGCTCCCTGTGCCACGGCGTCTCCAGGACTGCCGTCGCGCAGACCTCGCCGGCCGCCGTCAGGCGCGCGGCCGCGGCGTCATAGGCGGATTGATCGACGGCACCGAGATTGTGGACAGGTCCGTAGGACTGGATCGTGGCGGGGAACAGGGTCGGCAGGCCATATTCGACGCCGACCTCGACATATCGCTCGACGAATTCTGGCGAAAAGACCCCACCCATGTGACCGTCGATATGGGTCGCCGTCAGCCCGGCATTGCGGAACGCCTCGATCTGCGCGCGCATCTCCGCCTCGACAGCATCCGGATGGGCGTTCTTGCGCAGATCGATCACCGAGCGCCACAGGAAGCCGTCCGCATCCACGAGACCCGATGCGGGTGTCGCCTTGGTGAGAGGGCGCCAGCGGTAGTGGCGCTTCTCCGAGGTCAGCGTGATATGGACGCCAAGATTGAGCGTCGGATCAAGCGCCCCCGCCTCCGCAATTTCGAGAAACCACGGACACGGAACCATCACCGATCCGGAATCCACCACGCCGAGCCGCCGCAATTCGATATAGGCCGTGTTGGCACCGTGGCACATGCCGACATCGTCGATATTGACCACGACGAGGGGCGTCGCACTGGCCGCGGCCTCCGTCCTCCCAGAACCGTTCATTCTCCTGTCCTCCCGTTCACGACGAAACCGGCTTCCTCCGCCAGCGCCTTCAGGTTCCTGTAGCCCATGGTGGCATAAGTCAAAGGATGGGCCTTGGCCGGATCCTGTTCCGCCTCCACCACGAGCCAACCGGCATAGCCGGCATCGGCAAGAATCTGGAGGAGCGTCAGATAGTCCAGAGCGCCGTCTCCCGGGACCGTGAAGATCCCGTCCATGACCGCCCCCATGAAACTCATGTCTTGTGCTCGCGCATGCTGAAGGATCTCCGGACGGTAGTCCTTGCAGTGAACGTGCACGACCCGATCGACATGCCGCTGCAGCAGCGATTTCGGATCACCGCCCGAGAAGGCGCAATGGCCCGTGTCGTAGAGCAGACCGAAGGCCTCACCGGTGTTTTCCATCAGGCGGTCGATTTCCGCATCGGTCTCGATGATCGTCCCCATATGATGGTGGAAGGCCATGCCGACACCAAAGTCTGCAAACCGCTCCGACAGCCGCGTGATCTTCTCGCCGTAGCCCTTCCACTCGTCCTCCATCAGGTGGGGGCGCTGCGAGATCGGGTCATGGATCGCGCCATGCCGGCCTCTCGACGTGTCGGCATAGACCACATGGCGCGCACCGAGATCGCGCAGAAGAGCGAGGTGCGGCAGGATCGCCTCGAATTCCTGGTCGACCGTATTTTCCAGGATACGCCCGTCATACCAGCCGGATACCAGTTCAAGGCCGTAGCCCGACAGGATGGGGCCGAGCTCCCCTGCAGCACGCGGGAACTTCCCGCCGAGCTCCGTGCCGGCATAGCCCGCCTTGCGGGTTTCCTCCAGGCAGGTTTCGAGCGGCGTGTCTCCCCCGAGCTCCGGCACATCGTCATTGGTCCAGGTGATTGGATTGATGCCTATTTTCACACTCATCTCACGCACTGCCCTCGATTGAATTCTGGTCTCCGGCCGCCAGTCAGGGGGGTGGATCGATACATCGGCTCCCGTCCGGAATCGATTTCCTTGAATGCGGCATGCGGATACCTTACCGGTTACTGTATCCGTCACGAGAGCCAGTTCGATAGAAATTGATGGATCCAGTTTCGCCATCTCGGAGAGGGAAATTCCGTGAAATCAACCCCGCGCAGCAGGCAAGTCTTCCCCCTCGATGCTCTGGCGATCGACAGGGGCAGCCCGGAGCCGTTGCAGCGGCAACTCTACCGCGCGATTGCCCAGCTCGTCGGCTCCCGCATCCTGCCGGCAGGAGCGGAGCTGCCCTCGACCCGCTCTTTGGCCGCCGAACTCGGCCTGGGGCGCAACACGATCGTCGCCGTCTACGACCAGCTCGCGACAGAAGGCTACCTGCTGAACCGCCCGGGCGCGCGACCGGTCGTGGTCGCCCTGCCCGCCGTTTCGCCGCGACCCGGCCCGGCCAGCGCCGCCGGAGACACCCGCCCCGTGTCAAAACGGGGACGCGTGCTGCTGGAACAGCCCGTGCATCACGGCCGGCCCGGCAGCCAGGCGTTCCATCCCGGCATGCCCGATGCCCATTCCTTTCCATTCGGCGTATGGGCGAAGCTCGTGGCGCGCAGGGCCGCCTTTGCCGGGGGCAAGCTTTTCGGAACCTACGACGTCAGCGGGTTGCCGGCCCTGCAGGAGGCGATCGCCGGCTATCTGGCGTCCGCCCGCGGCATTCATTGCCGGCCGGAACAGATCGTCATAACGACCGGCGCACAGGCCGCGTTCGACCTGCTTGCACGCCTGCTGCTCGACCCGGGCGACCCGGTCTGGATGGAGGAACCCGGATATTACGGCGCGCAGGCGGCCTTCACTGTCGCCGGCGCCCATATTCTTCCGCTTCTCGTGGACGCCCAGGGCTGGCGCTTTGCTCCCCCGCCGCGTGCCGCGCGCCTCATCTACGTCACCCCGGCATGCCAGCATCCGCTCGGCATCACCATGCCGCTCGAACAGCGCCTGTCCCTGCTCGACGTGGCCGACCGCCTGGACAGCTGGATCATCGAGGACGACTTCGATGGCGAGTACCGGTTCGTCGGGCGTCCCGTGCCGGCCTTGCAGAGCATGGATGCCAGCGGCCGGGTGATCTATGTCGGGACGTTCGCAAAACTGCTGTTCCCGGCGCTTCGTCTCGGCTTCATTGTCCTGCCGCAGGCCTTGCAGAAAGGCTTCGTCAACGCACTCAGCACGACGGGACAGTTCGCACCACTTCTGCTGCAGGCGGCCCTTGCCGACTTCATCATGGAGGGGCACATGGCCCGTCACCTGAAACGGATGCGCCGCCTGTATGCCGGTCGGCGGGAGGCCTTCGTGGAAATCTGTTCCCGGCGCCTCGGTGCGGACATGGAAATCCTGCCCTGTGAAGCCGGAATCCAGCTCATCGGCCAGCTCAGGGACGGGCTGGACGATATAGCCGTGGCCAACGCGCTTGCCGCCCGCGGCGTCAATGCCAGCCCGATGTCGAAATTCTTCCGGAACCGCGCGGCCATGCAGGGCCTGGTCATGGGCTATGCCGCATGCGACGAAACCCAGACCGCAACCGGAATCCGCCAGATGGAGAGCGTTTTCCAGATGTTCCGCAACTGAGCGCGCGGGATCGGATCAGACGGGTTCCGCCGTGGGCAGGTCGTGGGCGCGAAGCAGGTCATCGATGAAGGCGCGCGCCGCCTCGCTCAGCGGGCGCCCGGCATAGGTGATCATGCTGTGCTCGACTTCGTATGTCAGGCGCTCCGGCAAGAGCGCAGTCATCTCGCCGCGGCCGACCCAGATCTCGGCATAGTGCCGCGGAAGGTAGCCGACATGCGTCCCCGCCAGGATCATCTGGGCAACCGCTTCCATATGGTGCGCCGTCGCGCGGCTGCGCAGTGGTCGCAGGGGCAGGATCGAGCTTTCCGGAAGAAAACCGTGCATGACCCAGTTGGCCGCCGCAATATCCGCCTCGTCCGGCGATACCACGGCGAAGAGCGCATGCCGGGCACCGCAATAAAGCGCGATCTCCTCCATGTAGAGTGGGAAATAGTCGAGCGACGGCCGTGAGCGGCTGAAGTAGGAGATCGCCAGTTCCACCTGCCCGTCGATGACCGCAAGCTCCAGATCGGTCGGCGCATTGACGAAGAGGTTCAGCTGAACATCCTGGTCGCGGCGAAAGAACGCCCCCATGGCCTCGCCGAACCGGGTCCCCGGCAGGGTAACGATCGTATCGGCAAGGCCGAGGCTCAAATCGCCGACAAGCCGTCCGGAGAGGCTCCCGGCCTGCGCAACGAACACGCTGATCGCCTCGAACAGGCTCTGTGAGGCCTCGAGGATATGGCGGCCCTTCGAGGTAAGACGAAACCCGCCCTTGCCGCGCTCGCAGAGCCGGTAGCCGAGCCGCCGTTCGAGATTGCCGATATGCATGCTGATGTTCGACTGGCTCATGTTGAGTTCGGCCTGCGCGGCTGTAAAGCCGCCGCAGCGGACCACGCGGGCAAACAACCGCAACAGGCGCAAATCGACATCCGTGACATTCTTCAGCATCGCCCCTCCGGCGAGCGGCCGCATCGCACGGCCGCCTCTTGCATGGCAACTATTACATCAGTCTCAATTGATGCCAACGCAATCAAATTGGAATTCCACCTGACGTTACCTTTGTCTACCGTATGCTTGGAGGCGGCCACGATCTCAAAGAAAACAGGGACCGGGCCGGGATTCTTTCAAAGCAACCCCGACCGCAGGCCCGCGCAGGAAACCCCTCGCGGCCAATGGCGCCCTGCGCCCGGTCGCAAGGCGGACGACGGGAGGTCATCATGCCGGATACCAAGTCAGCAGCGTCAAGCAACGACGAGCGGTTCCTTGCCAGCCACGGCTATCGACAGGAACTGGACCGCGGCCTCAGCCTCTGGTCGTCGTTTTCCGTGGGCTTCGCCACGATCTCGCCGGTCGTCGGCATCTATTCGGTGATGTCGCTCGGTGCGATCAGCATCGGCCCGTCCTGGGTCTGGATCGTCCCGCTCTGCCTCGCCCTTCAGTTCACCGTCGCCCTGGTCTATGCCGAGCTCTCCTCGCAATACCCCCTTGCCGGGGGATGCTATCAATGGGTCCGCCATCTCGTCGGTGACCGCCTCGCCTGGTTCACCGGCTTCCTCTACCTCGCTTCCGCTCTGGCCTCGCTGACCACCGTCTCCTATCTCGGCGGCTTCTGGCTCGGCCTCTTCGTCACCGGATCCCCGCCCTCGGCCGACGGCCAGGTGGCCTGCGGCGCGGCGCTGCTGGCGCTCGGGCTCGCCGTCAATCTTCTCGGCATCAACCCGCTCAAATACTTCGTCAATGCCGGCATCATCGCGGAAGCCATCGCCTCGATCGGCATCGGCGTCGTGCTCCTTCTGTTCTTCCGCAACCACTCCTTCGACCTGCTGTTCACGAGCATGGGTGCGGAAGCAGCCTCGGACGGCTCCTATCTGAGCGGTTTCCTCACTGCGCTTGCGGTCGGTGGATGGGCGTTCCTCGGCTTCGACGCCTGCTCGCAGATCTCGGAAGAGACGACCGACGCGCGGATCTCCGTACCGCGGGCCATTCTCCGCTCGATGCTGGTGGTAGGCGGCACGGTGATGCTGACCGCTTTCGCCGTCACCCTTTCCTACAAGGATCCGGCTGCCGTGGTCAGCGGGCAGATCATCGACCCCGTCACGCCGGCCGTCGTCGATGCGCTCGGCGTCTGGTCGGAACGCCCGTTCGTCGCCGTCGTCCTGGTCGCCTTCGTCGCTTGCGTCGTCTCCGTGCAGACCTATATCGGCCGTGCGATCTTCGGCATGGCGCGGGATGGCATCCTGCCCGGCTCCGCCCTGCTGCGGCGCGTCGACCGCCGCAAGGTGCCCATGGCCGCCATGCTGTGCAGCACCGTCATCGCCGCCTTCGGCCTGGTGCTGGGCCTCAACGCCACCGCCGTCGGCACGCTGATCGCCTTCGGCAGCGGCGGCTTCTTCTTCGTGTTCCTCATCGTCACGGCGAGCGCGCTGGTCGCCCGTCTCAACGGCCGGTGGAATCCGGCAAAGGGAGCGTTCCAGCTCGGCCGCTGGAGCCTTCCGGTCAACATCGTCGCTACCCTCTGGCTCGTCTTCGAGGCGATCAACGTGGCCTGGCCGCGGGTGCTTCTCGCACCGCCCGGCGCACCGTGGTTCCAGGTCTGGGCCGTCATCCTGGTCTTCTCCGCCCTCTCGGCTTTCGGCCTTCTCTATCTTGCCGTCGCCAAGCCGCACCGGCGCATCCCCGCCGCCGCGAGCTTCGCAACGACGCCCCTTCCCTGAGGCCCACGCCACCCGCCCCTCATTCCCTTTCAATGCCTGGACATCCAATGACCGACATCCACTACTGGACCTATCCGACCGAAATCTTCTGCGGCAAGGGCGCGGTCGAGCGACTTGCGCATCGCTGCCGGCTCGCCGGCACAGCCTATCCACTCCTAGTCACCGACCCCGGATTGCTGACGCTGCCACCAATGCAGAAAGTCCGGGCATGCCTGGACGAGGCCGGCATCCGCTATGACGTGTTTCATGCGCTTTCCGGCAATCCGACCTTCGAAGAAGCCCAGGCGGGCGGCCGCGCCTTCGTGGCGGGCGGGCACGATCTCGTCATCGCCGTCGGCGGCGGAAGCGCCATCGACGTGGCCAAGGGCATCGCCCTGACCAGCCGCGATCCGCAGGGCCTCCGGCGCTTCGAGTGGAGCGAGCTGCTCGCCCGCTATGCCACGCTGGCGGATTTCCCGGCCCTGGCGCTCCCGTCCCTGTTCGTCGTGCCGACGACGGCGGGAACCGGCTCGGAACTCGGGCGTGAAGCCGTGCTGACCGATACGGCGCTGGGCATCAAGAAAATCATCGGCCACCGTGACCTTCTGGCGGCCTGCGTCTTCCTTGATCCCCTCCTGACAACGGGCCTGCCGCCGGCGCTCACCGCCGCGACCGGGATGGACGCTCTCACGCACCACCTCGAATCCCTGTTCTCGCCGCTGCACCACCCGATGTCGGCCGGCGTCGCCACGGAAGGCGTCCGGCTGGTGCATGCCTATCTGGAACGCGCGGTCAACGACGGCAACGATCTGGAAGCGCGCGAAGGCATGCTGGTCGCCTCTGCCAGCGCCGCCGTCGCCTTCCAGAAGGGCCTCGGCGGGGTCCATGCCCTGGCCCACCCGATCGGCGCGCGTCATCACCTGCACCACGGCCTGCTCAACGCCGTCCTCCTGCCTTATGTCCTCGTCGCCAACCGGCCGGCGATCGAGGAGCACGCGGCCCGGCTCGCACGCTATCTCGACCTGCCCGGCGCCGGCTTCGACGGTCTCATGGCATGGCTGCTGGCCCTCAGGACCCGCATAGGCATCCCGCCCTCCCTGGTGCATTTCGGCCTCGACGGCACGGATGCAGACTGGGTCGGAGCCCAGGCACTCGCCGACACCTCCTCCTCGGACACCAATGCGCGCCCGCTGGGGGCCGACGACTATGCGGCGATCTATCGAAAGGCGGTGGCCGGCTCGCTCGAGGTGAGCACCACATAGGACGCAACCTTATACCTGCCCCGCCGACCGGATGGAGTGGGATAGGCGCGCAGTTTTCCTGTCCTAAACGAGAAAAACCGCACAGTCTCTCTTTCCTGCATAAAGAGAGATAAGATTGCCTTATCGGTCATTCTGGTCTTTATAGGAGAGATGGCACGAATCATCGACGAAACCAGCGAAAACCACCACCAGGAGCATCCTGCACAGCCGCAGGAAACGCCAGTGGCTGACAGCAATTCCACTGCCCTCGTTGCGGCAGATGCGCCGCCGCCTTTGCCCACTCATCTGCAGGATCTCACGGATCGCGCCCGCGGGTATGTTGAGGCAGCAAGTTCCGCCAATACAAGGAGAGCCTACGCCTCGGACTGGAAGCATTTCTCGGCGTGGTGCAGGCGTCAGAACCTCGACGCCCTTCCCCCCGATCCGCAGGTCGTCGGCCTCTACATCACCGCCTGCGCGTCCGGTACGGCCGAACGTGGCGGCAAACCGAACACCGTTTCGACGATCGAGCGTCGCCTCGCGGCGATCGGATGGAACAGCGCACAGCGCGGCATGAAGCTCGACCGCAGGGATCCCGCCATCGCCACCGTCATGGCCGGTATCCGCAACCGGCATGCCGCCCCGCCGCGCCAGAAGGAGGCCCTGCTTCCCGAAGATCTCATCGCCATGCTGGAAACGATCGATCGCGGCACGCTGCGCGGCCTGCGCGATCGGGCCATGCTGCTCGTCGGCTTTGCCGGGGGCCTACGCCGCTCGGAGATCACGGGACTGGACCTCGGGCGCGACCAGAGCGAGGACGGGCGTGGCTGGGTCGAAATCTTCGACAAGGGCGCCCTGGTGACGCTGCGCGGCAAGACCGGCTGGCGCGAAGTGGAGATCGGCCGTGGTTCGTCCGATGCCACCTGCCCCGTGACCGCGCTCGAAACCTGGATCCGGTTTGCGAAGATCGCCCGCGGGGCCCTGTTTCGCCGCGTCACCGGCCAGGGCAAGGATGTCGGACCGGACCGGCTGAACGACCAGGAGGTGGCCCGCCTCGTCAAGAAGGCAGCACTTTCCGCCGGGGTACGCGGCGATCTGTCGGAAGCAGAGCGGGCGCAAAAATTCGCCGGCCATTCGCTGCGCGCCGGTCTTGCCACCTCGGCCGAGGTGGACGAGCGCCATGTCCAGAAGCAGCTCGGCCACGCCTCGGCTGAAATGACCCGCCGCTACCAACGTCGCCGCGACCGTTTCCGGGTCAATCTTACAAAGGCGGTAGGGCTCTAGAACGCCGCAAGCGCTTTCACCCACTCCCAGTGCTATCCCCTGATTGTTGCGCGCTGGCTCCGATCTGCGGCTCATTTTGTGTGGTATGCTTTGCTATCGCTGCACAGGATTGGGAGGGTTCCATGGGTTTGCGACTTGCCACAGCTGTCTTCTGCATTTTCTTGTCTATGTCCGCTCACGCTCAATCGAGCACGCCAAAGGGCTGGTTTCTGCATGACGACCAGGCACCGACACTGACCCTCGCCTACTACGATCCCTCTTCCGGCAACGTGATCTTTGCCGCCACCTGTACGCAAGGCTACAGCGACACCATCATTGCCTTCTATCCCGAAGCCGCTCTTGCAGAGGGGAAGAAAAACGTGGAGCTCGCGCTTTCCCGTAGCGCCAGCAGGCTCGCCTTTGATGGAACCGCGCAAGTGTACAACGGCCGCTACACGATCGATGGCCAGACATCCATGGAGCCGGAACTGGCCGACCTGCTGCAGGGCGGCTTCACGCTTGCCGTGGATGGGCAAGAGATGCAGGTATTTACGGCCACCGAACAGGATAGCGCACACATTCGCAAACTCACCGAAGCGTGCCGGGGCTGACATTCTTACTTTCGCAAGTTCCAACCCGGCGCTCGAGAAGTAACGGGAAAGCTCCGAGGACGACGAAGACACGGCCTCTCCGGGGTGCCGCAAAAAGCGGCTCTCATTCTGTCCCTCCCCCCACGATGGCTCGCACACACGAGCAACCCAATAGCAGCCCGCCGCCGCTGACAATCGACGCATGTCTGCCTGAGCATTCCGAAAAGGCGCGAGCCATTGTCGCCTACCCTGCTTGCTGTTTCTTCCCGCCGGCAACACGAATAATGAGTACCGCTTTTGCTTTTGGCGCATCGATATGCAGAACCTTCACGGCCGATGCATTGTTGACTTCACTGATTGTGAAGGTGCCATTCGTCATTGGCTGCGGACTGCAAGAGCAAGCTATTTTCCCTCGCCGGATATCGTCTGGGTTGCACGCAAGGCTCGGGCGAGGTTTGTAAGGGTAGATTCTCGGAAACCCGGCACCAAACGCATCGGCAACAGGATACCAATATGAGCGAACTGCAGAACAAGGCGGTCACGCTGGCATCGCAGGGAGAAGACGATCTCTCCTCTCAAGCGTCCTCGGACCGATGCATTCCATTTCTCAAAAGCGCGCTGGATCTTCACTTCGCCCTTGGCGGCAATATTGAGGCATTGGATGCGCTTCTCCAGGCACATCGTTCACGGCGCCAGCTCAGGGTGGACGCAGCCGTTGCCAACGTGGTGATCGAACTGGCCGTCGCCAGCCACCTCAGCGATATCGACATGGTCCAGGCCACCTACAATCGCCTGGACGCAGAACTCGACATATCCCGCCATTCGAAATAGTCCGGCTACAAACTACTGTTCCTGAGGCCGAGCAGGTAAATCGCAACCTCCAAGCAGTCTTGCCCTGATGATGCTACGAAGTTCAAAACGGGGCCGCGCCTCGATGGCATCGACGGCTTGCTCGATTCTCTGTCTTCCCGATCGAGTTCTCACAAGCCCCTACCCTCAGCTTGACCGGGGTATAGATGTAGCGAACCGAACAGTAGGAGCCGAAGGAAGACAAAGGGGAAACGTAAGACAGCTCCAAACCCTGACAGCTGTCAGGGTTTTCTGATGCCCGCCATCATCCCACCTTTCTGCCTGTTCCGCCCTGTCCCCGAAGAAGCGCCATCAAAGCCGGCCCCAGCGAGAACTCGCCCCGCTCTGCCCGGCGCGTCAAATCCCTGAGATATCCCCCGGGAGAGTTGATGTGCCCCGCTCGTTCGAGGATGCATGCGATCGCGACGGCCGCATTTTCTGCACCCATCACCTCGCAGGCCACCTGATAGGCAGAAGGACTGACGCCCAGCATCGACCGGACCACCACGGCCGCCGACATCAGGTCCCTCCATCCATCGATTTTGCCGCCGGGACCGTACATCACGATCTCAGGGCATGCGTTCAAAACCATGCCAAGTGGGAAATTACGGATAGGCGTCCTCGGGATTTCGTCGTTCATCCTCCACGCCGCTCCCCGCTCTTTTTCAGAGCGAGGTTCAAATTCTTGGATGGAGTCGGATTTTGAATTCTGTATGTGGCGCCCACAATGAGCATCATTGGTGCTTGAATCTTCAGAAAATTGCTGCCTTTCCAGAAGGTTGACGATCTCGCTGCGCAGAAGTTCCATCTCGACGAGCGCCGTATGGATGTCGTTTCGCGTGGGTGTCCGCGGGAGACTTGCGAGAATGCCGATGTAGGTCGCTTCGATCGCCCCCCAATCTCCCTGGGCGCCCTCTTCCATCGCGGCGGTAATCAGCTTGCGGACATCCCTCCGGCAGATCGTCAGGTTCTCCTTGGCCCGCCGAAACGCCATGCGATCCGCAACGACCTGCTGGGCCAGCATGGCCAGCTCCTCCGCGCGCGAGAGCAGCGGCGAAATGTCGAAGCCGAACGCCGTTTCGATGCCGCCCGCATTGTCCTTGCGCGCATAGCGCTTGCCGTTTGCGCTGTCCTTGCGCACGATCAGGCCCGCGTCGACAAGCAAGGCGAGATGCCGCCTCAAGGTCGCGCCGGCGATGCCATGGGCGCGCAGGGCAAGCTGGGCATTGGACGGAAAGACAACAAGCTGGGCGTCCTGGCGCAGTTCGCTTTCCGGGTAGAAACTCAGGAGGGCGTCCAGCACCGCCAGACTTCTGTCCTGCAGACCAAGCAGTATCCTCGCCTCCGAGGCGTCCCGGAAGACCTTCCATTTGTCCGCTGTCTTGCCTGGCTTGATTTCAGCCGTCGCCAATTGTCGGCGTACGAGCGCAAGCGACATCGGCCGCCGCCCGAAGGGCGTCGTCACATTTCCACTCTGCATTTTCCTTCACCTTGCAAAAGGCAAAAGAAATCCGCCCGCCAAAAATGACGCCAAAGACTCTTGACTACGATTCGTGGAAATGCGATTCTCGGGGTGCTAAATCAGAGAGGGGCTTCCACGACGGCAACGTTTTGGGGGCCTTTTTCTTTTGCTGCGCTTCCTTTCATCCTCCGGAATCCTGACAGCTGTCAGGGTTGTCATTCATCCCGCAAGCGGGCAAATCGATCGGCAAGGCCCGGCAGTTCGGCCTCCACGAATTTCAGGAACGCCGCGCCAAGGGCGCCTTCCGCCGAAATCCGGACTTCCCTCGCCGATGCCGTCACGGCACCAAGCTTCCTGCCACCCGCGTCCGCAAGCGCGGTCACTGAAGTGTTTTTCCCTGTAGCGGCGGGTTTCACCGCATCGAGCACGCGCTGAAATCGTTGGTCAGACAGCTGGGGGCTATCTGTCCTATTCGACAGGACCGCTCTGATCGTGCCGAGAGACTGCGCATCGCCGGTGACGATCTTGGCAAGGTCGAGCCAGCGCGGTCTGCCGACCTTCGGAGCCCGGCCGATTGCCTCGATGATATCGGCCGGGAGCGCACGGTAGACGCTGCGCATCCTTGCAAGCTCGGCGTCCTCGATCGAAAGCGCCGCGTAGATGTGACGCGCCTTTATCCCCGCATCATCCATACGCGACGCGAAGAGGGCACGCTCGATCCACGTCAGGTCCTGGCGGCTGGCATTCTCGATGCCCTGTGCAAGAACCAGATCGAGATCCGATATCTCCACCTCGATCGCGCGTACGGGCTTGCCGAGCTGCCTGGCGGCAAGCCAGCGACGGTGGCCATAGACGATCTGGTAGCGCCCGGCGGAGGAGGGGTGCTTGCGAACCTGGATGGGAACCTGTTGTCCCTCGCTCTCGATCGAACGCCTGAAAGCCTCGAAGCTTGCCGTATCGTCATCGGGCAACCGGTCGGGATAGGGCGAGGGGTCGATCAGCGCAGTATCCAGCTCCCGTACGGAGCCGCCGCCGGCCTCCACAAGCGCCTTGAGCCGATCCCGTTCCGAGCGGATATCGTCGATTGCCCGGTGGGCAGCACCAATCACGCCGGCACCGACGCGCTGCGTCGGAGCCGCAGGGGCCGGCTGCTCGTCGCCTGCCAGCTTGTTCTCCAGTTCTGCCGACAGCAGACCGAAGCTGGCGACAATCGATTTGCGGGAGGATTTGCTCATGTCCGCCCCCAGCTGTCATTGATGAGTCGGATGATCGCTTCATTGACGCCATCGACGGCTTCGCGCGCGCGCTTGTGGGTGTCCCGCCCGATCTGGCCCATTTCCAGCTCGTAGATTGAGCGTTTTGCGAGGCCGGCCGCTTCGACTGCCGTGCTTTCGATCGCGGTCGGAAGAAGCACGTCCGTGCCGAACATATGCCGCAGCATCGCGACGACCTGTGATTGCGGCGCATCGTTCGGATCATGGCGCGTGACCAGGTACCGGATGAAGTCCTGATCCAGCTGCGCGCCGCTTTCGTTCAGAACGCTGATAAGGTCACCCATCATCAGCAGGAACTGGCTCATTGATGCGACATCCAGCATGGCGGGATGCACGGTGATAATCATGCTGGTCGCGGCGTAAATCGCGCTCAGGGTCAGGAAGCCGAGCGAAGGCGGCGTGTCGAGGATGACGACGTCATAGTCTGCCTCGACCTCCGCGAGGGCGAGCTTCAGCCTTTCGAAGAAAATTGCGCCCGAACCTGACTTGCTCGCCAGAACACGGGGCGTTTCGTGCTCGTATTCCATGACCTCCAGGTTGCCAGGAACAAGATCGATCCCTTCGAAATAGGTCTTACGAATGACCTCGCGGATCGAGCGCCGCTCGGTATCGTCATAGCGCAGCGCTGCATAGATCGTCTCATTCGAGCCAACATCCACTTCCGGCTGAAAGCCGAACATGGCGGACAGGGACGCCTGCGGATCCAGATCGAGCGCAAGAACGCGATAGCCCTGGAGGGCGAGATAATGGGAAAGATGCACACAGGTCGTCGTTTTCGCACTGCCGCCCTTGAAGTTGGCGATCGCGATGACCTGGAGATGCTCGCCCGGGCGACGGCGGGGAAGAAAGCGCAAAGCCTCGGCCGGCTTCTGTTTTGCAAACAGCGCGCGAAGCTCGTTGATCTGGCCCAGCGTGTAGACGCGATGATTGTTCTCGAGCCGGCTTGGAACAGGTCCGCGTCCCTCGGTAGACATGAGCTTCAAGGTGGAATCAGGTATGGAAGTGAGCTTCGACACCTCGTTGGTCAAAAACGAACGAAGGGTCTTCTCCGACTTCGGAGGATACATACGCGTTCTGAGTTGCTGCAATTGCGCCGACAGAAGCCCCGCATGGCGCATGATCTTGCCGCCTGCGTCTTCCTTGGTGCCAACAATTGGGTCTACTCGGTTTGCTATCGCCATGTCTTCCTCTTGGCGGCCTTAAGCCGGTTTGCCGGCCATTGCCCGCCAAAGATAGAACACGATTCTCCCGGACCGTCCAGAAGTTTAGGGTTAACAAAAGGTTAATAAGAACAGTTGCGCACCTGCGGGAACGCTCTTTTTTCAGGCGTTGCACAGATGATCTCGCAAATGGCGTACCCGCCCAATACCCGTGTAAAAGCCGGCGCCGGCGACCTTGCCCTCCCTGTCAGCCGGATTCTACATGGTCCAGAGCAGGGAAATCGGCGCGGCCTGCAGCTTCTCCCCGAAGGGCGTGATGCGGTCATGATCGTGCAGGACCAGTCCCCGCACGAACCGGTCGCCCACGGCATCCTTGAGCTGGCGCAGCCCGCGGAAATCATCCGATTTTACGGTCGCAGACGCCTTCACCTCAATGCCGACGATACGGCCGCGACGGTCCTCGATGATCACATCCACCTCGTCCTGATCCTTGGTCCGGTAGTGCGAGAATGCGAGGCGCCGCTCGGACCAGGAAGCCAGTTTCAGGATCTCCGACACGACGAAGCTTTCGAGCAGCGGGCCGAATCGCGTCCGATCCCGGATCAGCCGCTCCGCCTCGTCTTCCCGCAAGGCCGCGAGCAGCCCGGTGTCGATGAAATGCAGCTTCGGCGTCTTGATCAGCCGGCTGAGGCGGTTGTTCGACCAGGGAGAAAGCGTTCTCACGAGGAACAGCCGTTCGAGGATAGCGACATATTTCTGGGCCGTGACGCTCGAAAGGCCCAGCGCTGCACCGAAGCTGCTGTGGTTGACCAGTTGTCCGGCATGTTCGGCAAGCACGCTCAGGAGACGCGGCAAACGATCGAGCTGATCGATGTTTGCGATGTCGCGCACGTCGCGGTCCAGGATCAGAGCCACGTAGTCCTCAAGCCAAGCGGTACGCCGGGCCGCAGTCGTGCGCCGAAGGACTTCAGGAAAGCCGCCCTTCACGACCACCTCCACCAGGTCATCGCCAAAGACGGCCCCGCCGCCGGCCACCGGCTCTTCGCCGTCAAAGAGACGATCCAGCAAGCGGCCGGGGGTCGAAAGGATCTCGGACTGGGCGAATGGAAAAAGGGAAATCACGGCCATCCGCCCGGCCAGAGAATCGGCAATGGCAGGCATCGTCGCCAGATTGGCCGAGCCGGTCAGCAGGAACCGTCCCGGCTCTTCATCGCGGTCGACACTCTCCTTGATCGCCAGCATCAGTTCGGGCGCGCGCTGCACCTCATCGATGACGGCCCGCCTGATGCCCCGTATGAAGCCGATCGGGTCGGACTTTGCAGCACTGAGAGTGCCGGCATCGTCCAATGTCATGAACGGCCGATCCTCGCCGGCAAACATCCGCGCCAATGTCGTCTTGCCGGCTTGACGAGGGCCGGCAATCAGGACCACACGCGTGTCGGCCAAGGCGGTTTCGACGTTCTGTCGGACCTTGCGTTCGATATGGAGACGGGGCAGGGGAGGGGAAATCATGCGGCCATTCTTAGCGAAGAATTCGTCTGATTTAAAGCCGGCGTGCGTCTATTTTTAAATCAAAGGATGTCCGAATTTAAGCACCCGACGTCACATATGAGGTTATGGCCCTGAAATCCCCGCCGTTTTACGTGGTCTCGGCGCACGCCATTTTCGTGCTCCACCTGACGACACCGATCAAGCAATCGGCAAGGGAAATGTGCCTGCTCGAATACTGAACCGTTCCGGGCAACATTTCAGATGTCCCTCCTTGGCCCCCATTTCTGAGCAAGGGACAGGCATTCGCGCCAGAAAAGCATGGCTCCCGTCGTCGACACGCTGCGCAGCGAGACGGCGGCGGCGGCGTGAGCGAGTTCGAGGCACTGGGCAAGGGGCCACCCCTCGTGAAGACCGTAGAGCATGCCGGCAGCAAAGGCGTCGCCCGCCCCGTTCGCGCCCTTAATCTCCACTTCAGGGATGGCGACGGAGGGCGCGACCGCGCTATCCCCGTCACGGGTGACGGCAATGGCAAAAGCCGGGCAGTGTACCGTGACGAGCCCCATCGCCCCCCGTTCCAGCACCATGCGCGCCGCGCGAAGGCACGCGTCCTTGTCCGAAGTGCCGTCCAGGATGGTCTCGACACCGGCGATGGCACCGATTTCCATGTCATTGACGATGAGGAGGTCGAGATGCGGCAGGCAAGGCGCGACAAGCCGGGCCATCAGACCACGGTCGATGCTCGCCAGCTCCAGATTTGTCTGAAGCCCCGCCGCGCGCGCATTCTTCAGCACCGCCACCCATCCGTTCGGCTCGCCTTGCCAGGGCGCGTCGAGAATGCGGTGCACGCCCGGTAGGCCGAGATGCAGGTAGCGCATACGCGTCTGGGAAAAATCGAAATGATCGGGCGTCAGCTGCGCGCCGGTTCCGGCATGGAAGATATGGGTACGCCGGTGCGAGCGCAGCGAGACATAGGCGTCGCAGAACTGCGTGGCGGCATCCGGCGTCACCGTCATCTGGCGCGTGTCGATCCCCGCTGCCGCAGCCGTCTTGCGCAGATAGCGGCCATCGTCATCATCCCCGACGAGGCCGATCGTCTCGACGGGGATCGACGGATCGAGCCGCTTGACGTCAAGCGCTAGATTGCAGCTGGAGCCGCCGCCGTGACGCTCCTCCTCGAAAAGCTCGGCAAGGCCGTCCTCACCCGGCCAGTGGCTGACCGTGCGGTTGTAATCCGCACACCACGTCCCACCCGTCAGGATGCCTCGCCGCCCGCCCGTCATCTGCTCTGTTCCGGCTTGAGCACAGCTTCCGTGACGACGTTATCGTTGGCGAGCTCGCGCAACGGCTTGATCCCGTCCTTGGAAAGGCTTGCGTGATAGGCCTTCACCGCCTCCGAAGGCGCAATCGTGCCGGATGCCACCTCGCGCATGAAGCGCACCATGGCCAGCGGGTCTTCGGCGAGGTTGATCTTGCGCCCGAACAGCGCGACGCGCGCGCCGAACCGCTCGGCCTGGTGGAGAAGCTCGAAGCAGTCGCGCGTCGTGCCAGCGCCACCGCCGAGAACCCCGACGATGACGCTTGGATCGTAGGAGGCGAGCTCGTCCAGCGCCTTGGCCCCGTTGAACGGGATTTTGAGGAACTGCGGCCGGTCCGCCTTGGTAACACCGGCAAGGCAGCGCATCATCACGTCGTTGACATAGTGGGGAACCACTTCAGGGTCGACGCCGCAATCCACGTTGGGATTGAAGACCTCAAGGAAGTATTTGAAGTTGTTGCGTGCCGCGTCCTCGCGGAACCAGTGGAAGGCTTCCAGCGACTGGTAGTCGTGCTCAAGATCGTTGTTGAAGGTGATGGAGTAGAGGCCGAGGTCCGTGCCGGTAATCTGCGCACCCGGCGCGGGATCGATCGTGCCGGTGGCGACGCGCGAGAGCGAGGCCGTCCGGAAGGGGCGCGAGGGCTGCTTCGAATAGGTCGCACCCCGGCAGACCCAGACGTCGGTCGTGTCGTTGGCGCGGATCGCCGGCTTGACGGCGCTTCCCCGGAACACGCCCATGTCTGTCAGCGCCTCCATGTTGGAGGCGGAGGTCAGCATGATGTCGACGATATCCTGCTCGACGACGGCGCGGATGTTCTCCAGGAATTCCGCGCGGGTGTAGTGGCGCGACCAGCTGCCGTCCTTCGCCCGCTTCGGACCGCAGGAGGTGATGGAGGGCCCCATGTCGCCGTCCTTCGCGTCGGCGATGATGAAATCGCTGCGGGTGTAGTTTCCGGCGCGGATGCGGGCGAGCTTCTGGTCGAGGCGATACATGTCTTGCTCCGTTCGGGACAGGGTCAGGCGGCCGCCGCGCCGGTCATGATGGCGACGACGTCGTTCATGGTATGTGTCTTGGGGGTGACGACGGCCGCGCGCCGGCCGAGGCGCATGATGTGGATGCGGTCGGCGATGTCGAAGACGTTCGGCATGTTATGACTGATGAGAACGACCGGCAGGCCGCGATCGCGGATCGAGCGGATCAACTCCAGCACCTGGCCCGTCTCGCGCACGCCGAGCGCCGCCGTCGGCTCGTCCATGATGACGAGCTTGCGGGCGAAGAGCGCGGCGCGCGCGACGGCGACACCCTGCCGCTGGCCACCCGACAGCGACTCCACCGGATTGTCGATCGCCGGCAGGCGGAACTTCAGTTCGCCCATGGCGCGGCGGGCTTCTTCACGCATGCGCGTCTTGTCGAGACGGCGGAAGAGACCGCCAAGCAGGCCCGGCGCGCGCAGCTCGCGGCCAAGGAAGAGGTTGGCGGCGATGTCGAGGGCAGGCGCGACGGCGAGATCCTGGTAGACCGTCTCGATACCGGCGTGGCGCGCATCCAGCGGCCCCTTGAAATGCACCGGCGCACCGTCGAGCAGGATGTCACCGCTGGTCGGGCGCACGGCCCCGGTCAGCGTCTTGATCAACGTCGACTTACCGGCGCCATTGTCGCCGACAACGGCAAGGATCTCGCCGGCGCGAAGTTCGAAGTCAACGCCGTCAAGCGCGGTGACATGGCCGTAGGTCTTCACCACGTTGCGCGCTTCGAGAACCACGTGCGGAACGGCGTCGGCCATCAGCTCTTCCTCCGGGACATCTGGTCGAGCGCGACGGCGATGATGACGAGGATGCCGGTCACGAGGTCCTGCCAGAGCGGGTCGATGCCGGCGAGCGTCAGGCCGTTGCGCAGCACCCCGACGATGAGCGCGCCGATCAATGTCCCGATGAGGCCACCGCGGCCGCCGAACAGGCTGGTGCCGCCGATCACCACGGCGGTGATGGAATCGAGATTGGCGCTCTGCATGGCGTTCGGATCGGCATTGGGGATACGCCCGAGCGCCAGCCAGGCGGCGATGCCGTAGATCAGGCCGGCGAGCACGTAGACCGAGAGCAAGTGGCGGCGCACCGGAATGCCGACGAGGCGGGCAGCCTCCGCATTGTTGCCGATGGCGTAGGTATGGCGACCCCATTTCGTCTGGTTCAGGAGATACCAAACCACGGCGTAAAGGGTGAACATGATCAGCACGCCATAGGTCAGCACGAAGCCACCGAGCTTCATCGTGTTGCCCGTCCAGGCGAGGAAGGGATCGCGCACTGGAAAGGCGCCGCCTTCGGAGATCAGCCGCAGCGCTGCTGTCAGGATACCCAAAATACCGAGCGTGACGATGAAGGGCGGGAGCCTGAGGCCGGAAACGAGACCACCCGCCGCAAGACCGGCAGCCGTGCAGAGCAGAATGGCAAACCCCATGGAGAGCACGGGGTCGTAGCCGAGATTGACCAGTTTGCCGGCGACAATGGTGCCGAGCACGCAGATGGCGCCGACCGCAAGGTCGATGCCCGCAGTCAGAATCACCAGCGTCTGGCCGATCGCGAGAACGCCGATGATGACGGTCTGCTGCAGGATGATCGACAGATTGTGCGTGGCGAGAAAACGGGGATTGGTCAGCGCGAAGATCACGCAGAAGCCGAGAAGGACCAGAAGCGGCCCCACCGAGGGCGTTCCCAGGATGCGGGCCTTCAGGCTCCGCGGCGTCTCGGCGTCGGAAACGGTGGCTGTATTCATGGACATCCCGTGCATCAGGTTTTGCGCGGCCGATCACCCGGTCAGGCCCGCGGCGACGCTCGGCCGCGCGCGGTCCCGCCGGGAGAAAGAAGATCAGTCACCCCAGCAGTTTTCAAGCCCCCAGGCCGTGTCCTTCGATTCCAGGCCCTCGACGGGCTTGTCGGTGATCAGGAAGGAGCCGGTGTTGACGAAACCGCTCGGCTTCTTGCCGGAGGCTGCGTACTCCACGACAGCATCGACGCCCATGGAAGCCATCTTGTAGGGGAACTGCATGACGGTCGCGGCGATCTTGCCGTCCTTCACGTCGCGCACGCCGGCGCAGCCACCGTCGATCGAGGTGAGCATCACATCGGCTTCCTTGCCGAAGGATTTCAGCGCTGCATAGGCACCGGCCGCAGCCGGTTCGTTGATCGTGTAGACCGCATTGATCTCGCCGTTCTTGGAGAGCAGGTTCTCCATGCCGACCTGGCCCTTGTCCTGCGCGCCGTTGGTGATGGCCGCGCCCGCGATCGATGGGTCGCCCTCGGCGATGCCGAAGCCCTTCAGGTAGCCGTCATGGCGGAAGGTATCGACCGTGCCGCCCGGCGTGCCGTCAAGCATGGCGACGACGGCCTTCTTGTCACCCATCGCCTTGCGGGCATAGGCGCCCTGCTGCACGCCGGCCTCGAAATTGTCCGTGGCGAAGGTGGCATCGACGGCGTCGGCCGGATCCGTCGCCGTGTCGAGCGCAATGACCAGCACGCCGGCCTCGCGGGCTTTCTTGATGACGTCAAGCATGCCCGACGAGTTGTTCGGCGTGACCAGGATGCCCTTGGCTCCGGCGCTGATCAAGTCTTCGATCGCAGCGACCTGCCCTTCGTTGTCGCCGTCGAACTTGCCGGCGCGGGCGATCAGCTTGACGCCCTTTTCCGTAGCGCGGGCTTCGGCGGCCTGACGCATCTTGACGAAGAACGGATTGACCTCGGTTTTCGTGACGAGGCCGACAATGACCTCCTGGGCGTTTGCGGCACCTGCGCCAAGGGCGAGGCCGAGCGCCAAGGCGGCGGCGGAATATGCGGATGCGCGAATGCGATGAAGCGACATGAAATCCTCCCAGATCCAACGGCGCCGCAGAGCCCTTCCGGCTCTTCTGGCGGGCATGACCTCTCCTCAAAGGCCAAGGGGATTAGGTCATCTCTTTTGGATAAAGTCAAATGCCAATTATGTATGTTTTGTATATTTTTATCCAAAAATAATTTCGTCACACCAACGGGTTGGTTTCCAGCCCCCGCAGGGCCCGAAGCCCTGCATGCACCTCATCACCAGCCGCCAGCCGCTGGTAGATCTCATAGGCCTTCTGATAGCGCCGGGCGTGAGCGGCGCGGGGCAAGACCTGACCGACGCTCTGCGCACCAAACCGCTCCGCGCCTTCGGCGTAAGTGGCAACGGTTCCGGCCGCCACCGCGCCATGGATCGCCGCACCGACGGCGGTGGCATTGGCGATTTCAGGCACCTCGACAGGATGGTCGAGCACATCGGCCATGATCTGGATCAGCAGGGGATTGGCCCGGGCGAGACCGCTCGCCATCAGCACGCGCTCGGCCGGCAGCCCGCCGGCGGGAAAAAGGTCGTAGATCGCCCGCGCGCCGAAACAGAGGCTTTCCATCAGCGCGAGGTAGATTTCCGCCGCTGTCGTCTCCCGCGTCAGGCCCGCAAGAAGCCCGGAAAGCGCGCCATCCGCATAGGGAACGCGGTTGCCGCCGAGCCAATCGAGCGCGACGAGCCGCCCCGCCACCGGCGGGAGTTCCGCCGCCTCGGCGTTGTAGATGCGAAAGCTGTCCTCTCTGTCCGCCCCACGGGGAAAAGCGCGCACGAACCAGGCAAGCGTGTCGCCGAAACTGGGCTGGCCAGCCTCGTAGCACCAGAGCTGGCGCATGGAGCCGTCGAAGGCGACGCCCTCGATGCCCGGCGGCAAAGGCCGGTAGACGTCGCTGAGATAGAGGTAGGCGGCCGAAGTGCCGAGCGCCCCGACGAAAGCGCCGGGCGTCACACCGCCGATCGCCGGCAGCATGACATGGGAATCGATGACCGCGACGGCGACGATTGCCGGCCCTTCGATCCCGGTCAGATCCCGCCATTGCGGCGAAAGTGGGCCGGCGGGCGAACCGACGGGGAGCGGCGTCGCCAGCCGCCGGTCAAGGTCCGCCACAACGCCCTGCGGATAGCCGGCCGCGGCGGAAAACTGCGCCTTGTAGGCGGCGAACCCGAGACCGCGGGCCTCCCGTCCCGTCAACTGCCAGGCGAGCCAGTCACCACCCTCGATGAAGCGGTCCGTCTCCGCCCAGAGCATCGGCGCCTCCGCGGCGATCTGAGCCGCTTTCGCCAGCAGCCATTCACCGGAAACCCGCCCGCCGAAATTGGCGAGAAACGGGCCCGGACGAGCATTGATCGCATCGGCATAGGTTTGCGCATTGTGCTTCCACAGCTTGACATAGGCGTGCGGCGCGTCGGGGTGGAGACGTGAGAGCGGCACGCCATCGGCCCGGGCGGGCAGGGGCGAGCTCGCGGTAAAGCCGAGGCCGACCCCCGCGACGGTGCGCCCCCGCCCGAGCCGGGAAAGAATCTCGAAGGCAGCCTCTGTATAATCCTCGGCATTCTGCAGCGCGAAATCCGGTGGCAGCGGCGTTCCGCCCGGCAGCTGCCGTGTCATGATGCCGTGCCGATAGGGATGGACGTGCTGCGCCACCTGTCGCCCACTTTCGACCTCCACCAGCACGCCCCGCGCCGATTCCGATCCGTAGTCCAGTCCGATGAGATAGGTGGTCACGCGGCGCCTCTCCAAACGGTGATGCCCCATATACACAAATGCATACATAAATAGCAATCTTATGTATATTATCTTACATAAGTCCGCGCGACAGAAAAACTCCGTGCTTTATCTCATGCACCTTTGTCGCTAAACCGGTCGGGAAACAGGAGTTTTGCATGGCGCGCACGGACGACGGGCACGACAGACCAGCGCTTGACGGCGCGGGCGGCATCCTGTCGCTGATCGCCGGCGGCGGTGCTGCTTCGCGGGCCGAGCTTCTCGCCGCTTCGGGCCTCTCCCGCGTGACGGTGACACAGCGGCTCAACGCGCTGCTCGCCAGCGGCCTCGTTCGCGAAACGGAAAAGACCCTGCCGAGCGGCGGCAGGCCGACCCGGGTGCTGGCAATCAACGCGGCGGGCGGCTTTCTCCTCGTCGCCAATATCGGCGAAACGCATATCCACCTCGCCGCCATGGACCTGACGCCGTCGATCCTCGCCCAGACGACATTGCCCTTTTCCGTCGCGAGCGGCCCGGAGGCGACACTGGCGCAGATCGGCGACGCTTTCGACGCCCTGGCCTCGGAAGCCAAGGAGACGCACGGCTTCTTTCTCGGCATCAGCCTCAGCCTGCCGACACCCGTCGATTTCAAGCGCGGCTGCGTCGTCGGCCCCTCGGTCCTGCCCGGCTGGGACGAGTTCGACATCATCGGGCACCTCAACACGCGCTTCGACGTGCCCGTTTATGTCGAGAACGACGTGAACCTCATGACGATCTGCGAACACAAACGCCGCTTCCCCGCGGTGGACGACATGCTCTTCGTGAAAGTCGGGACGGGCATGGGCAGCGGCATGATTGCCGGCGGGCGGCTGTTTCGCGGAGCGCAGGGCGCGGCCGGCGATATCGGCCACATCCAGTTCCTCTCCGAAGACGCACCGCTCTGCCGCTGCGGCAAATTCGGCTGCGTGGAGGCGCGCGCCGCCGGCTGGGCGATCGCCCGAGACCTCTCGGCTCGCGGTTTTCGCGCCGAGACCGCCCGCGACGTGATCGACCTCGTCGAACAGCGTAAACCCGAGGCCCTGATGCTGCTGCGCGCCGCCGGCCGCACGATTGGCGAAGTCATTTCCGACGTCGTCAGCATCATCAATCCGAGTCTCATCGTAATAGGCGGCACTCTGGCACGCGGCGGAGACCTGATGCTTTCAGGCATCCGCGAGCTCGTCTACCAACGCTGTCTGCCGCTCGCGACCCGCGATCTCTCCATCGTGCTCTCCACCGTGCGCGAGGATGGTGCGCTTTTCGGTGCAGCGCATCTGCTGCTGGACGATCTTTTTGCGCCGGCAAAGGCCGATCGCCTGCTGGAGCGCTACAACACCGTCCGGCAAAGGCCGGCCGCGCGACGGCAATCCGCCTGACAGGCGCCGGCGCCTGAAATCGCTCGCCCCAACTGACCCGACGGATTAAGCCTGAGCCGGACAGACCCGCGGACCGAACGTGACAGGGTTATGCATGAAAGAGATCTCCGTCCCTTCCGCCGGCATTCTGGACGGCGCCGGGCTGCCTGCGCTAACCGTGCGCCTTGCCCTCATCTATGCCGCGGCCGAGTTCCTGATCAGCAGCCCCACATGGTTTTCCATCGGCGACAACCCGATCAAACCCATCCTGGGAAAACTCGTCCTCGAGGTGGTTTTCGTCCTGCTGGCGATCCTTTTCGCCTATCTGCTCAGCCGCATCCGGCGGCAGCCCTACAGCGTGCAGCTTCTCGCGTGCCTGCTCCTCTCGCTTTTCAGCTCCCTCGGCATGTCGCTGCTCGACTACTACCTCTACAGTCTGATCATGCTGCCGGCCACGACGCCGTTCGATCTCAGGGAATACGGCTATGCGGTCTGCTACCGCATGTCGATCTTCTTCGGCTGGTCGTTTCTCTTCGTCGCGCTGCTCAACCTTATCGACGTGCGCGACCGGGACCTGAAGCTGTTGGCCTCGCGGGAGGAAGCTCTCGCCGCACAGATGCGCGCGCTGCACTACCAGATAAACCCACACTTCCTCTTCAACACGCTCAACTCGATTACCGGCCTCGTCGAAGAAGGCGCCTCGCAGCGCGCCGAGCGGATGATCATGTCGCTCTCGGCCTTCCTCCGCTCGACATTGCAGCTCGACCCTTTGCGGGAATTGCGGCTCGCCGATGAAATGGCCCTTCAGAAAGAGTATCTCGACATCGAGAAGGAGCGGTTCTCAGACCGGATAACCGTCCGCATCGACATTCCGGCCGAACTCAACGACGCCATGGTTCCCAGCCTGATCTTGCAGCCTCTGATCGAAAACGCCGTGAAACATGGCGTCGGCTCCTCGACCGGCAGGGCCGAAATCCATGTCAGCGCGGTCAGGACAGGATCGATGCTCTGCATGTCGGTAGAAAACGACGTCGCAGCCGCCGCAACTGGCAAAGTTGGCCTCGGCATCGGCCTTGCCAATGTTGCCCATCGCGTCAAAACCCACTTTCCCGCCGGCGCTTTCCTGGCTGCAGGGCCTGTCGCGCCCGGGCGGTTCCGGGCATCGCTCACAATGCCGTTCAGAACGGGCTGATCCTGCCGGGCATTCCGGCTTGCCGCAGGGCAGGGGGGTCAGCCGCCAGCCCGATAGTCTTCGACCGCGAAACTCAGCTCCGGATCTGCATGAGCGTCCCAGTAGCCCTTCCAGAGGGCCTTGCTGATGGGGCCGACCTGACCGTCACCGACCGGTTGGCCATCAAGCGTGGTGATCGGCATGACGCCGCCGGCAGTCGTGACGAAGAGGATCTCGTCGCACTGGTAGGCGAGTTCCACCGGCACATCGTCGATCGTGTAGGGGTATCCGAGCTTCTCGGCGACCGCGAGCACCGATTTGCGCGTCACGCCTTCCAGCACGCCCTTTCTCGGCGTGTAGAGCTTGCCGTCCTTGATCAGGATGACATTGAAGCCCGAGCCTTCGGTGAGGTTCGCGTCGCCATCGGTCAGAATCGGGTACATCGCGCCGCGATCACGCGCCTCCATCAGGCCGCGGGTGAAATCGCCCCATTGCAGGTTCTTGACGGTCGGGTCGATGGCGCCCGGCGGCACGCGGCGGACCGTGCGGGTGATGACCGCGCTGCCACCGTTCTTCTGCGTCGCCTCGTCCATGACCCAGAGATAGGGCATGACCATGAGATAGCAGAAATTGTCGCACTCCTCGGGCGCATACTGGCGCACGAAGCGCAGGCCGCGGGTTACGATCATCATGACATAGGCATCGCGGATACCGCTCTTGACCGTCATCTCGACGAGCCGATCGCGGATTTCCTCCCGCGACAGAGGGCTCTTGAGGCGCAACTGGGCGCAGCTCTTTTCGAAACGGTCGAGATGATCCTCCAGCCGGAAGAACCGGCCGTTCCAGACGGCCGGCACGTCGTAGGTCAGATCCGAATGCAGGAAACCCTGGTCGAGGATCGGAATGCGTGCCTCGTGCAGCGGGACGTATTCCCCTGCGATATAGGCGATGCCCTTGGCGAATGGATTGTCGCTCGCTTCGAGCACTTTCACGCGCAGGCGATAGTCGTCGAAAATGTGGTCCGTATAGGACATGATGGCCCTGCCTCGAAAAAGGGGTGACACGCCGGTGCACGCCGCCCACAGGCGGCATGCAGGGTCGGGGCGGTGACGTTCAGGCGGCGAGCACGCCCGCCGAGACGATGTCGCGGAAGGCGCCGTCCGCGGCCTCGAGTGCCCGGTCGATATCCCCGGGCGTATGGGCGGCACACAGGAACATGTTGTGCTTGGGATGCAGATAGATGCCGCGTCTGAGGGCCGCCAGGCAGAAGGCGTTGGCGATCTTCAGCTCCAGGTCACCGTCGAACAGCACCATCGGCATCTGCACCGGACCGGTCTGCCGCAGCGTGAAGCCGTGCCGGGCAGAAATTTCCGAGAGGCCGGTCCGGAAACGCTCACCCATCGCCTCCGTATGCGCAAGGGCGTCGCTGTCCCGCAGGATCTGGACAGTCTTGACCGCGGCCGCCATGGCAGCAGAGCCGTACCAGAACGAGCCTGTGACGAAGACCTTGCCTGCGCCTTCCCGGAAGCGTTCCGCACCGGCCACGGCGGCGAGCGGCCAGCCGTTGGCGATGGCCTTCGAATAGGCCGCAAGGTCGGGCTTGACCCCGTAGCGCGCCCAGCTGCCCCTAACATCGAGGCGGAAGCCCGCGCGCACGTCATCGAGGATGAGGGCCGCGCCGGTACGGTCGCAGATCTTGCGCGCATGAGCGAGGAAGGCGGCTTGCGGCAGGTGCTGGTCCTTGCCGACATCATGCTGGAAGGCGGTCAGCAGGATAGCCGCCAGATCATCGCCCGCAGCATTGACCGCGGCATCGAGGCTTGCAGCATCGTTATAGTCGAAGACGATGATATGGGCCCTGTCTTCCGCCGTCACGCCGAGCAGCGAAGGTGAGCACCACGGAACGGCGCCGTGATAGGCACCGCGGGCGACGAGAATCTTGCGGCGCCCGGTGGCCGCACGCGCAATGGTGACGCAGGCCGTCGTCGCATCCGTGCCGTTCTTTTGGAAAAGCATCCAGTCGGCATGATCGAGCGTATCGACGAGCAGTTCGGCCAGCTCCACCATGCTCTCTGTCGGACCATTGCCGACATCGCCCGCATCGATCCGCGCGAGAGCCGCGGCATCCACGTCCCGGTGGCGATAGCCGAGCACGTTCGGCCCCCAGGCGCACATGAAATCGATGTATTCGTTGCCATCCGCATCCCAGACGCGGCAACCGTCCGAGCGCGAGAAGAATTGCGGATAGCCCGGTGCGATCGCCCGGGTCGCCATATGTCCCCACATGCCGTTCGGCACCACGCGCCGGGCGCGTTCGACGAGTTCCGTATCGCGGCTGTTCAGCAGTTTCGCTGTCATCTTGTATGTCCTCCTGGGCGGGAGAGGCATTTCGCCTCTCCCGATGGCTCGGTCAGTTCGTGATTTCGGCGAGCGGCAGGTTGCAGCAGGCGCTGTAGCGAACGCCCTTGACGGTCGGGCTGTGCGCCAGGATGAGGTCGGGGCTGACCATCGGGATGATGATCCGGGCCTTGGCCATCTGCTCACCGGCCTCGAACCAGAGTTTTTCCGCCTCCTCGGCCGGCGCGGCGAGCGCCTGTTCACGCAGCTTGCCGGTTTCGGTGCTGATGATCGAGGGATCGGTCGCGCCGCCCGCCCGCTTGGCCCAGACGGAGCCTTCCGACAGGCCGAAGACATCGACATATTGCGAGGTGCCGAAGAAGTCCGGGGCGAAGAAGACGGCGGTCAGCGGAATATGGTCGCCGTTGGCGGCTTCGCGCCAGTTGGCGAAGGGAACCGGCGACAACTCGACCGTTATGCCCACCTTGGCAAGATCCTGCTGGATCTTCTGCATCATCAGCGAAAAATCGACGCCATAGACGTTCATGTCCGGATAGATCGACTTCAGCGTGAAACCGTCACCAACGCCAGCGGCTGCCAGCAGCTCCTTGGCGCGGTCCGGATTGTAGGCAGGGATCTCATGGTTGTCGCCGCCGGGGAAGCCGAGCGGGATGGGCGTTGCGATGGCACGGCCGGCGCCGCCAACGGTAAAGTCGATCAGCGACGTGCGGTCGATGGCGATCGAGATGGCTTCGCGCACCTCGGGCGTCAGCTTGACGGTGTTGGCCTTGGCACCCGGCGACAACGCAATGTAGACAAAGTTGTAGGACGGCACCTTGTCGACCACCACATTGCTGCCTTCGAGCGTCTTGGCGGTTTCCGCGTCAATCTGCATGGCGATATCGGCGGCACCGGACTGCAGCATCTGCGCCTGCGCCACGGCATCCTTGACCTGGCGGAAGACGACCTGCGGGATCGTTGGGGCCTTGCGCCAGTAGTTGTCGTTGCGCTTCAGGCGCAGTTCCGAATTCGGCTCGTAGGATTCGAGGACGAAGGGACCGCTGCCGGCGGAGTTGCTCAGGAACCAGTTTTCCGACGTGTCCTTGTCGACCGCCGTCGCATCCGAGAGTGCGCCGTTAGCGGCAGCGACATCGCTGTTGATGATGCCGAGGAAGCCCGCAGCCGCCTGGTTGAGGAACTCCGAATTCGGCGCGGAGAGGTTCACGATGACCGTCTGCGCGTCGGGAATGTCGATCGAGCTGATGGGGTCGGCGATGAAGGCGCCGTTGCCCTTGATGTTCTTCAGCCGCTCGAACGACCATTTCACATCCTTGGCCTCGACCGGCGTGCCGTCGGAGAACTTTGCGGCCGGATCGAGCTTGAAGGTCAGCTGGGTCTGTTCCTTGTTGATCTCCCAGCTCGAGGCGATCAGCGGCTGCACCTTGTTGTCCTTGTCGAGCGTCACGAGCTGCTCGTAGACGGAGGTGTTGTAGATCTGGCAGGTGTCGCACCAGGCGCGAGCCGGATCGAGCGAGTTGACGTCCATGTCACGGGCGATCACCAAAGCGCGCTCTTCGGCCGATGCCGGGTGGGTGGCTCCGCCCAGGATCGTGGCGGAGAGGGCGAGCGAGAGAAAGGCCAGTCTGGATTTCGATGGAAGAAGTCGTTTCATCGGTTGGATACCTCCAGTTTGACGGGCTGCGGATGCCCTGTTCCACTATTTTTTCGCAATTCGAAGCAAAGCGTCCCGCACGTCGGCCACTGTTGCGAGCGCTGCGCGGTTGAGGGCGGCCGAGACCGTGGGGGCGGCAAGCCCACCGGTCACGCGCAGGATTTCGTGGTCGAGACAGTCGAAGAAGCGCTCCTGGATCTCGGCGGCCCAGGTGCCGCCCATCGACAGGCTGCGCGCGGTCTGCTCGGCGATGACGACCCGGCCCGTCTTGTCGATGGATTGGCCGATGCGCTGCCAGTCGATGCCGTGATGGTCGATGTTGCGCAGGTCGATGACCTCGGCATCGATGCCTGCCTCCTCAGCCGCCCGGATCGCGTTCTGCACCATGACGGAGGTCGCAAGAACCGTGCAGGCGCTTCCCGGCCGCACGACGCGCGCCGTGCCGAAGGGAATGAAGAAGTCCCGGTCGCCGGCGGGCACCTCGAACTCCTTCTGGTAGAGTTCGGTGTGCTCGAAGACGACGACGGGGTCGTCGCAGGCCAGCGCCGAATTCATGAGGCCGATATAGTCGAAGGCGTTCGACGGTGTGACGATGCGCCAGCCGGGGAACAGGCCGAAAAGGGCCGAGGGATCGCCGGAATGCTGCGAGCCGTAGCCGGTGTGGGGCGAGATGCGCACGCGCATGACGATCGGAACGGGGAAACCGTCGCCGAACATGTGCCGTACCTTGCCGACTCCATTGGCGATCTGGTCGGCCGCGGTAAAGCAGAAATCGCCGAACATGATCTCGACCACCGGCCGCAGGCCGTTAAGCGCTGCGCCGAGGGCTACGCCCGTGAAGCCGTTCTCGGCGATCGACATGGGCAGGACGCGTTCTGGCCAGCGTTCCAGAACGCCCTTGGTGAAGCCGCTGACGCCGCCGCGCATCTGGTGCGCATCCTCGCCCATGACGATGATGCGAGGATCGCGCGCCATCGCTGCAGCCAGCGTCTCGGAGGCGGCAGTAACGAACTTCACCTTCTCGACGGCGTCGGGGCGCATGTCGTCGTGGTCGAGGAAACGCTTTCCGGCGAGTTCGGAAAGGTTGCCCAGAATGCCATGGTCGCGCGTCGCCGGATCCGGCCAGAGGCTGTCGGGAATGCGCAGCGTGTTGCCGCCGGGGACCGGTTCGGTCAGCCTTCCGGCCGCGGCGGCGACCCGATCCGTCACCAGCGCGTCGATCTTGGCGAACTCTTCGGGGGAGAGCAGGCCGAGCGCCGTCAGGCGCGCTTCGGCAAGCGCGATCGGATCGCGCGCGCGCCATGCGGCTTCCTCTTCCTTCGTGCGATAGCCGAAGTCGCTGCCGCTGCGGGAGCCGGACTGATGGAAATGGCGATAGCAGAGGGCTTCGATCACGACGGGACCGCCCGTCTCGCGGATGATGCGGCGGGCTTCCGCCATGGCGCGGTGCACGGCAACGACGTCCATGCCATCGCATTCGATCGAGGCGATGCCGAGCATCGCACCACGGGACGACAGCCGCGTCTCGCGCGTCACGTCCGAAATGTGCGTGGAAACGCCGTAGAGGTTGTTCTCGATGAAGAAGATCACCGGCAGACCCTGCGCGGCTGCGATGTTCATCGCCTCGTAGCTCGCCCCGTTCTGCGCCGCGCCGTCGCCGAAGAAAGCAACGGAGATATGGTCGCGGCCAAGCATCTTGTCGGCGAGCGCGTAGCCCGCCGCATGGGGCGGGTTGCCGCCGACGATCGCCGAGGTGCCGACGACGCCAGCGCCAGCGAAACGCATATGCATGGAGCCGCCCCGCCCGCCGCAATAGCCAGGGGTCAAACCCATGATCTCCGCCATGAAGCGGTAGATCGCCTCGTCCATGCCGGGCGTGAAGGCGTCCTTGCGGATGTCGAAGCCATCGGGAACCGAGGGATTGAGCAGCTTCAGCAACACCTGATGGTGGGCGCGGTGCGTACCGTTGATCTTGTCGTCGGTACCGAGCGCAGCCATGGCGCCGACCGCACCGGCCTCCTGGCCGATGCTGGCATGGGCCGGGCCGTGGATGAGCCCGGCCTTCTCCAGATCGAGCAGCTTTTCCTCGAACCGGCGGATGAGCAGCATCTGGCCATACCAGTGGACGAGGTCTTTTGCCTGTTCCTCGCTCCAGTCTGCCTCGTCCAGTTCCAGCCGGAACCAGGGCGCGGAAGGGGCGAGCGGTATCTGGCGTGCCATTCGTGTCCTCGGGTCGCAAGGGAGCCGCAGTGGGCTCGATTACCGTTTATGGAAATAAATTCCGATTTCTGTTGAACGGCACACTAAGCTGTGCCAGCCTTTGGATGCAACAGAAATTTTCACAGGCCGCCAAAGAGGAAGAGATGCGATGATCCGGGACGCCGATGTGCTGAACGCGCTGGTTGAGATGGTGCGCCGGTTCGTGCGCGAACGGCTGCTGCCGGCGGAGGCCCGGGTGGAGGAGGAAAACGCCATCCCACCCGAGATCATCGCGGAGATGCGGGCGCTGGGCCTTTTCGGCATGTCCATCCCGGAAGAACACGGCGGACTCGGCCTGACGATGGAGGAAGAAGTGCTCGTCGCTTTCGAGCTCGGGTATGCTTCTCCCGCCTTCCGCTCCGTCATCGGCACGAACAACGGCATCGGCTCGCAGGGCGTCATCGTCGATGGCACGGAAGCACAGAAACAGTACTGGCTGCCGCGCATGGCGACGGGCGAGGCCATCGGCTCCTTCGCCCTCACCGAACCGGACGTCGGCTCGGATGCAGGCGCCGTGAAGACCACGGCACGGCGAGACGGCAACCACTACATCCTCAACGGCACGAAACGCTACATCACGAACGCCCCGGTGGCCGATGTCTTCACCGTCATGGCGCGCACCGGCGGACCAGGACCTGCGGGCGTGACCGCCTTCCTGGTGCCGAAGGACAGCCCCGGCCTCAGCCTCGGCGCCATTGACAGGAAGATGGGGCAGCGCGGCACCCGCACCTGCGACGTCATCTTCGACAATTGCCGTATCCCCGCCGACAGCGTCATCGGCGGCGTGGAAGGCGCTGGCTTCAAGACCGCGATGAAGGTGCTCAACCGCGGCCGCCTGCATATCTCCGCCGTCTGCGTGGGCGCCGCGGAGCGGCTGTGCGACGAGGCCGTGCGGTTCGCGCGCGCGCGGGTGCAGTTCGGCAAGCCGATCGCCGAGCACCAACTCATCCAGGCCATGCTCGCCGACAGTTCCACGGAGGCCTTTGCCGGACGCGCAATGGTGCTGGAAGCAGCGCGGCGGTTCGATGCGGGCGATCGCGTCATCCAGCAGGCTGCGAGCGCGAAACTATTCTGTTCGGAAATGGTCGGCCGAGTCGCCGACCGTGCAGTGCAAATCCACGGAGGGGCCGGCTACATGCAGGACTATCCGGTCGAGCACTTCTACCGCGACGTCCGGTTGTTCCGGCTCTACGAGGGCACATCACAGATCCAGCAGCTCATCATCGCCCGCGAAATGCTGAACGCCTGAGGCCGGACGATGCAGCGAGCCCTTGGAATCATCGCTGACGACTTTACCGGCGCCCTCATGGTCGCCGGCTATCTGGAAGGCGCCGGTATCCACTGTCCCGTACTGTTCCGTCCCGAGGGCGAAATCCCGCCCGCGGCCGTGGTGATGGCCGGCACCCGGACGCGCACGGTGCCCGTCGCGGAGGCGCTTGCCGAACTGGGCCGCTTTACCGACGCGTTTCTGCGGGCCGGCTGCAGGCGCGTCGCCTACAAGGCCTGCGCCACGTTCGATTCCACCGAAGACGGCAATATCGGCCCGGCGGCCGACTACCTCGCCGATCGTGCAGGCCAGCGACCGGTGCTAATGAGCGCCGGCTTTCCCCGCTTCGGCACGACGGTCCATCAGGGCTACATGTTCTATCGCGGCCGCCTCGTTTCCGAATCGATCAAGCGCTTCGACCCGCTGACCCCGATGTCCGACCCCGATCTCGTCCGTTTCCTGGGGCGGCAGACGCCGCACCGGATCGCGCTCCTCAACCATGCCGCCCTTCGCAGTGGCACCGATGCGGCACGCACCGCCATCGAGGCTTTCGCGGCCGATGGAATGGGCCACGTCTTCCTCGATACGACCGATGACGGCGACGTCGAGACTGCGTCCGAGGTCGCCGCATCGATGGACCGCGTCGTCGTCGCCAGCGACCCCCTGATCATCGCCTATGCGACCCGCCTAGGCCGCGCCATGCGGCCAGGCACGATGCCCGCACCGCGGCATGTCGATGGCCCCACGGCCGTGCTTGCCGGAAGCGTCGGGCCGGTCGTTCTGGCGCAGCTTGCGGCTTTTTCAGCCGAGTACCCCTGCCTGACGCTGGACCTGCTCGATCCGGCCGGAGAAGAGAGATTGGTCTCCACGGCGCTCGACTGGGCCACAAGACGGATCGGCACGGCGCCCCTCGCCATATCCACGGCAACCGGACCGGAAGGTGTTGCCGCCGTACAGGCCGCCTTTGGCCGCGTGGAGGCAGCTCGCCGCGCAGAACGCATCCTCGGCACCATCGCGAAGAGGTTGTGCGATCGCGGCGTCCGGCGATTTATCGTCGCGGGCGGAGAAACGTCGGGCGCGGTTGTCGATGCGCTCGGCATTACCGCCGTTCGGGCCCTGCCGGATGGCCCGCTCGGAACCGGCTTCTGCGTCTCCACCGGGCCAGTACCCTTTTCGCTATACCTCAAACCCGGCAAGCTGGGCGCCGACGACATCCTGCTCAGGGCCGTCGAGGCGATGAACCAAAGGAATGGACGATGACGAACGAAGCGGCAGCGAGGATGGCCCTGGTCGAGGCGAGCCGGCGATCGGTGGCGATCGGCCTCAACAGCGGCACGGTCGGCAATTTCAGTCTGCGGCACGGCGAAGGGATGCTGATCACGCCGACAGGCATCGCGCCCGACACCCTTGCGCCCGAGCAGATCGTCGCTGTTGATCTCGACGGGGCCTGGATCGGCGGCTGGCGGCCGTCCTCGGAATGGGCCATTCACGCCAGGCTCTACGCCACGACGAATGCCGGCGCCGTCGTCCACACCCACCCCGATCACTGCGTCGCCCTTGCTGCGCTGCGTCGGGCGATCCCGCTGTTCCACTACATGGTCGCCGGCTTCGGCGGCAGCGAGATACCCTGTGCGGACTACGCCTGCTTCGGCAGTGCCGCGCTTGCGGAAACGGTGGTCGCCGCCATGGGCACGACCTACTCCGCCTGCCTGATGGCCAATCACGGAGCAGTCACGATCGGCCCCGATGTCGGGACCGCTCTGGCGCGCGCGGAAAAGCTGGAAACGTTGGCGCGCCAATACGTGCTCGCCCGGTCGATCGGAGAGCCCGTTCTCCTGACGCAGGCGGAACTCGTCGATGTGCGCACCCGCTACGGCACCTACGGTCAGCAGGCGAAACGCTGACCGTCAGACGCTTCTGCGGACTTCGCCGAGGATATTCATTACCAGCGCCGGATATTCGAGATGCGGCATGTGCCCGCACGCATCGACGGCATGCAGGCCGACATTGCCGGGAAGGCCCACCGTGGCACTAAAGGGGAGAATACGGTCCTGCCGGCCGAAGACGATGCGTACCGGCTGGGACAGGCGAGCGAGATCGTCACGGATGGAGATCGACTGCGTTCCATCCGGGAAGAACCGCTCGGCAAAGGCCCCCATCGCCGCCGTCAGGCCCGTGTCGTCACGCTGCTGCACCACCGCCTGCAGGAAGGCCGGCGAGATGACGGCGGCATCGTGCACCAGAAGGTCGAGCCAGGGCTTCAGGCTCTCCTGCTGCCGCGCGCGCAACACGCCCGCAACGAAGGCGCCGTTGATCTCAGGCCCGAGGCCTGCGGGAGAGACAAGGCAGAGACCGCGGATATCCAGCTGCCCGCGGCTTGCCAGCCGCGCCGCCAGCGCCCCGCCGAAGGAATGACCGGCCAGCACGAGCGGGCCGTCATGCTCTGCCGCGACGGTCGCCTCGATGGTTGCCGCCATCCGGTCGAGGTCGTCGGGGATCGCATGCGGCGAGCGGCCGTGCGCGGGAAGGTCGATCGCCAGCGCCGGCCAGTCCGCGCGCGCGCCGGCGAGCATGCCGCGCCAGTTATTGAGGTCTGCGCTGAAGCCATGGAGAAGCACGACAGGCAGGCCGTCGCCCTTGCGCAGCCAGGTCGCATTCAGCGGCGCAGGACTGCCATCCTTTCGGACCGCGGGCAGAACGGTGGGCATTTCGATTGTCGCAAGCCGGAGAGCATCGCCGATCCTCGCAACGACGTCGGTCTTCTGGACCCGCCCGCCCGGACCGGTACCGGTGAGGCCATCCAGCACGATACCATGTTCGCGCGCGATGCGGCGGGCGAGGGGAGTGGGGTTGGGGCCGCGCCCGCTTCGCCGCGCGCCCGGCAAGAGAATGGCTCGGCTCGCCTCGGTCACGGCTTCCCCGGTCTCGACTTCCTGTATTTCCATCCCACCGTAGGCCTCGCCATCGCCATAGATGCGGGCGACATCCGCCCCGACATCCACCTCGATCTCGCTTTCAACAAGGGTGTGAATGACGCCGGACGCAGGGGATTCGACCTCGACGGCGGCCTTGTCGTTGTCGATCTCGAAAAGCACCTGCCCCTGCCGAACGGTTTCGCCCTCTGCAACAAGCCAGCGGGCGATACGGCCGCTCGACATTTCGAGACTGACCTTCGGATAGACGACATGGGTGGGCATTGGGGGATCCCTTGAGGCTTGAGCCTATTCGGCCGAGGTTTTCCAGGTGGGTGGTCGTTGCGAGGTCGGGAACGGATCGGGCTCCCCGGCAAGCCGCGCGCGCAGGCGGCGCGTAAGCCGGAGCAGCCCGGGACCGACGGTTTCCCGGCAATGGTTGCGCGACAGGATATCGACGATCCCGCCGCAGGTGAGGGCGACGAGGGGCGAGCCATCCGTCGGCCGGAAGGCGACGCCGACGGCATTGATGTAACTGTGCCAGCTGCCGAACGCGCTGATGAACCCGTCGCGCCGGTAGTCCTCGATGGCGTTCGTCACAAGACGGTCGAGTTCCTCGGCCTTTTCGGGCTCGGCCACGACCAGTTGCCCGACGACGGACTGGCGAATTTCCGGTTGCATTTCGGCAAGATAGGCAAGGCCCATGGCCGTACGGTAGATCGGCAGGCGCGAGCCGACATTGAGGCGCAGCGAAACCGGGCTCATCGAGCGGCAATTGGCAAGATAGACCATTTCCAGCCCGTCGCGCGTGCCGAGCGCCACGGCTGCGCCGGTCTGGTCCGCCAGCTCCTGCATCAGGGGCCTTGCCATATGGATGACGGCGCTGGAGCTGAGCGCCGAGTAGCCCAGGGACACCGTCGCGGGCCCGATGCTGTAGCGGCCGAGCATGTCGTCGTAGTGGAGATAGCCGAGGCCGACGAGCGTCGAGGTCAGGCGCGAGACGGTTGCTTTCGGCAAGCCCGTCCGTTCGATAAGGTCCTGGTTGCCGAGCGTGGCGTCGTCGGCGGTGAACGATCGCAGGATTTCCAGCCCGCGTGTCAGCGAAGCGGCGGAATTCCCGCCCTCCGCGCCTTCGCTGCCGTCTGCCGGTTTGGTCCGTTTACGCATGTCTTGCCTTTCGTGTCAGCGCTGCTGGAGCCATAGCGGATTTTCGCGACCTGTCGATCTGCCGTAAATGGAATATAATTTCATTTATGTTGACGTCCGCTTCGCCTGTTGTCAATAATGCCTGCATCGATCTCCCCATACGCCGGTCGGCACGGGATGGCACACGGGTTAAAGGACGCGATTTGTGACACGATACATTCTGCGACGCCTGGTCGCGATGCCCTTCCTGGTTCTCGGCATCGTGACGCTCGCCTTCCTGCTCACGACCGTGACGAAAGGCGACCCGCTGACGGCGATCGTGTCGGACCGGCAGATGAACGATCCGGTGGCAGTGGCCGCCGCAAAGGCGCGCTGGGGGCTCGATCGCAGCCTGCCGGAACGCTACGTCATCTATGTCGGCAATCTTCTGTCCGGCGACATGGGCACCTCCTTCATCACGCGCCGGCCCGTCGCGCAGGACGTGTTCTTCCGCCTGCCGGCCACGATGGAGCTCGTTCTTGCCGCGATGGTTATCGGTTCGGCGATCGGCATCACGCTGGGCGTTCTGGCGGCCTATTTCCGCAATACGGTCATCGACCATGCGGCGCGTTTCTTCGCCCTGTTCGGATCGTCCATTCCCGTCTTCTGGCTGGGACTGGCGCTGCTTTATGTCTTCTCGGTGAAATGGGGCATCCTGCCCGGTCCCGGCCGGCTGGACCCGCGGGCGACCCCTCCGGCCTCCGTCACCGGCTTCATGACCATCGACACGCTGATCGCCGGGAACGTGAGGCTCTTTCTGGATGCGCTGTGGCACCTCATCCTGCCGGCCTTCGTGCTCGGCTGGGCCGTCGCAGGCACCATATCGCGGCTGGTGCGCGCCAATATGCTGGAGGTGCTGGACCGGGAATTCATCCTGACGGCGCGCGCGAAAGGGGCAGGAGAGCTTCGTGTCGTGGTGCGCCATGCGCTGCGCAACACGCTGGTGCCGACGCTGACCGTCATCGGCTACTCCTTCGCCTACCTGCTCACAGGAGCCGTCCTGACCGAGACGATCTTCTCCTGGCCGGGCATGGGGTCCTACGCGGTGGAGGCGGCGCGCGGTCTCGATTTTCCCGCCATCATCGGTGTCACCATCGTCGGAGGCGTCGTCTTCCTGCTGACGAACCTCATCACCGACATCGCCTATGTCATCGCCAATCCGCGCGTGCGTCTGGGGTAAGAACATGATCGCTGCGACCCTCGTTTCTTTCCGCCGGCCGGCATGGCTGTCGATCCCGCTCGCCATCGGCATCGCGATCGGGGTCTTCTGGCTCGCCGTCACGCTGCTCGCGCCGCTGATGAGCCCCTATGCCCCGCTCGACATGGTCGGCCGGCGGCTCCAGGCACCGAGCTGGAGCCATTGGTTGGGGACCGATGCGCTCGGGCGGGACGTCCTGAGCCGAACCCTCTACGGCGCACAGCACTCGATCCCGATCGCCATCGTCGTGGTCGCTCTCTCCGTCACGATCGGGGCCATGCTGGGCGCGATTTCCGGGTATGCCGGCGGCCTGCTCGGCTCGGCGATCATGCGGCTCGTCGACGTTACCCTGTCCTTCCCCCCGATGCTCCTCGCCATGGCCGTGGCGGCCTCGCTGGGCCCCGGCCTTGAAAATGCGACCGTCGCCATGGTGATCGTCTGGTGGCCTGTCTATGCCCGCCTGATGCGCGCGCAGGTTCTGGAGATCCGGGAGCGCGAGCATGTCGAGGCTGCGGTCGCGGCAGGTGCCGGCAAGGGCCGCATCCTCTTCAAGCACATCCTGCCGCTCTGTTGGACGCCGGTGCTGATCAGCGCGACGATGGATCTCGGCCAGGTGATCCTGCTTGCCGCCTCGCTCAGCTTCATCGGCCTCGGCGCCACGCCGCCAACGCCGGAATGGGGTTCGATGATCTCCGACGGTGCAGCGCAGTTTTATTCCTGGTGGGTCGCCCTCGGGCCGGGCCTTGCCATCCTGACCATCGTGCTCGGCTTCAACTTCATCGGTGACGGCCTGCACGACTACTTCGACCCGAAGTCGAAATGAGGCGCACCATGCAACAGGAACCGCTCTTTGCCGTTCGCGACCTTCGCGTCTCCTTCACCCGCCACGGGCAATCCTTTGAGGCCGTGCGCGGCATCAGCCTCGCGGTCGATCACGGCGAGGTGCTGGGCATCGTCGGTGAATCCGGCTCCGGCAAGTCGGTCGGCATGCTCTCCGCCCTCGGGCTGCAACCGAAGACCGCCTCCGTCAGTGGGTCGGCACGGTTCAAGGGGCGCGAGCTGGTCGGCATGCCCATGGCGCAATTACGTGCCCTGCGCGGCTCACGCATCGCCATGATCTTCCAAGATCCGCTGTCCTCGCTCAATCCCGTGATGACGGTCGGCGCGCAGATCGCCGAAACGATCCGACTGCACAATGCCGGCGTCTCGAAAAAAGCGGCCATGGATCGCGCAGCCGAACTGCTCGCCCTCGTCGCCATTCCCCAGCCCGACCGGCGCATCCACCAGTACCCGCACGAATTTTCCGGCGGCATGCGCCAGCGCGTGATGATCGCCATGGCCGTGGCCAACGACCCCGATCTCCTGATCGCCGACGAGCCGACGACCGCCCTCGACGTGACCGTGCAGGCGCAGATCATGGACGTCCTCACGGACCTGCGGCGGAGGCTGAACCTGGGGCTCGTCCTGATCACCCACGATCTCGGCGTGCTCGCCGGGCATGCCGACAGGGTCGCTGTCGTCTATTCGGGCGAGGTCGTCGAACAGGCAAGCGTCGGTGCCCTCTTCGCGCGGCCGGCCCATCCCTATACGCGGGGTCTTATCGCCTCGATCCCCAACATGGCAGAGGAGAAAGAGCGGCTTTTCTCCATCGACGGCGCGCCGCCGCCCCTCGGCAAACTGCCTGGCGGGTGCGCCTTCCATCCCCGCTGTCCGCAGGCGCAGGACATCTGCAAGCACATGCCGCCGCCCGTCCGCACGGAGGGCGACCACCGGGCGGCCTGCCATTTCGCCACCCTTCCTGTCGGGAGCGCTGCATGACCGGGCCGGACCCCATCCTCTCCGTCAGGGACCTCTCGAAGCGCTTCTCCGTCACCGGCGGGCTGATCTTCGAGCGCGAAATTGCCCAGGTCAACGCTGTGACCGGCGTGTCCTTCGACGTCAAGCCCGGCGAAACGCTGGGGCTGGTCGGTGAATCCGGCTGCGGCAAGTCCACCCTCGGCCGCTGCATCCTGCGACTGATCGAGCCTTCCGGCGGGCAGACCCTGTTCCGCGGCCGCGATATCAACGCGGCGAACCCCGCCGAGATGCGCGCGCTGCGCCGCAAGATCCAGCTGGTCTTCCAGGATCCCTACGCATCGCTGCATCCGCGCATGCGCGTTGCCGAAAACATTGCCGAGCCGCTGCGCATCAGCGACCTCTCGCAGGCCGGGCGCAAGGAACGGGTCGCCGAGATGCTCGACCTCGTCCGCCTCAACCCGGAACACGGCCAGCGCTATCCGCACGAATTGTCCGGCGGCCAGCGCCAGCGCGTGGTGATCGCCCGGGCACTGGCATTGAAACCGGAACTGCTCGTGCTCGACGAGCCGGTCTCCGCGCTCGACGTCTCCGTGCAGGCGGGCGTGCTCAACCTCCTCAAGGATATCCAGCGGAATTTCGGCACGGCCTATGTCTTCATTGCCCATGACCTGTCCGTCGTGCAGCACATCTCGCACCGGGTGGCTGTCATGTATCTCGGCAAGATTGTCGAGATCGCTGAAAAGCGCCGGCTCTACCGGGCGCCGATGCATCCCTATACCCAGGCGCTGATGTCCGCCGTGCCGCTCGCCGACCCGGCGCTGGAACGCAGCCGCTCGCGCATCGTGCTGAAGGGTGACCTGCCGAGCCCGCTCAATCCGCCGTCCGGGTGTCGCTTCCGCACGCGCTGCCCCATCGCCCAGAAGGTCTGCGCGGAGGTGGAGCCGCCGCTGAACGAACGAGAGGAAGGCCATTCGGTCGCCTGCCACTTTCCGAATGCCATGGAGACCGGTTTGTCGGCTCGCGAGAAGAGCGGGCCTGGAGGAATGGAATGACGCAATTGAGATTGCCGCTCGAGGGTATCCGTGTGCTCGACCTGACACGCGTTCTTGCAGGACCATGGACAACCATGAGCCTTGGGGACCTCGGCGCCGAGGTCTGGAAGATCGAGAACATCAAGGGCGGCGACGACACGCGCGCCTGGTCCGTGCCGAACTTCAAGGGGGTCAGCACCTACTATCTGTGCGCCAACCGCGGCAAGCAGAGCATCGCGCTCGACCTGAAGACACCGGAAGGCCGGCAGATCGTACTCGACCTTGCGGCCAGAGCCGATGTCGTGGTGGAGAATTTTCGCGCCGGCACCGTAGAGCGACTGGGTATCGGCTACGAGGATATCCGGAAGATCAATCCGGGCGTCGTCTACTGCGCGATTTCCGGATACGGCCAGACAGGTCCCGAGCGTGATCGGCCGGGCTACGATTTCATCATGCAGGCGGAAAGCGGCCTGATGTCGATCACGGGCGAGGAGGATGGCCCCCCAAACCGGCTGGGTGTCGCCTTCACCGATGTGGTGGCCGGCATGGTCGCCACCCAGTCGATCCTCGCCGCGCTCTACCAGCGCCGGGATACGGGCACCGGGCAGTATATCGACGTCGCGCTGCTCGATGCCACGCTCAACCTCTTGATCAACGTCGGGACTGGCTATCTCAACGCCGGCGTGGAGCCGGTGCGTTACGGCAACGCGCATCCGACGGTCGTGCCCTACCAGATCTTCGCAGCAAGCGACGGCACGTTCGCGCTTGCCGTCGGCAATGACCGCATGTTCGTCGATTTCTGTGAAAAGGTGATCGACCGGCCGGACCTTGCCCGCGATCCGCGGTTCGTGACTTCTCATCAGCGCGCCGTGCACAGGGACGAGCTGCTACCGCTCCTCGCAACGATCATCGCCGGGGAAACCTGCGAGCACTGGCTTGCCGCCTGCCTCGCGGCGAGCGTGCCGGCCGGACAGGTGAAGTCCGTGTCCGAAGCACTCCAGAGCCCGAGCGTGACGGAGCGGGGCGTCGTACAGCGCCTCGAGCATCCGGAACTCGGCACGGTCTCGCTGATCCGGCCCGCGCACGGACTTGCCGCACAGGCACATGCCGATGCCAAGGCGCCGCCGCTTCTCGGCGAGGATACGCGTAGCGTGCTGCGCGACGTGCTGGGTTTCGAGGAGGCGCAGATCGAAAGCCTGGTCCGCGCCGGCGTCGTCACCTGCCACGATATCAAGAGCGCGCCGTCGCCGCTGCCCGCCCAAAGCGCGATCGCATAGGCGCGCGGCCGCACGATACGAGCCTGCAACACCGGGAAACAAGATGACCGTCAACATCGATATCGACGGCGGAATCGCGATCGTCACGATCGCAAATCCGCCGGTCAACGCCATCAACGCGGCCGTGCGGGAACGGCTGCTGACCCTGGCCCAGGCGTTCGACAAGGATCCGGCGATCCGGGCCGTCATCCTCACAGGAGCCGGCGCCCTCTTCGTCGCGGGAGCCGATATCACCGAATTCGACCGCCCTGTGGAGCCGCCGTTCCTTCCCGATGTCGTCGCCCGGATCGAGCGGGCGGCAAAGCCATGGGTTGCGGCGATCCGCGGTGCGGCGCTCGGCGGCGGCCTGGAACTGGCGCTCGGATGCCGCATGAGAATTGCGACCGGAACCGCCCGCTTCGCCCTGCCGGAGGTCAATCTCGGCATCATTCCGGGTTCCGGCGGCACGCAGCGCCTGCCGCGGGTGATCGGCATTGCCGAGGCGATCCGGGTCGTTGCGGAGAACCATACATTGGACGCCGCAGAGGCTGTACGGCTCGGACTGGTCGATGCCATGGTCGAGGAACCGCTGCTGCCGGGCGCCATTGCCTTCGTGCGCGTGGCGCTCGACAAGGCCCTGCCTGTGCCAAGCCTCGATCGTCCGCTATCCGAACCGGCGCAAGAGATCTGGACGGAAGCGGAACAGAGGATCGCTTCGCACGCGAAGGGTGCTTCGGCGCCCCTGCAGGCACTAGAGGTCCTCAAATGCGGGATCGAGCAAGGTGCTGCGGCCGGTCTGGCGCGCGAGCGGGCGACCTTCCTCTCGCTGCGCGGAAGCGAGGAGGCCGCCGCCCTGCGCCATCTCTTCTTCGCCGAGCGCGCAGCGATGCGACCGGCGGATATCCGCGGGACAGCGCCGAGACCCGTCGACACCGCCGGCGTCGTCGGTGGCGGGACGATGGGCAGCGGGATCGCCGCCGCACTTCTCAATGCCGGTCTCTCCGTCGTGCTTGTCGAGCAGGACGCTGCCGGCGCTTCACGGGCACGCGAAACGCTCGCAAGCCTTTTCGAGGCATCGCAGCGCCGGGGACAGATAACGGGCGAAGAGGTGGCCGAGCGGTTGGGCCGTCTCGAAACGAACATCGGCTATGGCGGCGTGGAGCGCTGCGACGTCGTGATCGAAGCCGTGTTCGAGGAGCTCGCCGTCAAGCGTGCCGTCTTCTCCGAGCTGGGGCGCTTCTGCCGGCCGGATGCCATTCTTGCGACCAACACCTCCTACATCGACCCGCGGCTGATCGCGGAAGGCCTGCCGGAACCGGAGCGTTTCCTGGGCCTCCATTTCTTCAGTCCGGCGCATGTCATGAAACTCCTCGAAATCGTACCGACACCGGAAACGGCGCCGGACGTGCTGGCGACGGTCTTCGAAATCGCCCGGCGCCTCGGCAAGATCCCCGTGCGCGCGGGCATCTGCGACGGCTTCATCGGCAACCGCATCCTCCGAAGGTTCCGGACGGAAGCGGAGGCGCTGGTTCGCGATGGCGTCGGCATCGCCGCCATCGACGCGGCGATGCGCGGCTTCGGCTTTGCCATGGGGCCATTCGAAATGCAGGACATGGCGGGCCTCGATATTGCCTTTCTCCATCGCGAGGCGGCCCGCAAGCGGGGCGAACCCGTACCGGACATGCCGGGCGATCTGCTGGTGCGGGCGGGGCGCAAGGGCCAGAAGACCGGTGGCGGGTGGTACGACTACGCGCCCGGCGACCGCCGACCGCAGCCCTCCGCCAAGGCCGAGCGGATTCTCGCACCACTCATGGGGCCGCGAACGGACATGGCCGGCGAGGTAATCGTTGCCAGACTGATGGCCACGATGGCACAGGAGGGACAGGCGATCCTCGCAGAAGGCATCGCCGCAAGCGCCGCCGATATCGACCTCGTCGAAGTCCACGGCTATGGCTTTCCGCGAAGGCGCGGCGGGCCGATGTTCCAGCTCGGCCGCGCCGATGCGAACCGCGTATGATACGAATGAGGATTTTACGATGACGACCTATCCCGACACATTGCTTTTCATCGACGGTGTTTGGCGGCCGGCCTCCGGCGGACGGACCATTCCGGTTCTCAACCCGGCGACGGCCCAGCCGATCGGCACCGTCGCCTGGGCGGATCGGGCGGATCTCGACGAAGCGCTGGCGGCCGTCGACCGCACCTTCCCGCAGTGGAGCGCGACATCGGCTTACGAGCGCTCGAGGCTGATGCGCCGCGCGGCCGATATCCTGCGCGAGCGCGCCGACGAGATTGCCGTCACGATGACGCTGGAGCAGGGCAAGCCGGTATCGCAGGCACGGATGGAGACGCTGGCCGGCGCCGATATCATCGAGTGGTTTGCCGGCGAGGCACAGCGCGCCTACGGACAGGTCATCCCCTCCCGCGCACCGGATGTGCTGCAGATCACCCTGAAGCGGCCCGTCGGGCCTGTCGCCGCCTTCACGCCGTGGAATTTCCCCATCAACCAGGTCGTTCGCAAGCTTTCCGCAGGGATTGCCGCCGGCTGCACGATCATCGTCAAGGCGCCCGAGGAAACTCCGGCATCGCCCGCGGCCCTCATCAAGGCCTTCGCGGACGCGGGTATCCCGGCCGGCGTCATCAATCTCGTCTATGGTGTTCCGGCCGAGATTTCGGAATACCTCATCCCACACCCGGTCATCCGCAAGATCAGCTTCACGGGATCCACCCCTGTCGGCAAGCAGCTCGCCGCGCTTGCCGGCGCACACATGAAGCGCGCCACGATGGAACTTGGCGGCCATGCGCCCGTCATCGTCGCCGAGGATGCGGACCTCGACCTTGCCGTGAACCTGATGGTCGGCAACAAGTTCCGCAATGCGGGGCAGGTCTGCGTTTCGCCCACGCGTTTCCTCGTCCAGGAGAAGATCGCCGATGCCTTCACCGAGCGCTTTACGGCCGGGGCGAAGGCGGTGCGGGTCGGCAACGGCCTTGATGCCGATATCGAGATGGGGCCACTGGCGAACGATCGGCGCATCCCGGCGCTGGAAGGCCTGATCGACGACGCCGTCGAACACGGTGCGAAGCTGACGACCGGCGGCCGTCGCATCGGCAATGAAGGGTGGTTCTTCGAGCCGACGGTGCTGGCCGACGTGCCGGTAGCGGCGCGCATCATGAACGAGGAACCCTTCGGCCCCGTCGCTGTCGTCAACCGCTTCGGTGATCTCGGAGAGGCGATCAGCGAGGCGAACCGCCTGCCCTATGGCCTTGCCGCCTTTGCCTTCACGCGCAGCAGCGCCACCGCGACGCGCCTCGGTAACGAGGTGGAGGCCGGAATGGTCTCCATCAACCATCTCGGCCTCGCCCTGCCCGAAGTCCCCTTCGGCGGGATCAAGGATTCGGGCCATGGTACGGAGGGAGGCTCAGAAGCGCTGCAGGCCTATCTCGATACCCGGCTCGTGACCCGCAAGGGCTGACACGCCGGTCCTTTCATGCAACCGATGGGAGGAGGATTCCACTTCCTCCCATCGGCAAAACGGATGGTTCGGATCAGCCGGGGTGTTCGCTGACATGCCGCCGCGGAGCGGGTCGCGAGGCTGCGTCTACTTCATGTCTCTTTCGCCGACTTGCCTCTCAAGCGCAGGGCCGTATCCTGACGTGCCTTTGCTTTGCGCCATCGGGCCCCGAACCGCTTCGAAGCGGTCCGCCTTCCGCCGGCCGGCTTCGAGCAACAGCGGGAGACGAGCATGCCGGAGATCGAGCTGAAGCTGGACGTCACATCGGAGGATTTCGAAGCTCTCCTCGCCTCAAGACTGCTCGGTGAGCCGGTCGGCTCCATCAAGCGGCACGAGACCTATTTCGACACCGCCGAGAACAGCCTCGAAAAGGCGGGGTTTTCGCTTCGTATACGCCGGACGGGGACATCACTCGTCCAGACCATCAAGGCAACCGGCCCCTCCGCGCCTCTGTTCATCCGGCCGGAATGGGAAATGCCCGTGGCCTCGCTGGAGCCGGCCCTCGACGACGCAGCGCCCCTCGCCTCGAGGTTCGGAACGATCGTCCCTGCGCTCTGCCCCCTGTTTGAGGTTGATATCGTCCGCCAGACCTGGACCGCGACCGAGAACGGGTCCCATATCGATGTTTCGGCCGATCGCGGCAAGGTGATCGCGGGGGAACGGCGGCTCGCCGTTTGCGAACTGGACCTTGAGCTGAAAGACGGCAAGCTGGCCGACCTGTTCCGGCTGGCACGGAAGATCGAAGCGATCATACCGGTTGCGATCGGCGTCCAATCCAAAACCGAACGTGGCTATCGCCTTCTCGATGCGGCCCCCGTTGCCATCAAGGCCGACCCCATCCACCTCGAAACAGGCCACACCGCAGGGCACGCCTTTCGCGTGATCGCCGGATCCTGCTTTCGCCAGTTCCGGCTCAACGAAACAATCCTGCGTCGCCGGCACAGCGCGCAAGAGGCCCTTCATCAGGCGCGGGTCGCCTTGCGGCGGCTGCGCACCGCGTTCTCGGTGTTCAGGCCCCATCTCGGGGGCGAGGCGGAGCGATTGTCCGACACGTTTCGCTGGCTCGCCCGCCTGCTGGGCGACGCCCGCGATCTCGATGTGCTGATGGCGAAGACGACATCGCCCGCATCCGACGCAAAACTCCGGCAGGCACAAAATACCGCCCAAGAAGCCGCGCTCGCCGCGCTGTCGTCGCCCCAGGCCCGGGTTCTCATGATCGATTTCAACGAGTGGCTCCAGTCCGGGGATTACTTGCAGGCATCCGCACTCGGCGAGCCGGTGGCCGATTTTGCCGCGCGTGCCCTCGATAAGCTGCGAAGGAAGCTGAAGAAGAATGGTAGGGACCTCGCCGGCTTGACCGATGACGAACGGCACCAGATCCGCAAGGACGCCAAGAGGTTGCGCTATGCCGCCGAGTTCTTCGGCTGCCTGTTCGACGACAAGCGCGGGCAGCGCCGCCTCGCACATTTCTCCGACGCAATGGAGCGCCTGCAGGATCAGCTCGGTGCCTTGAACGACCTTGTGACCGGCCCGCAGATCGCGGCAAGATATGGTCTTACTGCACTAGAGGAAGGCGAACAGGCGTATCGGCCGCGTGACAAGGCGAAGCTGATCGGGCGTTCGCAGGCCGCGCTGGACGACTTGCTCGATGCAAAGAAATTCTGGCGCTGAACTGTTCGAGGCGATACGGCAGTGCCAGAAGCCCTCAGCGCTTCCCGCAGCGGGCTCTGCCAACAGGGTAGATTCTCGTCGCGAACTTGATATCCCTCTTGCCGTGCACAACATCCCGCGCTCGCCGTCAGGCGCCGGGCTGGCCAGAAGGAGACGCCGTGAGCACTGCGAGCCCCCCGAGGACAAAAGCGTCTGCCGGAAAGCAGGCGGCCGGCCGCATGACGCGGGAGGCCTGGATCGAGGCGGGCATTGCAGCGCTTGTGGAAGAGGGCATTGCCAATGTGAAGATCCAGGTCATGGCGAAGACACTCGCCGTGTCGCGGTCCAGTTTCTACTGGTTCTTCGCCGATTTGCAGGAGCTGCACCGGGAGCTTCTCGAACACTGGCTGCGCAAGAACACCAGTCCGATCATCGAACGAGCGCTGCGCCCCGCGCTCACGGTCACGAAGGCCGTATGCCACATCTTCGAATGCTGGGTGGATCCCAGCCTCTTCAGCCCCCGCCTCGATGCCGCAGTCCGCTCCTGGGCACAGGTGGATGGGTCGGTACGCAACGTCGTCGATCAGGCGGACGACCAGCGCGTCGATGCTGTCGCACGCATGTTCCAGCGCTACAGCTACCCAGAGGACGAGGCCTTCATCCGCGCGCGCGTCCTCTATTTCACGCAGATCGGCCACTACACGCTCGGCATGCGCGATGACCGTGAAATGCGGCTGCGCCTTCTGAGGCCCTATCTCCTCAGTTTCACGGGCCGCACGGCTTCGGACGAGGAGGTCGAAGCCTTCGAAACCTTGATGCGGCGCGTTCAGCCGGATGGCTGAACAATGGACATGTTTGTACGCTTCGCGATTTACGGCCTTTAAGGCGATCCTCCGCACGAGGTTCGCCAAAGTGTGCATTCCATCGCAATCTTCTGGACATTAGTGTACAGAGAGAATACGCATAGGATCCGTCGAGCAGGGATGGCTCGGGGGCGGTCTTTCAACCATGGGGCAGCGCATGAAGCAGCACTCAGCCTTGTTGTCGCAGGGGCGCGCATGGGGCGGCGCGCTATGACACGACACTACTCCGCATTCTCGCTTCTCAAGGAAGGCCTCAAGGGGCAGAAGGGCTGGCAGCAGGCCTGGCGCTCGCCGCAGCCCAAGCCGCGCTACGATATCCTGATCATCGGCGGCGGCGGACATGGCCTTGCGACAGCCTATTATCTCGCCAGGACGCACAATATCCGCAATGTCGCGGTCATTGAAAAGGGCTGGCTGGGCGGTGGCAACACCGGGCGCAACACCACCGTCGTACGCTCGAATTACTTCTTTCCCGAAAGCACCGCGCTCTACGACCTTGCGCTCCGTCTCTACGAAACGCTCGGCCGGGACCTCAACTACAACATCATGCTCTCCCAGCGCGGCATCATCACGCTTGCCCATAGCGAAGCGGAGATGGAGATGGCGGCGCGGACGGTCAACGCCATGCAGATCAACGGCACCGATGCCGAACTCTTCGACGCGGAAGACGTGCGGCGCGTGCTGCCGCTCCTCAACGTCTCGCCCGCGGCGCGCTATCCGGTTTTCGGCGGCGTCTGGCAGGGCAGGGCCGGGACGGCGCGCCACGATGCGGTCGCCTGGGGTTACGCCCGCGCCGCCGACAGGCTGGGCGTCGACATCATCCAGTCCTGCGAGGTGGAGGGCTTCCTGATCGAGGGCGGGCACTGCCGCGGCGTCAGGACGAGCCGCGGCGAGATCCGCGCCGAGCGTACAGGCATGGTCGTCGCCGGCCATTCCTCGCATCTTGCGGCCAAGGCCGGTTTCCGCCTGCCGATCACCTCCTATGCCTTGCAGGCCTGCGTTTCCGAGCCGATCAAGCCGGCGCTCGATACGGTCGTACTCTCCCCCGGAACCGGTACCTATGCCAGCCAGTCGGACAAGGGCGAGCTTGTCATCGGCGGCGCGCTCGACCGGATCCCGTCCTATGGGCAGCGCGGCAACCTGCCGGTGCTGGAAGACGTCGTCGCGGGCCTTCTGGAAATGTTCCCCTCGTTCCGCCAGCTCCGGCTGATGCGGCAATGGGCCGGCATCGTGGACGTGACCCCGGATTCATCGCCCATCCTCGGGGAGAGCCCGCTGCCCGGCCTCTTTCTCAACTGCGGCTGGGGAACGGGTGGCTTCAAGGCCATTCCGGCCGGCGGCACGCTGCTCGCCCATCTTCTGGCGACGGGCAAGCACCACGACGTCAGCCGCCCCTTCGATCTCGACCGCTTCGCACGCGGCCGCCTGATCGACGAGGCCGCCGGCTCCGGCATCGCGCATTAGGAGGCGACCCATGCAGCTCTTTCCCTGCCCCTTCTGCGGCCCGCGAAGCGAGAGCGAATTCCACTTCGGTGGCGATGCCGGCAATCACCGCCCCGAAGGGTTTCGCGCCGTGACGGACGGCGAATGGAGCAGCTATCTGCACGCGCGCAACAATCCGCGCGGACAGGCAAGCGAGATCTGGATGCACATGACCTGCGGCGAGGTCTTCCGCATGGAGCGGGACACCGTAAATCACCGCGTGGCACGGTCCTTCGCGCTTGGAGAGGGAGACGGCCATGACGGCATGGCGCACTGAGGGCGGCTCCGCCATCGACCGTTCGCGGCGGCTGCGCTTTTCCTTCGATGGGCGCGCGGTCGAGGGTTTTATTGGCGATACGGTGGCTTCGGCACTGCTGGCCGGCGGGGTCTCTGTGCTCGGTCGCAGCTTCAAGTATCACCGCCCTCGGGGCCTCTGGGGCGCCGGCGTCGAAGAGCCGAACGCCCTGGTCGACATCGCCGGTCGTATGCCGAACACGCGGGCAACGCAGGTGCACGCCGTGGATGGCATGGCGGTGCGCAGCGTGAATGCCGATCCGAGCGCGCAGAAGGATCGCCACGCCTTCCTCGACGCCTTCTCGCGCTTCATTCCAGCCGCCTTCTACTACAAGACCTTCATGTTCCCGGACTGGCATCTCTTCGAGCCGCGTATCCGGCAGATGGCGGGCCTCGGGGTGCTGGACGCGGCCGTACAAGGCCCCGCCTTCGCCGAGCAGGTGAACCACCATTGCGACATGCTGGTGGTCGGCGCTGGCCCGGCAGGTCTGCTTGCCGCCCGCAAGGCGCTGCATGCCGGCAAACGCGTCGTCCTGTGCGACTACGGCCGGGAGGTCGGCGGCAGCCTGCTTTTCCGCACCGCGACCATCGAGGACAAAGCCGGCCTCGAATGGGCGGCAGACGTGGCTAGGGAGCTGGCCGAGGCCGGAGCTCTCGTGCTGACCGGAACGACGGCCTTCGGCATCTACGACCATCATCTGGTCGGCCTTCACCAGAAGGAGGAAGATGGCGCACCGGACCGTCTCTGGCGGGTCCGCGCCGGATCGATCGTGCTCGCCACCGGCGCCATCGAGCGGCCGCTTCCCTTCGGCAACAACGACCTGCCAGGCATCATGTCGGCGGAAGCCGCCCTTGTCTATCTTCGCCGTTTCGGCGTCGCCGCAGGGCGCAAGGTCGTGGTCGCGACGAACAACGGCCTTGCCTACGAGACGGCGGAGGCCCTGGCCGCAGCCGGGGCGGAGGTGACCGTCGTCGATTGTCGCGCCGATGCACCGTCACCCGCCGGCCTCCGCGTTCTGGCGGGGCGCACCGTGCTTTCCGCCAGCGGCCGCGGTGCCGTCCGTGCCGTCCGGCTTTCCGACGGCAGCATGCTGGAAGCGGATGCCGTGCTTGCCTCCGGCGGCTTCACGCCGACCGTGCACCTTTACTGCCAGGCGCAGGGCAAGCTCGACTGGCGCGACGACATCCTCGCCTTCGTCCCCGGCCGGCCGGTCGAGGGCGTTGCGGTTGCGGGGGCCGCCGCCGGTGACTTCGGCCTTCCCGCAGGCGTGACAGAGGGCGCTGACCGGACGCTTGGCATCGTCGCGGCCTGGCCGAAACCGGGCGCGAAGGAACGGGTCTGGATCGATCTTCAGAACGATGTCACCGCCAAGGACGTGGAACTCGCCGTGCGGGAAAACTTCGTCTCCGTCGAGCATCTGAAGCGCTACACGACGCTCGGCATGGCGACGGACCAGGGCAAGACCTCCAACGTCAATGGCCTGGCGCTGATGGCGGAGATCACCGGCCGCCGCATTCCCGAGGTCGGCACGACGACCTACCGCCCGCCCTTTGCGCCGGTCCCGCTCGCGTCCTTCGCGGGCGCCCGCTCCGGCACGCGCATGAACCCGCTCCGCCGCCTGCCGCTGGAAAGGCAGCACCGCGCCGAGGGTGCCGTCTTCCGCGACTATGGCGGCTGGCTGCGCCCCGCCTATTATGGCGGCGGCGCTACGGAGGCACGCATTCAGGCAGAAGCAAAGGCCGCCCGCCAGGGTGTCGCGCTCTTCGACGGCTCGCCGCTCGGCAAGATCGAGGTGCTCGGCCCGGATGCCGCCACTTTCCTCGATTTCATCTACTACAACACCGTGTCGACGCTCCCGCCCGGCCGCTGCCGTTACGGCTTCATCCTCACGGAAGGTGGCAACATCTATGACGATGGCGTGCTGGTGCGGCTCGACGAGAACCGTTTCGTTGTTTCCTGCTCCTCCTCACACGTGGCCGGCGTACACGCCCTGCTGGAGGAGTGGCGTCAGGACCGCTTCGACAGGCGACGGGTCTTCATCCACAACGCGACGGCCGAAATGGCGACGCTGACCGTCACCGGACCGCATGCACGAGCGCTGATGGAAACCATCGGCTTCGACGTTCCGCTTGATGATGCGGGCCTGCCGCATATGGCCGTGGCGGCCGGCGTATTCGAAGGAGTCGCCGTACGGATCACCCGCGTCAGCTTCACCGGCGACCGTTCCTACGAGATTTCCATGCCCGCCGACCATGCCGCGACACTCTGGACGCGGCTGCGGCGGGAAGGCGAGGCCTTCGGCGCCACCGTGCTCGGCCTCGAAGCCCTCATGATCCTGCGTGCCGAAAAGGGCTACATCGTCATCGGCAAGGACACCGACGGAACGAGCCGCCCGATGGATTTCGGTCTCACCGCGCCGCTGGAGCGCAAGAAGGTCGAGTTCATCGGTCGCCGGTCGCTCATCACAGAGGACGCCGCGCGCCTGGATCGACGGCAGTTCGTCGGCCTCGAAGCCATCGACGGCAAGGGCGTGCTGCCGACCGGGGCGCACGGCATCGAACGGGAGGCGGGCAGCCTGCGCAGCACGGGCTATGTCACCTCCAGCTATTTCAGCCCGGCGCTGCAGACGCCGATCGCTCTGGGGCTGATCGAGCGCGGTCGTTCCCGTATAGGTGAGATCATCGAGCTGCAGCATCTGCGGGAGATCAGACGCGCCCGCATCATCTCCCCCTGCACCTTCGACGCGGAAGGAAACCGCCTCCATGCTTGACGTGTCCGCGAAATGGCGCCCCGAACCGGACTGGACGCTTGCCCGTCTCGCCGGCCCCAACCTCACGATCGGGACTGTCGCCGGACTCACGCAGCGCCTCGTCAGCGGTGATGTCGAGCGGTTTCTCGCCCGTCATGATCTCGGCAAGGATATCGGCGCGCTGGGGCTTGCTGTTGGCGAGCGCTATGTCGTGCGTGTTGCCCGTGATCGGTTGCTGGTCGTCGGGATCTCGTCTGGGGAGCTGGCGGACGGATGGCACGACGAGGGCTGGGCCGCAACGACCGTCAGCGCCGCCCTCCGCGTCATCGAAGCGAAAGGAGACGGTGTTCGCGACCTCCTCGCGCGGGGAACGGCCCTCGACCCGGACAATGCCGGGCCTTGCGCCGCCATGTCGTTTGCAGGGATGATGGCGACGATCTACCGGCACGCCGACACCGGGAGCCTGCGGATTCATATCGACAGGGGGCTTGCTTCCTATCTCTGGGAGTGGCTCGAATGTCAGCCTCTTCTGGGTGGGAACGGAGAGCCCGTCCCGAGTTGATGTTTTATTGTGAAAAGAACGACCCGCACTGGTGCGGGCGAAAAAGGGAGTTGAGACATTGAAGAGCCTTCTGATTATCGGCACGGCCCTCGGCCTGCTCATGAGCACCGCCGCGCGGGCGGAAGACCTGACATTCGCCGTCGCCGGCCCGCTGACCGGGCCGCTCGCCACGATCGGTGACCAGTTCAAGCAGGGTGCGCAGGCCGCCGCCGACGCCATCAACGCCAAGGGCGGCGTGATGGGCCGCCAGATCAAGCTGCAGTTCGAGGACGACCAGTGCGATCCGAAGCAGGCCGTTTCGGTCGCAAACCGCATCGCCGCCAGCGGCATCCAGTTCGTCGATGGCCATGCCTGCTCCGGTTCCAGCATTCCGGCATCGGCCGTCTACGCCGAGAACGGTACGCTGATGATGAGCCCGGCCTCCTCGAACCCGGTCATGACGGACGATGCGGCCGCCAAGGGCTGGACCAACATCATGCGCCTCTACACCCGTGACGACGCCCAGGGCGCTTTCATCGGCCCGTGGATCGCAAAGCAATATGCCGGCAAGAACGTCGCAGTGCTGCACGACAAGACGGCCTATGGCCAGGGCGTTGCTGATGCCGTGCGCGCCACGATGAATGAAAACGGCCTCAAGGAGGTTCTTGCCGAAGGCATCAATGCCGGAGAGAAGGACTACAATGCGCTGGTGACCAAGCTGAAGGACGCCAAGGTCGATGTCGTCTATTTCGGCGGCTATCATCCGGAAGCGGGCCTCATCCTGCGCCAGGCCGCCGAGCAGGGCTACAAGTTCCAGCTGATCATGCCGGACTCGATTGCCTCCCCGGAATTCTGGCAGGTCGCAGGCCCGGCCGGCGAAGGCACGATGTTTGTCTTCCCGTCCGATCCGCAGGCCAAACCCGAAGCGAAGGAAGCCGTCGAGAAGATCCAGGCCGGCGGCTTCAAGCCGGAAGGTTTCACCCTCTTCTCCTACGCCGTGATCCAGGCCTTTGCCCAGGGTATCGAACGTGCCGGCTCGGACGATCCGACCAAGGTCGCCGAAGCCCTGAAGAACGGCCAGCCGATCGACACCGTCGTCGGAACGGTCACCTTCGACGAGAAGGGCGATCTGAAGAACGCCAGCTACGACATCAACCGCTGGAGCAACGGCAACTACGCGCCGATCGCACAGTAAGGGCACCACCGTCGGATGGCGCCGCCATCCTTCAGGGAAGCGACCTCCGCAACGAACAGGCCCGGTCACGCGCCGGGCCTGTTTACCGAATGCTTGCCCCCCGGGAACTGCCCTTTTACCGGGCCGGTCGAAGGGAGCGGAGATAGGCGATGACGTCATCGACGTCACCGGGCTTCAGTCCGGAAAACGCCATGCGTGTTTTCGGGATCATTTTCTTCGGTCCGGCCAGATAGGCGGACAGCGCCGCCTCGTCCCATCTGAGCCCCTTCTCGCCTTCCGCCTTCATTGCCTCGGAATACCTCCCATAGTCGCCAAGGGAAGCCGCCGGACGGTCGATGATACCGACCAGATGGGGACCGACCTTGTTCACCGGCTGTTCGGCGCTGTGGCAGGCGGTGCATTTCTTGAAGACCGCAGCGCCAGCCTCTGCCGAGCCTTCGGCGGCATTGGCAGCAATGGGGAGCAGCAGGGCGGTTAGAAGGATGACATGTTTCATGCTTGATCCACGGTGACGGCAAAAAGCGGCCGGCGGAAGCCGGCCAAAGGTGGCGCGGCCTCAGGAGCCGCACGCGATCACCGGCCGCCCGCAGGCGACCGGGGAGGATCGCGGTTTTGCTCAGATCGAGCCGGCGCCCATTTCCTTGGCGATGTAGTCCGCCTGGCGGATGGCGAGCGTGACGATCGTCAGGGTCGGGTTCTCCGCTGCTCCCGTGGTGAACTGGCTGCCGTCGGAGACGAAGAGGTTCTTGATGTCGTGCGTCTGGCCCCACTTGTTGACGACGCCGTCCTCAGCCTTCTCGCTCATGCGGTTGGTGCCGAGATTGTGCGTCGAGGGATAGGGCGGCGTCGGGAAGCTGCGCGTCGCGCCGACCGCAGCGTAGAGCGCTTCGCCCTGTTTGTAGGCGTGATTGCGCATGGCCACATCGTTCGCATGGTCGGTGAACCAGACATCCGGGATCGGCATGCCGTACTTGTCCTTCAATTCGCCATGCAGCTTCACGGCGTTCTGTTCCTGCGGCATGTCCTCGCCGACGATCCACAGGCCCGCCATGTTGGCATAGCTGTCCATGGCCGAGGCAAAGGAACGGCCCCAGCCGCCGGGATCGAGGAACGCCGCCATGAACGGCACGCCGAGCGCCAGCGTCTCCAGTTCGTAGCCGCCGACGAAGCCGCGCGAGGGATCGTGTTTGGCCTCGTCGCGGATGATGCCGGCCATGGTGGTGCCGCGGTAGAAATGCACCGGCTTTTCGAACACGGCATAGACCGAGCCGGTCGTATGCCGCATGTAGTTCTTGCCGACCTGGCCGGAGGAGTTGGCGAGGCCATCAGGATATTTGCTCGATGCAGAATTGAGCAGAAGGCGCGGGCTTTCGATGGAATTGCCGGCGATGCAGACGATGCGGGCCTTCTGGCTCTGCAGCTTGCCATCCTTGTCGGCATAGACGACGGCCGTCACCTTGCCGCTGTCGTCATGCTCGATCTTGACGACATGGGAATTCGGCCGCACTTCAAGCTTGCCGGTCGCCTCCCCCTTCGGGATCTCGGTATAGAGCGTCGACCACTTGGCGCCCCATTTGCAGCCCTGGAAGCAGAAGCCGGTCTGCTGACAGCTCATGCGGTCGTCGCGATCGGCCGAGTTGATCGCCATGTTGCCGGTGTGACATTCCTTGTAGCCGAGTTTGTCGGCACCGGCTTTCAGGATCTTGAAGTTGTTGTTGCCCGGCAGGCCTTCGATGCCGTTGGTGCGGGTCACGCCCATCTTGTCTTCGGCCTTGGCGTAGTAAGGCTCCAGCTCGGCCAGTGTCAGCGGCCAGTCGAGCAGGTTGGCGCCCTCGACCTTGCCGTAGTGCGTCAGGGTCTTGAACTCGTGCTCCTGGAAGCGCAGCGAGGCGCCGGCCCAGTGCGTCGTGGTGCCGCCGACGGCCTTGACGATCCAGGCCGGCAGGTTGGGAAAGTCTTTCGAGACACGCCAGCCACCGCCCGTCGTGCGGTGATCCAGCCAGGCGAGCTGGGCAAAGCTGTCCCATTCGTCGTTGATGAAGTCCTCGTGTTCGATACGCGCGCCGGCCTCGAGCACGACGACGTCGATGCCTTTCTGCGCGAGTTCGTTGCCCAGCGTACCGCCGCCGGCACCCGAACCGATGATGACGACCACGCTGTCGTCGTTGAGATCATAAGGAGCTGCCATGGTTTCCTCCCGAAACATGGGCGATCGGCGCCATGCGCCTTGCAGCCGCGCCTCCTCCGGCGCCGGCCGTCAGATCGCCGTCAAAGCCATTCGATATCGTCGAAGCCGCGGGCGATGTAGCCGCCCTTGGAATAGGATTCGCCCTCGTAGCCGAAATGCGGCCAGAGCTCCTTCTGATTGTAGAGCGAGACCACGAGATCGCCGCGTACCGCCTGGAAGAAGGGCGTCGTCTCGATCTGCTTGAGGATATCGACGCGGTCGTCCTCCCAGCCGAGTGCGCGGTAGCCGCCTGCGCCGGCACGCTTGTCGAGATCGGCAATGCCAGCCTCGATCAGTTCCTTGTGCTTGGCGTCCGTGCCGGCCTTGGTGTCATGGCCTTTCACCGCGATGGCGTAGAACCGGTCGGCTATCGAATCGTGCGGGTAGATGTCGCGGGCGAGCTTGATGAGGGTCGCCATGGTGTCCGGCTTCAGCGCCGTCGTCTCCAGCCCCCAGGCCTTGTCGGGGCTGAGCACCGCATTGCCGGTGATGATCAGCGCGGCGCCGATCGTGCCGCGCTTCAAAAGCTCGCGCCGGGAGAGCCCAGGGCGCTGCTCGTAGATGGTCGTCATGTCGCATTCCTCCCGTTGCATTGGAACGGGCGACCCTCCTCCGGCCGCCCGCCCGTTCATTTGAAGCGGCCGTGCCGTTGCAAAACCTCGATCTTGTAGCCGTCAGGATCGGTGACGAAGAAAAAGCGGGCGAGCAGGCCGCCGTCACGGTTGAACTCGACGATCTTGCCTGTCGTGAAGCCGAGGGCGGAGATGCGGGCGTGCTCGCCGTCGAGATCGGAAACGGAGACCGCAAAATGGCCATAGCCGTCGCCGAGATTATAGGCCTCGGAGCGCCCCTTGTTGATCGTCAGCTCGAGTTCGAAGTCGCTTTCGGCATTGCTCATGTAGACGAGCGTGAAGGTCTCGAAGTCGAGCCGGTCGGCCACGTCGAGCCCGAAGGCCTTGTTGTAGAAGTCCACGGACCGGCCTTCATCCAGAACCCGGATCATGGAATGGATCGACTTCGCCACGCTGTTCTTCTCCTCTTTGCAGTTCGTATCGTGAGGAGATTTTGCGCCGGGATTCACCGCGGTGGGTAGCAGCCCATTACCGCATGAGGATTTTCATTTCTGGAGTTTCTTTCGAAGGATTTTTCGCCAAGCCGGCGTCACCCGGATGATTTGACCAAAGCCCGGGGTCACCGCATAATCGCGGCCATAAAAACAAGACTGGAGGATATACCATGTGTGAGGTCTTTGCGGGTCAGGACCCGCAACGCTACCGGCCCGTCAACCGCTCGGTGCGGATCGGCGGACATTCGACCAGCATCCAGATCGAGGCAGCCTTCTGGGACCTGATCGACGAGATGGCCGCAGGCCAGGGCCTGTCGACATCCCGCTTCCTTTCGACGCTCTACGACGAGGCGCTTGAGATCAACGGCTCGGTGTCGAATTTCGCCTCGCTGCTGAGGACGAGCTGTCTCATCTACATCATGGGCGGCGCCGGAAAATGCGACGGCGCACCCCAGTTCCATATCGTCGCGGCGGAGTAGCACCCCGGGACAAGTTCCAGGACGGTGAAGAAGGGGTGGCCGAAGCCTTCCCTTCGTCGCCTGCCCGAAGATGCGGTCGAAGACCTCCCCGAAAGGACCTGCCGGCCGCAGGTTCATCTCGATGCCGGCGAAGGTATCGATAAGCCTGCTGCGTCTCTGCCTGATCAGTCGAGCGCGAGAGGTGGCGCCGCCAAGCGGCTGGAGGTGAACCGGATGAAGGGCCGCGAGAGCATGATCGGCAGGATCCAGGATTGCAGGCGCATGCCCAGGGTGCTCTGCGGGATATAGTGCCCGCCGATCTTGCGCGAAACGGACTGCATTCGCGTCACAAGCGGCCGCATGCGGGCCTCGTAGCTTTCCAGGGCCTCCGTATGGGTCTTGCGGGCGAGCTCGGCAGCAAGGATGTAGGCACCGGCCATGGCGGTGGAGGTGCCCTGGCCGGCAAGGAAGGTCAGGCACCAAGCGGCGTCCCCGAGCAGGACGATCCGCCCCTTCGACCACGTCGGCATCTCGATCTGGGCGACCGTGTCGAAAAAGGCCTGATCCCAGTCGATGGCAGATCTCAGCGCAGAGGCCACCGGTTCCGGCCAATGGCCGAACGCCTTCTGCAGCACCGTGCGCCGCGCTTCGGGATCCAGCCGGTCGGTCCGTTCGTCGCGCCAACAGAACAGCGTGGCGGCGGTGCCGTCGCCGACGGCATAGAGGCCACCTTGATGATCGACATCCATCATGCCGACAAAACTGGCCCCGAGCGGCTCTTCGAGCGGAACGCGCCAGGCGCTGGCACGGTAGCCGAGCGGTCGGAGAAAATCCTCATGGGGACCGAAGGCGAGTGCACGAACCGTGCTGCGATAACCATCCGCGCCGACGACGAGATCGAAGCGCTCTCGGCTGCCGTCGGAGAAGATGGCATCGACGCCGCTCCCGTCATCCTCCAGCGCAGTGACAGTCGTCTCGTAGCGGATCGGACACCTACCCTCCACGGCTTTGGTCAGGATCTCGTGGAAATCGCTTCGCATGATGGCGAGGAGCCTCCCCTCTGCCGCCTTCGCCAGAGTGCGGTAGTCGTAGGAAAAGAGCTTCCGGCCGCGGCGGTCGAGATGGTGCGCGGGGCCGAGCGGCATGGCCTTCGCGCGAAAGGCCTCGACGAGACCGAGCCGTTCGGCGACCTGCCAACCGTTGATGTGCAGGCCGATGGAATAGCCGCCGGTACGGCCGTGTGCGGCCTTTTCCACGACGACCGGTTCGATGCCGTGCCGCAGCAGGCAGGCGGCGAGGGTCAGGCCCGCAGGCCCACCGCCGACGATGAGGATGCGCATGCCGGGCTCCTCAGAACGTCATGTTGATGCGGCCGCCGATCGTGCGGCCCTGTCCGAGCTGGTAGAGATTGCCGAGACCGGGATACTGGAAGCCGTAGGTCGTGTAGGTCTTGTCGAAGACGTTGGTGACGAAGGCCTCGGCGGTGACCTTGTCGTCCAGCTCCCATTTCACACCGAGATCCACCAGGGCATAGCCCTTCTGGCCGATCGTGTTCGTCTCGTCGAAGTAGTGCTCGCTGACATAGGTGAGGCCGGCATAGGGAACCAGCGCACCGCGACCGCTCTGCAGTTCGAAGCGATAGTCGAACAGCAGGTTGGCCGTGAACTCCGGGGCATAGGGCACGGTATTGCCGGTAAAATCGGTGCCCGGCGCTACTGGATTGTCGTAGTCCGTAAAGCGTGTGTGATTGTAGGCAAGGCCCGCCGTGATGCCGAGTTCTTCCGTCGGCTTCGCACGGACCTTGAGGTCGATGCCCTTTGCCGTCACCTCGCCGACATTCTGCAGGTATTGCCATGGCTGAACGTCAACGAACATCTGGTAGTCCTTGGTGACGTTGTAGTAGGCGGAAAGCTGCACCTCCATCAGACCGGCCTCGTCGCGGTATTTCAGCCCCACCTCGCCGTTGTAGGTGTGCTGCGGATCATAGGTGAAAGCGTTGTTGGCGGACGTCACGTTTCGGGTGAAACCGCCGGCCTTGAAGCCGGTGCTGAGAAGGCCGTAGACGCGCCATTCGTCGGTCAGGCCGTAGCTCACGCCGAGTTTCGGTGAAAGGGCGGTGAACGCATTGTCGTCGCTGAAATTCACACCGCCCACCGCCTCCGCACTCGCCCTCTCGTAGTCGAGGCGAAGGCCGGGCGAGACATCGAGGCGGTCGGTGGCATGCCAGGTCACATCGCCGAAGAGCGCGTAGGAATCGATCTTTTGCCGCGATGTCTGGCTGGCGACCGGCACGGCCCGTGTGAAGTCGAGATGCTGGTAGTAAAGGCCGGCCACATAGTCGACGGGGCTGCCCTGGTCAGGGTTGGAAGCGATACGCAGTTCCTGGCTCAGCGTCCATTGCTTTTCCGGCGTGTAGGTGCCGAACACCGTGCGGTCGAGATCGCTCTTCTGGTAACCGGTCAGCGCCGTGACGGTGGCAAAGCCGAGATCGTAGGCGGCATTGATGCCGAAATTCCAAGTGTCGAGATCGTATTCCGACGGTGCATCGAAGGCGATGCGGTCCTCCAGCATCGATTCCAGGACAAAGTATTCTTCGGTCGAGGAGACCTGGCCGCGACCACCGCTGATGGTCACGTCCCAAGGGCTGTCTGTCGGAGCATACCGCAGGCGGACCTGCCCGTTGACATCCCTCGTGCCGCCGACATCCGCGCCGGTGGTGGTCGTGTACATGTCCTTGGTGTCCAGCAGCGAGAGATTCACGTCGCCATAGAGCACATCCTCGATCAGCGGCGTGCTGGCATGGAAGGTGCCGCCAGCGCCTTCATTCGTCAGGTTGGCGTCGAAGCCGAACCGTGCCTCGTTGTCCGGCTTGCGGGTGACGATGTTGATGACGCCACCGATCGCGCCGCGGCCATAGAGCGAGCCCTGCGGACCATAGAGCAGCTCGACGTTTTCAACGCCGCCCGGTAGGGCGCGGGTAAGGTTGAAACTGTCCTGCGGCAGGCCGTCGACATAGACCTGCGTGCTCGGATTGTAGAAATCGAGCGAGGCCTGGCCGCGAATGGTGAAATTGGCATAGGCGCGGCTGGACCGCGAGCGGATGTTGACATCCGGGAAGATGCGATCGAGATCGGCGACGGTGTCGATACCGCGCGAAAGCAGCGCGTCCGCATCCGCGATATCGGCCGTGGACGGCAGCAGGAAATAGTCCTCGCTGCGCTTGGTGGCGGTAATGATGATCGGCTCGAGCGTCGATGCCGTGGCGGTGTCTTCAGCCAGTACGCTGGTCGGCGAGAGACTGACGGCGAGAGCGAGAAGGGAGACGCCGGACAGGCTGTGACGCATCATGGTTCCGATACCTTTTCTGGAAGTGCAGGGCCCCGCGCCGTCCGGATGGAGGCGCCGAGCGTACGGGGAGCGAGGAGAAGGGCGGCGAGGATGAAGACCGCCGAGGCGGCAAACAGCCAGCCGTAGCCGAAGGCGCTGGCGAGCAGGCCGGCAACGGAGGACGCGGCAATGGCGAGGATCGCATCGACGCTCTGCAGCGCGGCGAAGTCCGTCGCCGTCTGCTCCGGATTGCACCAGTTCATCATGGCCGCATAGAGCGCAACAAAGGAGAACGCGACCGCGCCAACCTGCATGAGCAGAATACCGAGAGCAAGCACCGGCGTGGCCAGGCCGGTAAACTCGGCAACACCGAGCGCCAAAAGCAGGAGGACATTGAGCACGGCGGCGATCCCGATCGCGCGGGGAATGCCGGCCGCCTGCACGAGGAGGGCGCCGAGCGAGGAGGCGATGAAACCGGCAACCGCACCGCCCGCGCCGCGCAGGATCCCGATCGTGTCGAGCGCAATGCCCTTGTCGACGAGATAAGGCCCGGTGAGTGCCTGCCCCATGCGAAGACCGATCTGGTAGACCGCGAGGAAGACAAGCCCCTGCATCAGGGCGCGGTTCGCGATCGTCTTCCTGAGGCCAACCGTGCGCACCGCCGGAGCCGTCTTGTTTCTGGGGGCGGCAAGGCCGCCAGACAGCAAGACGGGAATGGTCAGCAGCAGGACGAAACCAGCCATGGCGGCCATGGAAACCGCCCAACCGGCATGCTGGTAGACGACGAGCCAGAGGCCGCCGCCAATGAGGAAGCCGAGATAGGCGCCGGCCGTCGAGGCGCCGCTGGCAAGTCCGCGCGTTGCCGCATCCGAGGCCCGGACGGCAAGGGAATCGGTCGCGACATCCTGCGTCGAGGCGAAGACACCCATGACGAGCAGCACGGCGGCAAGAGCCCCCATATGGGTCTGCGGCGGCAGCACCATCGCCGCAAGGAAGCACAGGATGATGCCGAGCTGGCAGGAGAGGATCCAGATGCGTTCGCTGAGGAAGCGGTCGACCAGCGGCGCCCACAGGAACTTCAGCGCCCAGGGCAGAAACAGCACTGCCAGATAGCCGATCTGGTCGAGCGGCATGCCGGCATCCCGCAGCACCACGGGCAGCGCAGTCTGCACCATCGATCCGGTTACCGACTGGGCGGCATAGAGACCGGCCAGGAGGCCGAGCACGGCCCAGCTCGCCGAGCGTCCGGCGAAATTCACAACAGCAGTCGACATCACCCCTCGCAATGTATTTCACGCCCTCACTAGGCCGATGCGCAAAACTTGACTATTGTAATCAGGTTCAATGTTATTGCGATCCGGTCCATTATTTGGTGGGGTAGATGAATCTCCGTGTGGAACAGCGCGTTCTGGCGCAGTCCGATCAGGACGACGTGGTCGTGCTTGGCCCGAGCCCGGCCGATCCGACCTTTTCCGACACCTCGACAGAGGGTGCCTACAAGATCCTCGGCGTGCGCCCGGGCCTTACCATTTCCGTCTTCGACATGGTGATCGGGGCCGATTTCGTCGGCCGTTTCGCCACGGAGCCCTGCGTTGCGATCGATTTTCTCTTCGAGGCCTCGGGGCAGGGGTGGCTTCTGGGAAGCGACGCCGAGCAGCGGCTGTCATCCATTCCCTATCGGCCGGGACGCATCTACATCATGGCCGCGCCGTACGGATCCGTCGGCCTCTACGACGTGCCCGTGGGCACGCGCTTCAAAGGCATGGACATCCGGGTCGATATCAGCCTCTGGCAGCGGCTCGGCGCCGGCGACCTCCTTGCCAATCTCGACGAACACCACGCTTTGCACATGGCATCGGGCAATGGCACCTGGGTCGGCGTGCTGCCGGTGCCGCCGGACCTGCTCGTCGTGGCGCGGGCGCTCTTCGACAGCGCCATGGTGGAAGGGGACGATCTCGCCTTCGAGGCCCGCGCCCTCGACATCATCAATGCCTCGATCGCTGCAATGCGCCGCACGCAACCGGCCCAGACGATCCCGCCGCGCGACCGTCGCCCGCTGCAGCGCGCCCGTGACCTGCTGATTGCCGAACTCGCCCGCCCCTGGACGCTCGAAGAGCTCGCCCGCGAGGTCGGACTGACGCAGAAGCGGCTGAAATCCGGCTTCAAAAGCCTCTATGGCTTCGCCGTCTACGCGTTCCTCAAGGAGCAGCGGCTTCTGGAAGCGCGCCGGCTGATCGAACGGGGAGAGATGAACGTGACACAGGCGGCGATCGCCGTCGGCTACAGCAATCCGAGCCACTTTTCCCAACTCTTCCTGCGCCGTTTCGGCATGCAGCCGTCCCGTGCGCTCGCCGCGCGCCGTGGCGAAGAAGAGGCCTGACGGCGTTCCTTGCGGCAGGGTTCGCCGGAACGACGCGAGCAGCGAGGCGCCAGAGTTCGGCGAACTCGGCAGCGAACACGCTCCGATCTTGCATCCATCCGTGCGGTTAGCTGATGACATCCGGCTCCCGATTGCCATATTTAGGGAACGGCCCGATTGGACACGGCCATTGCAATGGGAGTTACATCAGTGAGTGGACTGCAGAAGGGTATGCTTCTTGGCTTCTTCGCGGCATGTCTGGTGATGGCCGCAAGTCTTCCCTTCCGCTATGCCGATGCTGCGGATTGCCGGGCGGATCCCGAGCCGGAAGTGGACTGGAGCGCCTGCAGCAAGAAGAACCTGATGCTGGGTGGCAACGATTTCGCCGGGGCGAACTTCCGGGATGCCGATCTCAGCTACACCGACATGCGCGATACGAACCTGACGGCGGCCGTTCTGGAAAAGGCGACCCTGATCCGGACCTGGTTCACCGGCGCACGGCTGGACAAGGCGAGTTTCGCACGGGTGGAAGCCTATCGCTCCAGCTTTCAGAAGGTCATCGCGAAGGGAACGTCGTTTGCATCCGCGGAACTGCAACGCGCCGCATTCGATGGGGCGGATCTCAGCTATGCGAGTTTCGAAAAGGCCGATCTCAGCCGCGCGTCTTTCGACGAGGCAATCCTTTCGGGCGCAAGTTTTACCTATGCAAACCTGTCTCGCGCCGACTTGAGCAAGGCGCGCATCGAGGGCACGATCGGCCTGGACAAGGCCTTCATGCTGCTGACGCGGATCGAGGGGCTCGATCTTTCCCGTGCGACCGGCCTCGACCAGTCACAGATCGATATCGCCTGCGGCAACGGTGAGACCAGGCTTCCGACGGGTCTCGCGACGCCGGCAAGCTGGCCGTGCCCGAAGGACTGAGACCCGTCTTCTCCGCCTGCCCATTGTGACGCCGCCAGACCAACCGAAAGGCGCGATGGTGTTTTTCAGGAAAATCGGCCACGCGGAGTCCCAAATCGGAAAGCTTGATCGTCAGACCCAATGAGCGGGGTTTCATCCGCTGTCTGGACGGACTGCGGCGCCTTGAACGCCGCACGATTGGGGGTTTTGATGAAGAAGAACGTTTCCACCAGGGTGGGGCTGCGGGCCGCCTTGCTGGCCGGTACGGCCGCTCTGGTGTTCAGCCCGGTAGCGCCGGCGATCGCACAGGCACCCGCGCAAGCGCAGGCGGCCGAGCGGTCGATTTCAGTGCCGGCCGGCCCGTTGACGCCGGCCCTGAACAGCCTCGCCGCCCAGACAGGCCTCCAGATCCTCTATGACGCATCGCTGGCACAGGGCAAATCGACCAAAGGCGTGCGCGGTAACCTGACGCCCGAACAGGCGCTGAACGCCGTATTGACCGGCACCGGCGTCGATGCGCGCTTTGCCGGCAGCAGCCAGGTAACGCTGAGCCTCGACCCCGCGGCCGCAGGCCCGGCGGAAGAGGGGGCCACCCTTCTCGAGACGATCACGCTCTATGGCGCGCGCGAGGCAACCACGCTGAACGACACGACCGCGAGCGTCGGCATCGTGAATGCGGAAGCGATCGAAAAAGGCCAGATCCGCCACACGCAGGATGCCTATCGCCGCCTCGCCAACGTTTTGGACAGCGCGACGGTCAATTCCGGTTTCGTCATCCGCGGCATGAGCTCCGAAGGTTTCGTTCCTGGCGGAGCACCGGTCGGTTCGCTCTATATCGATGGCATTCTCCAGACCCGCTACAATTCCCGTTTCGGCGCAAGAAACCTTTGGGACGTCGAGCAGGTCGAGGTCTATCGCGGCCCGCAATCGACGCTTTCCGGCCGGGCCGCCATGTCGGGCGCGGTCTACATCAAGTCGAAGGACCCGACCTTCGACAAGGAAGTCGAACTCTCGGGAACTGTCGGCAGCAACGACCTCGCGGGCTCGGCCTTTGTCGTCAACACGCCGCTTGTCGAGGACCAGATCGCATTGCGCATTTCCGGGGCGTTCG
>VFQN01000149.1_pt1 | contig 149940 bp, 132 predicted proteins | sample 3512371 | NCBI WGS metagenome assembly VFQN01 (sample SAMN10412370, study PRJNA504923) | tailings metagenome | isolation source: Replicate 2 from Balatoc abandoned mine | place: Philippines: Itogon, Benguet | collected 2017-08-28
AACCCTATAAAACTAAAAAAAACCTTGATTGTCAGATGAAGTCCTAACTATTACAATTTATAAGTGATAACGTCTTCCCTTCCTCCTTTTCTCCATCTTCCATACTCACGTCTCACTTTTCACTCTCTTTCACCTTTCACCTTTCACTTTTCACCCTCTTTCACCTTTCACCTCCTCACATCGCCTCCGCCATATCCGGAATCTCCGCCACTTTATAAGCTCCGGCATCCAGCTTGGCTTTGGTTTCGGTGAACGCTTTCAGCGTGAGGTTGATATCTTCCTCTGTATGTGCTGCAGTAGGAATCAGCCGGTAAATAATCTGCCCCTTCGGGATTACCGGATATACTACTATGGAACAGAAGATATTATAATTTTCACGCAGATCCAGTACCATGGCAGTTGCTTCCGGCACATCTCCTTTCATATAAACCGGGGTAACCATGGTGTTGGTTTTGCCCAGGTCAAATCCGCGTTCCCGCAGACCAGATTGCAGCGCATTGGTAACCTTCCAGAGTTTTTCACGCAGCTCCGGCATGGTCTTTAACATCTCCATACGCTTCAGCATACCTTCCACAATGATCATGGGCAGGCTCTTCGCAAAGATCTGGGAACGTGTATTATAGCGCAGGTAGGAAAGCACATCTTTTGGTCCGGCTATAAATGCCCCGATGCTTCCCATTGATTTTACAAAGGTTGAAAAATACAGGTCGATTCCTGCCTGGCAGCCCTGCTCTTCATCGGTTCCGGCACCAGTTGGTCCCATTGCTCCGAAACCATGCGCATCATCAATCAGGATACGGAATTCGTATTTTTCTTTTAAGGCAACAATCTCTTTCAGCTTACCCTGATCACCACTCATTCCATATACTCCTTCCGTGATCAGGAGAATACCACCACCAGTTTTCTCTGCCATCTTCACAGCACGCTGTAATTGCTTTTCACAATCTTCGATGTCGTTGTGCTTGAAGGTATAGCTATAACCCAGGTGCATCCGGATACCATCTACGATACAGGCATGACATTCTGCATCGTAAACAATGACATCACGGCGATTTACCAGTGCATCAATACAACTCATAATACCCTGGTAGCCGAAATTCAGCAGCATGGCATCTTCTCTCTGCACAAATCCACTCAATACTTTTTCCAGTTCTTCGTGATAAACGCTGTTTCCACTCATCATGCGCGCGCCCATAGGATATCCCATCCCCCATTTTTCCGCCGCCAGGGTATCAGCCTTTCGTGTTTCAGGGTGGTTGGCAAGCCCCAGGTAATTATTCAGGCTCCAAACAATTCGCTCCTTGCCCCTGAAAAACATCCTGCTGCCCAGTTCCCCTTCCAGTTTCGGAAATGCGAAATAACCATGCGCACGTTTCATGTGCTGACCAATCGGTCCGCCATCTTTCACCAGCTTCTCGAAGATATCTGCCATATGTTATGAATAATTTGTGTTTTTAAATTGTCGCAAAGGTAGTTTTTTTAAGGGTTTATATTTGTAAAAAACAGTATCATGCTTCAACGCTTCTTCGTGTTCTGTATGGCCGGACTTACCAGTTTGAACCTGGCAGCCCAAACCACACTGAAAACAGGGCAGGCATCCGGTATCAGCCGCCCGAAACTGGTTATTGGCTTAGTAGTAGATCAAATGAGATGGGATTTTCTCTATCGTTACCAGGACCGCTACCTGCCAAATGGTGGTTTCAACCGGCTCCTGAAACAAGGCTTTTCCAATGAAAATACCTTCATTCCCTACGCCCCAACTGTTACCGCCTGCGGCCATAGTACGATTTACACAGGCAGTGTGCCTGCCATTACAGGTATCACCGGAAATGCCTGGTATGATCAGCGCCAGCGAAGAATCGTCTATTGCGTAGAAGACAACTCTGTTCAAACTGTAGGCAGCAGCTCCAAAGCAGGGATGATGAGTCCCCGCAACATGCATACCACCACCATCGGTGATGAATTAAAGCTTGCTACCAATTTCAGATCAAAAGTTATCGGTATTGCAATTAAAGACAGAGGTGGTATCCTTCCTGCCGGCCATACTGCCGATGGTGCCTATTGGTACGATGGTGGTACCGGTAACTGGATTACCTCTACCTATTACCGTAATGAGTTGCCTGCCTGGGTGAAGACTTTCAACGACTCCAAGTGGGTGGATAAAATATATGAAACAGGCTGGAACACCCTCTATCCCATAGAAACCTATGTGAACAGTGAGAGAGCTGACAAACCCTATAAAAGCAGGCCACTGGGAGCCAAAGCATTGGCGCACCCCTACGATCTGAAATCTATGATCGGTAAAAACTATGGGGCGATTTCATCTACTCCCTATGGCAATACCATGACCCTCGAGCTTGCAAAGGCAGCACTAAAGGGTGAAAAATTAGGCAAGGGATCTTTTACGGATATGCTTACCGTTAGTTTGTCCTCACCTGATTATATTGGTCACTCCTTCGGTCCCAATTCTGTTGAAGTGGAAGATACTTATCTCCGCCTCGATAAAGACCTGGGTGATTTCTTTGATTTTCTGGATAAGGAAATTGGAAAAGGACAATACCTGTTTTTTATTTCAGCAGACCATGGTGTTGCTCATATCCCGGGTTATATGAAAGATCATAAAATACCGGCAGGGACTTTCGATGACGGTAAATACAGAGATACGCTGAATGCAATTCTTAAAGCAAAAACAGGTTATCCCAATATGGTGATTAGTATGTATAACTACCAGATTCACTTGAACAGATATGTTATGGACAGCCTTGATCTTGACCGGGAAGAGCTCATCGAAACCGTAGTGCGTTTCATGGAAAAACAACCGGAAGTGATGCGCGTGTTTGATATCGCTGAACTGGAAGAAACAACCCTTCCTGCAAAAATAAAATCCATGATTGCCAATGGCTATGCTCCCGACCGCGGTGGCGATATCCAATTGGTTCTGTACCCACAATACATTGATGGCGGTCCAACAGGTACCACCCACGGATTGTGGAATCCCTACGATTCGCATATACCCCTTGTTTGGTATGGCTGGAATATCAAACCGGGAAAATCAAATAAGGAAGTATATATGACTGATATCGCTCCTACTATTGCTGCGATGCTGCATATTCAGATGCCGAATGGAACTGTGGGTACTGTCATTGAGGCAATCAGACCATGATTAGTTAAATCCTGAGGTAATCGGGTAAATTATCCCGGACTGTTGAACAGTCCGGGCTTTTTTTTGATATACATTGTAGATTCGCTCACCTGTAAATCTTACACATATGAAAGAAATCTCCTGGTTTCGAAAGTTTTTATTGATGGTACTGTTCCTGGTAACACAACTCGGGACGGTGCTTGCGCAGCAATCAATGGACGCTGTACTGCCTCCTGACCCATCCGTAAAAATCGGAAAACTTGCTAATGGGCTGACCTATTATATACGGTCTAATAAAATGCCTGAAAATAAAGTGGAACTCCGCCTGGTAATTAATGCCGGATCCATCAATGAAGATGATGATCAGCTCGGGCTTGCGCACATGGCTGAACACATGGCATTCAATGGAACCAAAAATTTTAAAAAGAATGAAATTGTTTCCTTCCTCCAGGATATTGGTGTGGGTTTTGGAAATGACCTGAATGCCTATACCAGTTTTGATGAAACTGTTTATATGCTGCCCATCCCAACCGACAAGCCCGGCAATCTGGAAAAAGGTTTCCAGGTGCTGGAAGACTGGGCACACCAGGTTACCTACCTGGATGATGACATTGAAACCGAAAGAGCCATCATCCTGGAAGAAAGCAGGCTGGGTAAAGGCGCACAGGATCGCATGATGCGGCAGATTTATCCTGCTTTATTTGCAGGATCCAAATATGCTGTTCGACTCCCAATCGGATCGGAACAAATCATTAAGTCCTTCAAACCGGATGTGATTCGCCGCTTCTATAAAGACTGGTATCGGCCCAATCTCATGGCAGTAATGGTAGTGGGTGATGTAGAACCGGCCATGGCAGAACAACTGATCCGCAAACATTTTGAAGGATTAAAAAATCCGGCCAATGAAAGAAAGCGCGAAACGGTAAAAATTCCTGGTTACCTGAAAAAAGAAGCCATAGTGGTGACCGATAAAGAAGCAACCGGGTATTCCATCACATTGAACTACCCGATTACTTCAGCAGAAGAAGACAAGACAGTTGGAGGGTATCGCCGCAACCTGGTTCGCCAGTTGTTTTCAAGCATGCTGAACCAGCGTCTGCAGGAATTGGCACAGCAGGCGAATCCGCCCTTTGTAGGAGCAGGAGCGGGCTATGGTGCTTTTGTAAGAGGACATGAGAATTTCCGGGCTGTTGCAGTTGTTGGAACCGGTGATATCAAAAAAGGACTGGAAGCGCTTACAACAGAACTGGAAAGAGTAAACAAGTTTGGATTCACTGCTTCCGAACTGGATAGAGCAAAGAAATCCATGCTGAGTTCAATGGAACGTTCTTATAACAACCGCGATAAAACAGAATCACAGGTATGGATAGACGAATACGTGCGCAACTTCCTTACCGGTGAAGTTATTCCGGGAATCGAAAAGGAATTTGCACTGGTGAAAGAACTGGTGCCTGGTATCAGCCTGGAGGAACTGAATGCCACAGGAAAGAATGCCCTGGCAAAAGACAATCAACTGGTATATGTTACAGGTCCTGAACCGGATGCAAACACCAGTTTGCCTGCACCAGCTGATTTGCTGGCCATCGTAAGCTCCGCTGCTTCGAAAAATATCACAGCCTATGAAGAGAAAGCCGTAGCCAGTTCCTTAATGGCTGCTACTCCTAAAGCAGGTAAGGTGGTTAAAAAAGAGCTGGATAAAACGATGGGCACTACCAAGCTTACCCTGAGCAATGGTGTGATGGTTACCCTCAAGCCAACTTCCTTTAAAAACGATCAGATCTTATTGGGTGCAACCAGAAACGGTGGCAGAAATTATTATGGTGCAGCTGACAAATACAATGCGCAATTTGCTGTACAAGTGATTTCTTCCATGGGTGTGGGCGAATTCAGTCCGACCGATCTGAAAAAAGCACTGGCTGGTAAAACAGTTAACCTGGCTCCCTCCATTGGAGAAGTTTCAGATGGTTTCAATGGATCATCTGGAAACAAGGACATCGAAACCTTACTGCAACTGGTTCACCTGCATGTAACCCAACCCAGGAAAGACACTGCGTTGTTTCGTTCCTTCATTCAGCGCTCTGTTGCACAGTACGCAGCCTTGTCAGCGAATCCGCAGGCAGCCTTCCTTGATACCCTGAACCAGGTATTGTACAATAATAACCCGCAGGCTCCGGTCGTGTTTCCTAAAGTGGATAATTTCAAACAGATCAACCTTGACCGGACCATGGAAATCTATAAGGAACGAATTGGGGATGCAACCGGCATGCAGTTCGTTCTGGTTGGAAGTTTTAAAGAAGAGGAACTAATCCCATTACTGGAAACCTACCTGGGTAGTTTGCCGGTAAGCGGACAGAAATTTGAGAAAAAGGATAATAAGGTAAGACCGATTTCCGGTAACAAACAACTCACGGTGATGAAGGGTAAGGAACAGAAAAGTCTGATCCTGAATTTCTATACCGGAGAACTCAAGTATAGCCAGGATATGGAACTGAAAGCACAGGCAATTGCTGAAATCCTGAATATCCGGGTGATTGAAGAATTGAGAGAAAAAATCCAGGGTATTTACGGTGGTGGCTTTTTTGTGGAAGTGGCTAAATTCCCATATCCCAATTATTCATTTGTATTGCAACTGCCCTGTGGTCCTGAAAAGGTTGACACTTTGTTGAAAGCAGTGAATGCAGAGATTGACTGGATTACCAAAAAAGGTCCGGATTCTTCTTACCTGAACAAGGTGAAAAAACAGTGGATCGAACAATACAAAACCAATCAAAAAGAAAATGGTACCTGGTTGCGGGAACTGATGAGCCAGGCTTCTGAAGGGCAGGATCCGTCCTACTTCCTGCAATACGAAGAAAAAGTAAATAAACTAACGGTGAAGGATATCCAGGATGCAGCCAAACTCCTGCTGAACCGAAAGAATGTCTTCAGTGCTATCCTGATGCCTGAAAAGATAACAGAGGCGAAGAAACCTTTCTAAAAAGAAAAAAGGTGTTAGAATTTTCTAACACCTTTTTTTATTAAGCATTTCTGTTGATACAATTCAAATCAGTGAACGCTTCTTCCAGTCTTTGTACGAAATGTTCCTGACCTTTTCTCAACCACACTCTTGGATCGTAGTATTTTTTATTGGGTTTGGTTGGTCCTTCCGGATTACCCAGCTGTCCCTGCAGATAGGCTTCATTCTTCTGATAGTATCCCAGTACACCTTCCCAGAATGCCCATTGCATATCGGTGTCGATATTCATTTTGATAACTCCATAACCGAGTGTCTCATGAATCTGCTCTTTTGGAGAACCACTGCCACCATGGAATACAAAGTATACAGGCTTTTCTTCGGTGTTAAACTGCTGACGGATATAGTCCTGACTGTTCTTCAGGATTTCCGGACGCAGTTCTACATTACCCGGACTATAAACACCGTGCACATTACCAAAGGCAGCAGCAACTGTAAACAGGCGACCCACTTTACCTAACTCTTCATACGCATAGGCAACATGTTGTGGTTGTGTATAGAGCTTATCATTTTCTACACCACTGTTGTCTACACCATCTTCTTCACCACCTGTAACCCCGAGTTCAATTTCAATACCCATGCCCAGTGGTTGCATTCTTTTGAAATACTGTACTGAGGTTTGAATGTTTTCCTCGATACTTTCTTCTGAAAGATCCAGCATGTGAGAACTGAAAAGCGGCTGGCCTTTTTCTTTGTAGAAGGTTTCACCTGCATCAACCAGGGCTGAAATCCAGGGAAGCCATTTGTGGGCAGCATGGTCGGTATGCAATACAACCGGTACTCCGTAGTATTTCGCCACATTGTGAATATGAAGCGCTCCTGAAATAGCACCGGAAATATTGGCCTGCATTTTATCATTGGGCATTCCTTTGCCTGCGATAAACTGTGCACCGCCATTAGAAAACTGAATGATAACCGGAGAGTTAACTTTTGCTGCGGTTTCCAGGGTTGCATTGATTGAATCTGTGCCGATGGTATTTACCGCGGGCATTGCGAAACTGTTGGCTTTTGCGTCTTTATAAAGGGCTTCCAATTCATCGCCGAAAAGAACGCCTGCACTGTACTTGCTCATTGTTTTTTGTTGGGTTTTTTGATAAAACAGGCAACTGCAATCGTTAAAAAGAAGCGCTAATATAACAATTATGACTTGAATGACCTGCCTAGTCTTCCGAACGACCCTGGAAGCGGGGGATCAGCAGCAGATTTTTGCGCAGGCAAACTTTCAGGTGCTCTTTCACCAGTTGCCCCATATTCCGGGACCTTAATAGTCCTTTGTGGTTATGGTGCATTTCACTGAGTTCGGAAGCGAGCTGGTGCAATTTCTCAGGAGTGGAAATCGTGTCTTTGCCCATAATGTCCAGCAATTCTTTCAACCGATAGCGGGCTGATACCAGCCGGAAAGTCATCATCGTTCGTTCCTCTGTCTGGTATTGCTGGATACTATCTTTATTCAGGTGTTTCAGGGTGGTTTCAACCAGGGGATAATTTTCTTTAAAAAACTGGGGCAGGTATAAATTTTTCCTGCCTTCATAGGACTGCTGATCAAAGTCGATGGCCCTGATGCGGTACTGGTAATCCTCAATATCCGGCGTGATGTCAATTACGAAATTATAACTTCTCATATCACCGAGCAGCCTTACAAAGCAGCGTTCATTGAACTTCACAAATTCTTTGGCGATGCGGATTTTGTTGGTATCGGGCCTGTTCAGGTGTTGCTGAATAAATACATCACCCGGAATTCCGGGGATATGTTCCTCCACCAGGCTATGGTTATTTGTTAGAAAGGTAATCCGGTTGGGGGAGAGCATGTGCTCCAGTTCAAGCCCATAGATGCGGGAAGCATCCGCGATTTTGATATAATAATGATCGTAATTGTCATTGAACTTATTGACGATCCGGATCCTGAATGGCTGGGAATTACCAAAAGCACAGTAATCAATCCGGGCCACATCCAGGTGTTTGCTGAAGGTCATATCTCCTTCCGTCCGGAGCAGGGCATAAATCCGGATTAGTCCCTCCCGGATATACTCCCATTCCCGCATATCATAGACTACCGTCTCCCAGTGAGTATCCTGCCCTTCCTTGTCTTTCAGGGGGACAGAATAAGTAAAACGCTGCAGATCACGATAGGAAACAGGCAGTTTAACCTCCCTGCCATGTTGTTTCAGAAAGCCGCGCAGGGCCTGGCTGACAGGAAACATGGGTTTTTTCCTGGAAGGGCGATCCGGTTCGCCTCTTGAATAGCCTGATCTGAAGGGTGTATACAAAGTGGAAACAAGTTAGGGATTTGCACCAAGCTGATCAATCAAATCCTGAAAATATTCAGGTGCATACCTGAGCCGGCTGCCATACCAGCTGAACATTTCTCCGTCTACAAGCAGTATTCGCGAAGCCGGTAGAAGTAGTTGTAATTCGGCAATATCTTTTTCCTTGAAAGGATAAGGTTCTGAAGATAGAAAAACGAATTCAGGAGTAGCCGCCTGCAAATCAGCTGTTGAAATTTCAGGATATCGTTGCAAATGATCAAAGGCTGGAGTAAAACCACATTTTTTGAGCATGTCTGAAATAAAACAATCTGATCCCACCGTCATATAGGGTTTCTTCCAGATCAGGTAGGCAACTTTTGCAGGATAGGAAGCTGGGTTTAGCTGGTCAAAAGCAGTTTTTATCTCCTGAATCAGGGTGGCTGCTTTCTCCTTTTCGCCGGTGAGTGCTCCCACCTGCTGAATCATTTCCAGGGCTGCATCCAGGGTGTCTATATCACTGGTCCATACAGGCACCCGGGTGCGAAGCAGTTCCACCTCCGCCTGGAGGTTTTCTTCTTTATTGGCAATTACAAGATCGGGCTGAAGGGAGAATATCTTTTCGGCATGAATTCCTTTTGTTCCGCCAATCCTGGTTTTGCTGCGGAACCAATGCTCCGGATGAACACAAAATTTGGTGATACCCACCACCTTTTCTTCCAGCCCCAGTGTATATAACAGCTCTGTTTGAGAGGGTACCAGGGAAACAATCCGTTTCGGCCGGGAGTCCAGCTGAATAGTAAAACCGGTCTGATCAGTGAACTGCTGCAATTTTTTGTGCAAAATAAAAAAGCTTTTGTTGTAACAGGTACAATTGTCAGGACTTCATGACAATATACATTGCTACAGCAAAAGCCGGGAAACGGAGTTCTAAGGTTAGGTAAGCACAGGCCTTAAGGCGCCATTCGAAAAGTAGAGGTTAGGGGCTATCAACTGATAGCTTCACGGGGTTTCGGATAAACTGAGTCTCGCTGGTGCAGCGGTCAGGGTGTATGGATTGTAAAAACGGGGCAACAATTTTTCGGAACCACTATCGGCCTCCTGCCTTACAGCTTGGACGGGCTACAGGGCAGGAGGGTACCGGATTTCAGGATCTGACTCTTTCGAATCATAGTGGTTTTAAGGACTTGGTGTTTTCCACCGGACAATTGGATAACCTGAAACCAGTATTTCGTTTTGGACGTTGGTTACTGGACATTGGTTTGCACTGGCTTCAGATTTTGCTCGTTTTTTCGTAGGATCTTGGTGCTGATTTCGAATTCAAAAGTAGGCCGCTGCCAGACACTGAACAAGAGCGCATTTGCTGAATTTTAACAATACGGATTTTACTCAGGTCCTCGTATCTGACACATCTGTCTGCTAGTTAATCTACTTCAGGGAGTATCGTAAAACTACGCGAATTGGTAGTTTACTTGCCCAGGGCCTGCAAGAGATCGTACTTGGTTACGATATGATAGTTTCCAATTTCATCCTTTGCCAGCACAGCCCCGTTTTCCTTATTGATCAGGCTGCTTAATTTCTCAATCGGAGTAGTGAACTCCACCATGGGGAATGGTTTTTCCAGTACTTCCTCTATCGTAGCCTGGCGGATTTCCGGTTGTGCAAATACCTGCTGAAAGAGTCCACCTTCAGATATAGAACCAATCATGCTATCTCCCTCAAATACCGGTATATGTTCAATATCGTATTTGCGCATCAGGTCAACTGCATCTGTTACTGTTTTATCAGGAGAAAGCGTGATTAAACGCTGTTTGCCACCTCTTGCACTTACTACATCACGAAAGGTTTTGGCTTCCATGAACCCGCGTTCCATCATCCATTGATCATTGTAGATCTTTCCTACATAGCGGCTGCCATGATCATGAAAGATGCATACCACCATGTCATCAGGTTTCAGTTTGTCTTTCAATTGCAGCAATCCCTGTATACAGGAACCAGCACTGTATCCGCAAAACAATCCTTCTTCTTTAGCAAGTTTTCTTGCCATGATGGCACCATCTTTATCAGTGACCTGTTCAAAATGATCAATCACCGACATGTCGTAGTTCTTCGGTACAAAATCTTCACCAAATCCTTCCGAGATATAAGGATGCACTTCATCCATATCAATTTCACCGGTGCGGAAATACTTGGTGAGCAAAGAACCATACACATCAATAGCCCAGATCTGGATATTGGGGTTCTTTTCCTTCAGGTACTGCGCTGTTCCGGTAATGGTTCCTCCTGTTCCTGCTGTACATACCAGGTGAGTGATTTTTCCATCGGTCTGTTTCCAGATCTCCGGTCCGGTTGTTTCATAATGAGCCAGGCGATTCGCCAGGTTGTCGTATTGATTGAAATGATAAGAGTTCGGGATTTCACGCGCCAGGCGCTGCGCTACTGAATAATAGGAGCGGGGATCATCCGGTTCCACATTTGTTGGGCACACAATTACTTCTGCACCTACTGCCTTCAGGATATCCATCTTCTCCTTACTCTGCTTATCGGTTGTTGTGAAAATACATTTGTATCCTTTCACCACAGCAGCCAATGCAAGCCCCATTCCTGTATTTCCACTTGTACATTCGATGATGGTTCCACCTGGTTTGAGTTTGCCTTCTTGTTCAGCTACTTCCACCATTTTGAGTGCCATCCGGTCTTTAATGGAATTACCGGGATTGAAATAATCCACTTTGGCAAGTATGGTTCCGGGAAGTCCTTTTGTAATTTTGTTAAGTCTGATCAATGGCGTGTTGCCAATCGTTTCGAGAATGTTATTTTTAATGTCCATAGCAGGCTGTTAGTAAGCCGCTAAGGTACAATTTTACAAATGGCTGCAATGACCGTTTACTTTATACCGGGATTAGGTGCCGATAAGCGTGTGTTCAAACATATTCAGTTACCACCCGGCTATTCCATTAAACATATCAACTGGTTGCCACCGGAACAGGGGGAGAGCCTTACGCATTATGCACAGCGACTCGCAGCAATGATTCCGGATAAAGAACCCTTTTGCCTGGTAGGATTATCCTTCGGTGGTATGCTCGCAACAGAAATCAGTAAGTTTCGGCATCCTGAAAAAACAATTTTGATTGCCAGTATTCAGTCGCCACAGGAACTGCCTTTTTATTTTCGATGGGCAGCTCCTTTAAAATTGCATAAAGTAATTCCGGTTAGCTTGTTTCAACAGGCATCTATTGCGAAACGCCTCTTCACTACAGAAACCAGCGAAGACAAAGAACTTCTGCGAAAAATTATTCGCGAATCCGATCCCGCCTTTTTACGCTGGGCGATGGGCGCTATCCTGGATTGGAAAACAGAACAACCAATTGGAAAAATTTATCATATTCATGGTACAAGCGATCGCCTGCTTCCGATTCGGTATACCCATCCAACCCATCTGATACCAGGAGCAGGTCACCTGATGGTGATGAACCGGGCTCCTGAAATCAATCAGACCCTGGCTGCGATTTTGGCAGGGAATAAATAGCTGGATTTTGCATGCCTCATCCGGCTATATTTGCGGTCCGAAACTTGTGAATATGGATCCAAAATATGTTAGTGTAATCGCGCAAAAATTATCCCTTTCCATAAAGCAGGTAGTGAATGTATATGAACTGCAGGAGGAAGGGGCCACTGTTCCTTTTATGGCACGCTACCGGAAAGAAGCAACCGGTAACCTGGATGAAGTAATCATTACTTCCATCGTGGAAGAAATCGCCTATTTCAAAGACCTGGAGAAAAGAAAGGAAACTGTGCTGAAAACAATTGAATCTCAAGGCAAACTGACACCGGAATTATCAGCAAAAATTGTAGCCTGTATCAATGCTACTGAACTGGAAGATATTTACCTGCCCTATAAGCCCAAGCGAAAAACAAGAGCCAGCCAGGCCATTGAAAAAGGACTGGGACCTTTGGCCGACTGGATTTGGGAACAGCAGTCCGGCAGCCCGGAAACAGCAGCCCAGGCCTATGTAAAAGAGGAAGTAAAATCAGCCAAAGATGCCTTACAGGGCGCAAGAGATATCATTGCAGAACGCGTGGCTGAAGACCAGCAGGCAAGAACAGCTATCCGTTCTTTGTTTGAATCTTCTGCCATCCTGGTTTCGCGGGTATTGAGTTCCAAAAAAGAAGAAGCAGATGCACAGAAATACCGGGATTATTTTGAGTTCTCTGAGCCGCTTTCCAAATGCCCTTCCCACCGGATACTGGCAATTCGCAGAGGTGAAAAGGAAGGTTACCTGCTGATGGATATCAATATTGAAAAAGCAATTGCGGTACCTGAACTGGAAAGATTATTTGTAAAAAACAACAGTGAAGCTGCCGAAGAAATCAGGCTGGCGATTGCGGATAGTTTTGATCGCTTGTTAAAGCCATCCATTGAAAATGAGTTCCGGTTAACAACCAAAAATGCGGCTGATGAAGAAGCCATCCAGGTATTTGCAGAAAACCTGCGACAGCTTTTGCTGGCCTCTCCGCTGGGTTCCAAAAGAGTACTGGCCCTGGATCCTGGATATCGTACCGGTTGTAAACTGGTATGCCTGGATGAACAGGGCAATCTGATTCATTCCAGCACCATTTACCCGCATCCGCCACAGAATGAATGGCAGAAAAGTATGGACACCATAAAACAATTGGTGAAGCAGTTTGGGATTGAAGCGATAGGCATAGGGAATGGAACTGCCGGAAGAGAAACTGAAACATTGGCAAGATCTATTGATTTTGGAAAACCCGTGAGTGTGTTCCAGGTGAATGAAAGTGGCGCTTCGATTTATTCTGCCTCAGAAGTGGCCCGCGAAGAATTCCCTGATTACGATGTTACTGTTCGGGGTGCAGTAAGCATTGGAAGACGTTTACTGGATCCGCTGAGTGAATTGGTGAAAATTGATGCCAAATCGATTGGTGTGGGACAATACCAGCACGATGTGAACCAGTCGCGTTTGAAAGAGAGCCTGGATCGTGTAGTAGAAAGTTGCGTGAACCATGTGGGCGTGGATTTGAATACAGCCAGCAAACATTTGCTGATGTATGTATCCGGACTAAGTGCCACACTTGCCAAAAACATTGTGGAGTACCGCCAGAAAAATGGTCCGTTTAAATCAAGGGAAGAATTGAAAAAGGTAAGCCTGATGGGCCCCAAAACCTTTGAGCAATGCGCCGGTTTTTTGCGTATACGCGAGGCCGTTAATCCACTTGATAACAGTGCCGTGCATCCGGAAACCTATCCAGTGGTGGAAGCCATGGCAAAGGACCTGAATTGCAAGGTGAAAGACCTGATTGAAAAAGCTGAATTGCGCCGGCAGATCAACCGGAAAAAATACATTTCAGAAACCATTGGTGAATTCACAATTGAAGATATTCTGAAGGAATTGGAAAAACCGGGACGTGATCCGCGCGCACCAATTGAAGAGTTTCGTTTTGATGACAGTATCAAAACAATGGAAGATGTAAAAGTAGGCATGGTAGTGCCAGGCATCGTAACCAATATTACCAAGTTTGGTGTGTTTGTGGATATTGGTGTAAAACAGGATGGATTGATACATGTTTCGCAACTCAGCGATACCTATGTGAGCGATCCTGCAGAAGTGGTGAAATTGCAGCAGAAAGTGAAGGTAACAGTAACAGAAGTGGACCTTGCCAGGAAACGAATTGGTTTGTCGATGAAAACGGGAGAAAGGAAGATGGAGGATAGGAGGATGGAGGAAAGGAGAGGGGGAGAAAGGAAGAAGGGGCCCGAGCCGGTGAATGATTTCCAGGCGAAACTGAATGAATTGAAGAAGAAATTCAAATAACAATACCACTTTAAGGTGATGGGGAAAACACCCCTTCAGGGGGTGTTTTTTCTTCATGTTCTGTTCATACGGAAGCACTAAGTTTGCATTTCAACCTTGTGCTATGTTAGTTTACCTTTTTACCCCACCTCCGCCGGCATTGGAAAAAATGCTTTATCCTGTTCTTCCTGCCTGCCTGCTTTTAATGGTACTGCTGGTTCTGGCAGTTATCATTTCTGTAAGCATTAAAAACAAAATGAGAGCCCAAAGGTGATTGCGTTGTAAGTTTACCGGTCAAACGGGCAAGTATGTCGCAGGTTTTATTTGAAGACGGTCAGTTTTACCGGGATGATAAATTATTGATAGGAGCCAATAGCCGGGCCATCCGGTATGGAGATGGATTGTTTGAAACAATGAAAGTCAACAAGGGCAGTATTCAGCTGGCCGACTGGCATTTTGAACGACTGTTTTCAGGGCTGGCGCTCTTACAATTTGAATGCCCTTCCTATTTTACTCCTGCCTATCTGAATGATAAAATACTGCAACTGGCCCATCGTAATGGTCATAGCAACCTGGCAAGGATCCGCCTCATGATCTTTCGTGGAAATGGAGGACTGTATGATACGCTCAGTCATTTTCCCCATCATGTAATTCAGTGCTGGTCGCTGCCTCCTGCTAATCACCAGTGGAATGAAAATGGCCTTGTTTTAGGAATTCACCGAACTGCGCATAAAACAATGGATCTGTTGGCAAATACCAAGTCCAACAATTACCTGCCCTATGTACTCGGCGCCCTGGAAGTGAAAAAAGAAAAGTGGAATGATGCAGTGGTACTCAATGCTTTAGGAAGAGTGGCCGACTGTACCATCGCGAACCTCTTTATCGTAAAAGATGGAGTGCTTTATACACCTGCAGCTTCCGAAGGTCCGGTGCTGGGTATTATGAGAAGGTATATACTGGATTATTGCAGGAAAGCAGGATTGCCTTTCCAGGAGACAACCATCAACGAAGAAGATCTGCAACAGGCAGATGAAATTTTTCTTACTAACACCAGTTATGGCATTCGCTGGGTAGGAAGCCTGGGCGAAAGGAAATATACAAACAGCTTCAGTGCCCGCTTGTACAAGGAGGCCATCCAGCCACTCTTTCATCCAAAAAATTAGTTGAACCAAGCATAGAATTGCTTGTTAATGCTCTAAATTCCATTTATGGCTGCAGGCAACATCGCAATTTTCTGGTTTCGCAGGGATCTTCGTCTCGAGGACAATGCGGGTTTATATCATGCCCTGCGTTCGGGATTGCAGGTTCAGCCAATTTTTATTTTTGATTCGAATATCCTGGATGACCTGGAAGATAAAACCGATAAAAGGGTCTTGTTTATTCACCAGGCTTTAGAGCAAATCCAGGCTCAATTGGTGGGATTGAAATCCAGTCTGGATGTGCGCCACGGAAAACCAATAGATGTATTCAGCCAGCTTCTCAGTGAGTATAAAATTGCAGCTGTATATACCAATCACGATTACGAACCATATGCTGGCGAACGTGATGCTGCAATAGCAGCTATGCTAAAGGAGAAGGGAATAACATTTCATACGTACAAAGACCAGGTGATTTTTGAAAAGGAGGAAGTAGTGAAGGATGATGGAAAACCCTATACCGTATTCACTCCTTATTCAAGAAAATGGAAAGCCAAACTGAATGCTTTCTATCTCAAATCCTATCCGACTGCTGATTATTTTAATGGGTTTCATAAACGCAGTCCCAAAGCCTTGCCCAGCCTCAAAGAAATCGGTTTTACAGCTGGTTCATTTTCTTTTCCGGATCCTGAGCTGGATCCGAAAATTGCCAAAAAATATACAGAACAACGGGACTTCCCTGCTGTGCGTGGAACCAGCAGGTTGGGTGTACACCTGCGATTTGGTACCATCAGTATCCGCCAGCTGGCGAAGCAGGCAACTGAACTGAACGAGACCTATTTGAATGAATTGATCTGGCGGGATTTTTATCATATGATCCTCTGGCATTTCCCACGGGTAGGCAAGGGGCTCTCTTTCAAACCGGAATACGATCAGATCAACTGGCGGAACAATGAAACTGAATTTGCTGCCTGGTGCGAGGGGCGTACAGGTTATCCAATCGTGGATGCAGGTATGCGGGAATTGAATACCACAGGTTATATGCACAACCGGGTACGCATGATCGTTGCTTCTTTTCTGACGAAACACCTGTTGATTGACTGGCGCTGGGGGGAAGCCTATTTTGCGAAAAAATTGCTTGACTTTGATCTGGCTGCAAACAATGGAGGCTGGCAATGGGCTGCGGGCAGTGGTTGTGATGCAGCTCCGTATTTCAGGATATTCAATCCCTATCTGCAAACCAAGAAATTTGATCCGGATGGAGCCTATATCAGAAAATGGGTGCCGGAAATAAATGAGTTAACTTATCCAAGGCCAATTGTGGAGCATGAGCTCGCAAGAAAACGTTGCCTGGATACTTATGCAGCAGCAATCCGTTCGTAGGTAGCTTCCAGCACGGAGACAGCTTTTTTTCCTGTTTCACCCAAGGAAAGAGAATACTCATTCACATAGAGGTTAATGTGTTTGCGCATCACTTCCTCACTCATCTCCTGGGCATGGTTTTTCACAAAGGAAGAGAGTTCAGGGTAGTTTGACCAGCTATATTGTATGCTTGAACGAATCCACTGGTTCAATTGCTCATCCATTTCAATCGGAAGATCTTTGCCAATAATAATGCCTCCCAGTGGTACCGGGCATTGTAGTTTGGATTCCCAATACGCACCGAGGTCGAGCAGCTTCACCAGTCCCTTTGCTTCGTAGGTAAATCTGTTTTCATGAATAATAACACCTGCATCTGCCTTTCCGGATAAGACGGCTTCCTCAATTTCATGAAAGATGCCAAAGTCTTTGTTTTGCGCATCCGGGAAAGCGAGGGAGAAAAGCAGGTGCGCGGTTGTGTTTCTGCCAGGAAGGGCGATGCGCTTCAGGTGAATTTCTTCCAGTGCGATAGGCTCTCTGGCAATCAGCAGGGGACCTACGCCAAAGCCAAGTGCTCCCCCGGCATCCAGTAGTCTGTACTGGTGCTTCACCTGCGGCCATACCCCATAGCTTATTTTACTGATCGGATACCTGCCTTCCAGCGCCCACTCATTCAGGGTTTGTACATCCTCCAGCACCACCTCAAATTGCTGTCCACCGGTATCGATCTTCCCATTTACCAATGCATCAAAAATGAAGGTATCATTCGGGCAGGGCGAAAATGCTATGGTTATCGGTTTGCTCATTGTATCGGTTTGCTCATCTTTTCAGGTTCTTTGTCTTTTCAGGTTTCGTCTCCTTTGCCTTCTCTTCCATTCCCCCTTTCTTCCTTTTCTCCATCTTCCATTCTCACGTCTGACGTCTGACATTCTACAGTGCTTCCAACAACCTCACCAGCACCTTGTTCAAATTCTCAATGGCCAATGGCAGATCCCATTGTTTTTTATTCCGCACTCCAACCGTATTGGAGATGCTCCTTAACTGCATGAAAGGAATATTCTCCTGCAGGCATACATAGTGAAAGGCAGCCCCTTCCATGGATTCAAGCGCAGGCTGGTAGGCATCCTGGTAGGCCTGGATCCTTTTTTTGGAAGTGGAGATTTCATTCACCGTGATGGCATTCACCTTTTTAAGCCGGCTTCTTTTCAGCAGGGTGGTATTCGGGTTGGTCAGCCAGGATCTCTTAAAAGGGGCTTCATTCGGATTGGCCAGTCCCAGCTCAAACAGGTTCGCAAATCTCTGTTTTTCAACGGCTCCCATGTCTGCAATGATTTCTTTCTGAACCGCGTAAACAGTCCCGGCAGGTACTGTTGGGTCAAAACTGCCGGCTACCCCAGCCTGTATGATCAACTCGGGACGTTTATGCTGGAGGTAACGTGTCAGGGCATAGGTGGTGGCAACGGAGCCTACCCCGGTTATCAGGATATCCACATCAAAATCAATATGAATCAGTTTGTCTGTTTCAGCCAGGTGTTCTGTAAAGGGAGTGATTTCGGCGGCAGTGGCCGCAACCAGTAAACAATGCATTCCTGAATAGTTTGCCGCAAATGTCGGGATTCCTGATAAATCCTGCCGAATGACTAGCTTTGTTAGGCAATCAGACCAGCTTTTTATCAATTTCTGAACAAATTGAATTCTGTTCTGTTAAACTTTCCAGCAACAATTATTAAACAGGTTGGAGATGTCAAACAAAGTGGCCGTTTACAGGAAGGAACATTTTAATGCAGCACACAGGTTGTTTCGGGCTGATTGGGATGATGCACAGAATTTTTCGGTTTTTGGCAAATGCAGTTATCCTCATTACCATGGTCACAACTATGAATTAGAGGTTAAAGTGCTGGGTGAGCCTGATCCCGTAACTGGTTTCGTTATAGACATGAAGCAGTTGTCGGATATCATTAATCGCGAAGTACTTCAAGTGTTTGATCATCGCAACCTGAACCTCGACACACCATATTTTAAAGAGAGAAACCCAACTGCTGAAAATATCGCGATCGTGATCTATGAATTGTTGCGACCACATATAGATCCGAAACATGAACTGGGTATCAGGTTGTATGAGACGGCACGGAATTTTGTAGACTATCCGGGGAAGTGAGACGTCAGACATGAGACGTGAGATGTGAGAAAAATTAAATTCAAAAACACTAAGAAATGGCATATCAAAAAGTTGAACAGTACGAAGACAAAATAACCTCCGGACTGATTGAAAATTATCGCGAATCGCTGGCCTTATTGGGAGAAGATCCTGAACGTGAAGGGTTGCTCAAAACTCCTGAACGTGTGGCAAAAGCGATGCAGTATCTCACCCAGGGTTACCAGATGGATGCTAAAGCCATCCTCGAATCTGCCAAGTTTCATGAAGATGTTAGTGAGATGATCATCGTGAAGGACATCGAGCTGTTCAGCATGTGCGAACACCATATGTTGCCCTTTTTTGGTAAAGCACATATCGCGTATATCCCCAATGGTTATATCACTGGTTTGAGTAAGATTGCTCGCGTGGTGGACGTTTACAGCAGAAGACTGCAGGTGCAGGAAAGATTGACCTCGCAAATTCTGAATGCCATCAAAGAATCACTGAATCCTATTGGTGTAGCGGTTGTTATTGAAGCCAAACACCTCTGTATGATGATGAGGGGTGTGCAAAAACAAAACTCCGTTACTACTACCTCGGCTTTCTGGGGAGAATTTGAAAAGTCAGAAACCAGGAGTGAGTTCACAAAATTGATTTCGTCCAAACTGAGCTGATCTGATTATTTTTGCGGAATAACTAGAACCGCCAATATGAAGCATGCTTATGTTTTTCCCGGACAGGGATCTCAGTTTCCGGGAATGGGTAAAGAGCATTATGAAAATAGTGCCTTTGCTAAGAAGTTATTTGAACAAGCCAATGAAATTCTTGGCTTTCGTATCTCCGACGTTCTTTTTACTGGTACTGATGAAGACCTCAGACAAACCAAGGTTACTCAGCCTGCTGTATTCCTGCATTCAGTAATCGCCTATAAAGGTATTGAACAGAATAAGCCGGATATGGTTGCCGGACATTCACTGGGTGAGTTTTCCGCATTGGTGGCGAATGGTGTGTTGAATTTTGAAGATGGTCTTCAACTTGTTTCGATTCGTGCCCTCGCTATGCAAAAAGCCTGCGAATTGCAACTTTCCACTATGGCCGCCGTACTCGGTTTGGATGATGCAAAAGTGGAAGAGGTTTGCGCCCGCGTGCAGCAGGAGTCCGGTGAAATTGTAGTGCCTGCCAATTACAATTGTCCTGGTCAGTTAGTGATCAGTGGTTCTGTAAAGGGAATCGAACTGGCCTGCGAACAAATGAAAGCAGCTGGAGCCAAACGCGCACTGGTTTTGTCTGTTGGTGGTGCTTTCCATTCTCCTTTGATGGAGCCCGCACGGCAGGAATTGAAAGATGCGATTGAAGCGATGAAATTTCAAACGCCTGTTTGTCCCGTTTACCAAAATGTGGTTGCAAGAGCTGTTATCGATAAAGATGAAATCAAACACAATCTCATTCAGCAATTGACAGGAGCTGTTCGCTGGACACAAAGTGTGCAGGCGATGATCCATGATGGTGCTTCCAGGTTTACGGAAGTGGGTCCGGGTAAGGTGTTGCAGGGATTGATTGGCAAGATTGATAAAACTGTTGCGGTGGATGGGATAAGCTGAGGAATGGAAGAGGAGACAAAGTAGACAGAGTAGACAGAGGAGACAGGAGACAAAGGAAACTGGAGACAAAAATATTCCGACATGGAGGATGCCAACTGAATGGTTACATCCTCCATGGCGGAGTTTCTTTTTTATACTGATATAGAACAGTTAACCCATTCGGGGTCAAAGGAGGCGTTGTATTTTTTATAGAAATTGATAGCAGGTTCATTCCATTCCAGTACCTGCCAAACGATTCCATTCAATCCCTTCTCTTTGGCTTCTTCTATCAATCGGTCGAATAATAATTTACCGATTCCTTTGCCACGCATCGCATCGGTTACCAGGATATCTTCCAGGTACATGCGTTGTCCCTTCCAGGTGCTGTACCGGATATAATACAACGCAAATCCCTGCACTACGCCATTTTCTTCGGCTACAAATGCCCACCAGACAGGCTGTTCGCCAAATCCGCTTTTCGTAAAATGCTCCAGGGTAACTGTAACTTCTTCCGGCGCTTTTTCATAAAGGGCCAGTTCATTAATTAACTCGAGTAAACGCGGGCAATCAGATTCAACCGCTCTTCGTATAGTGATCATCGTTATATTTTAATTGATTATTGCAATGCCTGTTCCAGATCCGTCAGGATGTCTTCGATGTTTTCAATTCCCACACTCATGCGGATCAATCCATCCGTAATGCCATAGGATTCTCTTTCAGCTTTTGGTACTCCAACATGCGACATGGATGCCGGGTGAGAAACCAGTGTATCGAGCGTGCCTAATGACACGGCCCTGGTGCAGAGTTGTAATCGGTTAATAAAACGAACACCTGCTTCAATTCCGCCTTTCACTTCGAAACTGAGCATGCCTCCAAAATTTTTCATCTGCTTTTTGGCGATGGCATGATCCGGATGCGATGGCAATCCCGTAAACATTACTTTCTCTACTTTAGGATGCTTCTCCAGGTACTGAGCAACCGCCATGGCATTGGCACAATGTCTGTCCATGCGCAACTCCAATGTTTTCATTCCCTGGATCAACAGGTAACAATCAAAGGGATTCGCATTTCCGCCCAGCAATACATGCCATTTCCAGACTTTGGTTTTCATGAACTCAAGGTCTCTTCCCAGTAGAACGCCACCAATTGCAGAACCATGACCGTTCAGGTATTTGGTGGTTGAATGAAACACAAAATCGACTCCGGGATATTTGAAAGGTTGCTGCAGATAGGGACTGGCAAATGTATTATCAACCGAAACCAGGTATCCCTTTTGTTTTGCCATCTCGCTAATCAGGCTGATGTCCACACAGCTAAGCGTTGGATTGGCAGGCGTTTCGATATGAACCAGCCGGATGCCCGGCGTTTCCATTGCTTTCGCAGCCAGATCAGGATTGCGTAAATCGGCAACAATGATTTCTATTTGATGCTCTTCCACAACTTTGGTCAGCAATTCCTGGGTGCCTCCATATAAAGAAAAATGTGTCAGGATTTTATCACCCGGTTTGCAGGTAGATAAAAACAGGGTGGACATGGCCGCTTGTCCGCTTGCATGCAACAAGGCTTTCAGCTGAAGAGGATTGCCATCCTGCCCGCTAATTCCATGTGCTTCCAGGGCAGCAATTTTTTGTTCTGCCACTTTGAATCCGGGGTTGCCAAGTCTGGTATAAATCTGTGTTTTGTCTTCACCGGCAAATCGCTCCATGCCCTGCTCAGCCGTATCAAAATAGAATGTGGAACTCGCATATATGGGAGTGATATGAGAATACATGGGGTCTGGCTCATTGCCTCCATGAACGGCAACCGTGCTGCTGCCTTTCATCTTAAAATCTTTACTCGACATATGTGAATCAGGCTTTAATTTTAGTAAAATTAACTGAAAACCATGAAGTCCCTTTTACTGGAATATGCCACTTATCATATTTGGGCCAATGAACAACTGTATGGCTGTATCAAAAACCTGAACGAAGAGAGCTGGAACCAGGAGGTAACCAGCAGCTTTCCCTCCCTGTTAAAAACACTCTTGCATATGTGGGATGCGGAATCGCTTTGGTGGCAGCGCATCCAGGGTAAAACTGAAATGTTTGTCCCCAGTAAAAACTTTCATGAACATCCATTGAAAGGAGCAGAAGCCTTGCTGATGCAGGGCCATGTTTGGAAGGAATGGCTGGAAGCAAAGTCTGAAGCAGAATTAAATGAAGTTTTTCCCTACACTAATCTGAAGGGGCAGTCCTATGAAAGTTCCTACACGCATCTCCTGATGCATTTATTTAATCATGGCACCTATCACCGCGGTCAGTTGGTAACGATTTTACGGCAGCTTGGAGTTACCGATATCCCGGCAACCGACTTTATTGTCTGGTCGAGGGGCCTGAAAAACTAGTACAGTATTTTCGTAACTTACGGAAAGCAAATTGAGTGTTATGAAAGGGGGATTTTTCCGGGTATGGTTGTTCTTGCTTGTTGCCGGCAATTTTTGGTGTGAGGAAGTCATTGCACAACGATTCGACTGGCGAAGCCGGATTGATGACCTGGTGTATAAGGCAGACAGCTTATCCCTTGTTGCACAACAGACTTTTCATATTAACAAATTCCTCTCTGATGATCGTCCCATCCGGGAAACCTGGCATTACACTGTTTCCGAGGGAAGAGTGGTGATTTTTGAGGTCCATTATTTTGTCGATACCATAGAATACCTGGAGGTTTATTATCTCGACCGCGACCAGGTGGTTTGTACAGAACAATATGTAATTGAATACCCCGCACAGCAGGACGACCGAATCAGATGGGGGGCAGTCGGGTTCTTTCAGGGGCCATCAGTAAAGCAATTCGTGACCATGGGTTCGGTTCCTGATGAATACAGCCGGCTTTCTTCCTATGATTTATGGTCGCGGTTTAAATCCCGCTACCGAGAGCTTACAGCCCAGCGAACCCTGCAGGAAAAAAATACCAAAGGCGCTATCTTCGTGCCATGACAGGAATTGATGCCGTTACGCTGGAAAAAGCCATCGTTCATAAAGTAGGAAATCCGACCCGCGGGGAAGCATTGCAACTTTCGCCCAACACGCTTACGCTTAATGATGAAATTGTAAGGGGATTATTAACCCGCTATTTCCTGGCTCCCTTCAATGAACACGATGTTTATCATTTCACGCATATCAGCGATCTGGAGCTGAATGATGTATACCAATATGCGAAAAAGATCTTTGATGATCCGGGCAGTTTTCAGAAAGTATCTGTTTTCCTGGCACAGTTGCTCTATCAGAAATCTACGCATGCAAGAGTAAAGGAAGGGGAATTGTATGTGGTGTTGTTTGATAAGCTGTTAGTAGATGGGGAAGAAAAAAAGGCATTGGGCTTATTCAAGTCTGAAACCAAGGAAACATTCCTGAAAGTGTTTTCGCATGCGGGTGGCTGGGAGTTGGCGGCCGAGGATGGTATCAATATCAATAAGCTGGATAAAGGTTGCCTGATTATCCGGGAAAATGAAGCGGAAGGATATAAAGTACTGGTGGTAGATACGACCAATAAACAGAACGATACCCAATACTGGATCAGTGAGTTTCTGCAGGTACAGCCTTATACGGATAGCTACCACCATACCAACCAGGCATTGGGATTATGCAAACTCTTTATAGAAAAAGAATATGCAGAGAAATTTGAAGTAAGCAAATCCGATCAGATTGATTTGCTGAATAAGTCGATGGATTATTTCAAGTCGAAAGAGCAGTTCAATCTCCAGGAATTTGCAGATGAAGTGATTCATCACCCCGAGGTGGTGGATAGTTTCATGGATTATAAACGACATTTTGAAGCCAATCGCAACTATGTGATTGATGAAGAATTTGATATCCACCTGGCTGCAGTAAAAAAGCAGCAAAAAGTATTTAAGTCGGTGCTCAAACTCGACAAGAACTTTCATGTGTACATCCATGGTCGCCGCGACCTCCTGGAACGCGGTTATGATGAAACGGTAGGCAAGAAATATTACAAGTTGTATTTTGAAGAGGAGGCCTAGGATGGAAGAGGAGACAAAGGAAACGGGAGGCATGGAAGATGGGCTTAGAAAGATGGAGAAAAGGAGGAATGGAAAATGGAGTAAAGGAAGAATGGAAGATGGAGGAATGGAAGATGGAGGAATGGAAGAAATAAGCGTACTGATTTCTGATGAATTTTATGGTTGCTTATAGGTGAATGTAGCTGAAACCATATCAGGGAATCTGACCACCTGATTTTATTGAGAGGCTAAAAATTACTTTGAATATAGCTTAATGTCTGGAGATTACTGGAACGGTTGCGGAACAATTCACTGACGCTTCACGGACGCTTCGAGAACAATGAAACAAGAGTGCCGGAACGGTTGTAATTGACTGACTGGTTAGAAAAAAGAGGTCGAATGGACGGAGAAGAGAGGCCGAATGGCAGAAAAGGTGAAAGGTGAAAGGTGAAAAGTGAAAGTAGTGAAAAGAAAAAAAGTGAAAGAGGAAGTCCCCCCTTTCACCTCTCACCTTTGACATTCTTTCACTTTTCACCTTTCACCTTTCACTTCCACTTCACCAAGGTCGCGCCCCAGGTAAACCCACCCCCAAAGGCAGCGAACACCAGCAGGTCATCTTTTTTCAGCTGATCCTGCCACTCCCATAAACAGAGCGGGATGGTAGCTGCGGTGGTATTTCCATAGCGCTGAATATTGATCATTACTTTGTCCTTATCCAATCCCATGCGTTCTGCAGTGGCATCAATAATACGCAGGTTGGCCTGGTGGGGTACCAGCCAGGCGATATCGGCACCAGTCAGGTTGTTTTTTTCGAGCAGGTCGGCGCTTATGTCAGCCATACCTTTTACCGCAAATTTGAAAACAGTTTTACCTTCCTGGAAAGCAAAATGTTCGCGGTTGGTAACTGTTTCGATGGTAGCAGGATACGCCGATCCGCCTGCTTTCATGTTCAGGAAATGGCGACCACTTCCGTCTGTTCTAAGCAGACTGTCCAGGATTCCATATCCTTCTTCATCAGGTTCCAGCAGCACCGCGCCGGCTCCATCCCCAAAAAGAACACAGGTATTGCGATCGGTATAATCTACAATGGCACTCATTTTGTCGGCACCTACTACCACAACATTTTTGTACCGGCCACTTTCAATATACATGGCACCTGTAGTGAGTGCGAAAAGAAAGCCTGAACAGGCAGCACTCATATCATACCCCCAGGCATTTACGGCGCCAATCTTGTCGCAAACAATGTTGGCAGTAGCTGGGAAAACCATATCTGGAGTAACAGTTGCTACAATCAGACAGTCGATTTCTTCGGGTTTCATCCCCCTTTTATTGAGCAGGTCCAATACAGCAGGTACTGCCATATCGGAAGTAGCTTTGCCTTCACCACGTAAAATTCTTCTTTCGGAAATGCCTGTTCTGGTACGGATCCATTCGTCGTTGGTGTCAACCATTTTCTCGAGGTCAAAATTGGTTAACTTATCCTCGGGAACAAAACCGCCTACGGCTGTAATAGCGGCTGTAATTTTTTTGGTCATGCGTTTAATTTCAAAAGCGGCACAAATTTAGGGGTAATAGTTTATTTTGCAGCCTATGATCGCTTTTCTGAAGGGGAATTTCACATTACTTACACCTACATTTGTTCATATTGATGTTCAGGGAGTTGGATATGAGGTCTTTATATCATTAAATACCTATAGTGAAATCCAGGGTAAAACCCAGGGGTTACTATATACGCATCTGCAAATCCGGGAAGATGCACATCTTTTGTATGGCTTTGCCTCCATGGCTGAAAAAGATATGTTCCTGCAGCTGTTAGGGGTGAATGGAGTAGGCGCTTCAACCGCCCGGATGATGCTATCTTCCCTCAAGCCCGAAGAAATTTCCAGGGCTATTATCCAGGGAAATGCGAAACAATTGGAGGCTGTGAAAGGAATTGGCAAGAAATCTGCTGAGAGAATAATTCTCGAACTCCGGGATAAATTCACCAAGCAGTCGCTGGACCTAAATAATTCAGTGTCAACAGGCAATACGGCCGAAACCGATGCGTTAAATGCACTGTTGGCACTTGGAATTGCACGTCTGGCGGCAGAAACAGCACTCCGTAAGTCTATGCAGTTACACCCAGGCTCCGATAAAGTAGAAGAAATTATCAAATCAGCACTTAAAAACCTCTAAGCCTATAGCGGGAGCTCTACCTAACTAATTACCAGGGAAAAGGCTGTGGGCATATTTCTTATGCATTTTGGGCGTCATTTACTTGCCATTTTTATGGTACTGGCCTTCATTTGCCCTGTACAGGCTGGATATTTCCAACAGGATACAACCCGGCCCGTTTCTCCTGATACCATGCGTTTTCCCCTGGAAGACAGGCGCGCAGAACCCGGTATCCGCAAAAACCCCTTCGACCTTAACGATCCCCAGAATATCAATAAGACGGTTGAGTACGACCCTATAACCAGGCAGTATTTCATTGTAGAAAAAATTGGCGACAAATACTATCGCACGCCAACCTACATGACGTTTGAAGAATATCTCCGGTATCGTGCCGCTATGCAGGAACGCGACTATTTCCGCCAGCGGGCTGATGTATTAAGTAGCCTGAACCGAAAAAATATCAAACCCAAACTCTCGGTATCGGAAAGTTTCTTCAACCGCATTTTTGGTGGGGGCAAAGTTGATGTGCGACCCATGGGAAATGTGGATATCATTGCCGGCTATCAGGGACAAAACATTAAAAACCCAACACTTCCTGAAAGAGCCCGACGCAATGGGGGCTTTGATTTTGATATGAATGCCAACCTGAGTGTGCTGGGAAATATCGGCAATAAGATGAAATTGCCGATTACCTATAACACCCAGGCTAATTTCGATTTTGAAAATCAATTGAAACTGGACTATACCGGCGGTCCGGATGAAATCATCAAACGAATTGAAGCAGGGAATGTTTCCTTTTCGACTAAGGGCTCACTGATTCCCGGCGCTCAATCCCTTTTTGGTATTAAAACTCAATTGCAGTTTGGTAAATTATTTATTACCGGTATCCTGGCCAACCAGCGCGCCCAGCGCCAATCTCTGGGTCTTGTAGGTGGAGCCGCCACTACCAATTTTGAATTTAAAGTAAATGATTACGAAGAAAACCGGCACTTCCTGATGTCGCAGTTCTTCCGTAAAAATTATAACAGGGCGATGGGTAGTCTGCCAGCCGTTAACTCCCTGGTGAATATCCTTCGTCTCGAAGTATGGGTCACCAACCGGAATGGTTCTACTACCGAAACCCGCGATATCGTTGCATTGGCTGACCTGGGTGAACGTTTCCCCTTTAATTTCCCCACCCCGGTTACACCCGACTCTCTGCCTTCGAATACTGTGAATGGTTTGTACCAGGCCCTGGTTTCTGATCCTGCCAGCCGACGTTCGGCAACGGTTACCGGCAAACTGGGTAGTTTGGGTTTGCGTCCCGTACAGGATTTTGAAAAAACCTTTGCCCGCAAACTGGGACCGAATGATTATTATTTCAACCCGCAGGTGGGGTTCCTTTCCCTTAGTCAGCCGCTACAGCCAGATGAAGTGTTGGGTATCGCGTTTCAATACAGTTACAATGGAAAGATTTTCCAGGTAGGTGAATTCTCACAGGATATACCACCGGATACCACGGCCATCATTGCCGGTAATCCGAAAGTATTGTTCCTGAAAATGCTGAAAGCCACTTCTCAGCGAACCACGCTCCCCATCTTTGACCTGATGATGAAAAACGTGTATGCCCTGCGTACACGCGATGGTGGTTATATCTCCAGTGTACAGCCGGCGGATTTCAAACTGAATGTCCTGTATGAAGAACCGAGTCTGGGTACCAAACGTTACCTGCCGGAAGGTCCACGTACCGGTATTCCGCTGATTACAGTATTAAATCTGGACCGGCTCAACAACAACCGCGATCCCCAACCCGACGGGGTCTTTGATTATATTGAAGGCTTTACCGTAATCTCCAATCAGGCAAGAATTATCTTTCCTTTCCTTGAACCATTTGGCCGAGATCTCGACAGTGTTGCCTTCCAGGGCGTGCCGCAGGAAATCAAGGATAAATATCTTTTCCTTCCACTTTATGACACGATTAAAGAGATCGCAAAAACCTATGCAAACCTGGATCGCTTTATTATCAGTGGTACAGCAAAAGGACAGGCCACTTCTGATATTCCCTTGGGCGCTTTCAACGTGCCACAGGGATCTGTTACAGTTACTTCCGGTGGACGAACCCTTGTTGAGGGAATTGATTATATGGTAGACTATAACCTGGGTTCTGTTAAGATCATTAACCAGGCAATTCTCAACTCCGGTATACCGGTACAGGTAGGGTTTGAAAACAATGCCACATTTGGTATCCAGCAGCGAAACTACATGGGCTTGAGATGGGATTATATGGCTATTAATACAGTCAAGGAATCCTTTACCATCGGCGGACAAATGGTGCGGCTTGGGGAACGACCTTTCTTCACCAAAATGAATTACAATGAGGATCCAATCCGTAACACCATGTACGGACTGGATTTCAGTTACCGGGCCGATGCCCCGCGACTCACCCGATGGCTGGATAAAATCCCGTTTTACAAAACCACGGAAATGAGTACCATCACCGCCTATGGTGAAGGAGCCATTCTTAAGCCAGGCCATCCCCCTCAAATCGGGAAAGGAGAAAGCGGACTTATTTATGTAGATGATTTCGAAGGCACCCGGAACAGCATTGATCTGCGGTTTCCACTGATCAACTGGACTCTGGCATCCACTCCACAGGGGAACGGATTGTTCCCGGAAGGTGAACTTAGTGATTCTCTTGCTTATGGATACAACCGCGCCAAACTTGCCTGGTATAATATTGAACCGAATCTGCAGGACCGGCGTGCACCCAATAATCCGCTGACAGCGCATTTCAGTAATGATTATTTCCTGGATCCCAAGATCAGGGCAGTAACACAGAACCAGTTATTCCCGGCCCGTACACCTGATTTCGGAACAGCTCAATTGATCACGTTCGACCTGGCCTATTATCCCCAGGATCGTGGTCCGTATAATTTTGATGCAAGACCCGGAAGTGTCAATGCAAATGGTAAACTGCTGAACCCGGAACAACGCTGGGGAGGTATCATGCGAGGGCTCGACCAGGTGGATTTCGAAACCGGCAACGTGGAATTCATTGAATTCTGGATGCAGGATCCCTTCCTGGATAACCCCAACAGCAATGGCGGGCAACTCTATTTCAACCTGGGTAATATTTCTGAAGATGTGCTGCGCGATGGCCGCCGCTTTTTTGAGAACGGCTTGCCAACCCCCAACATTCAGGCAACTGTAGATTCCAGTTCTTCCTGGGGAAATGCACCCAACAACCCGATACAGGTAACAACTGCATTTAGCAATGATCCAACTGATCGACCCTTTCAGGACGTTGGTTTTGATGGACTGGATGATGATGCGGAGCGAAGAAAATTCAATGCCTACCTGGGGCAGCTGGCAGCCAATTTCGGAACCAATTCTCCGGCATATCAACAGGCACTGGCCGATCCAGCCAATGATAACTTCCGCAATTACCGGGATGAGTTTTATAACAATCCGGATGGAGATATTCTCGCGCGCTATAAAAATATCAACAACCCACATGGTAACTCACCGATCGCCGCAGCCAATTCAACCGTTACTACAGCCTTTACACTGTATCCTGATCAGGAAGATCTGAACCGCGATAATACACTGAATGAACTGGAAGAATATTTTCAGTATCGGGTGAACCTGCGTCCGCAGGACCTGATAGTAGGACAGAATTATATTACCGATGAACGCATCATCGCAGGAGAAGGCCCGCAGCGGAAGTGGTACCTGTTCCGGATTCCGATAGCTGAGTACGAGCAGAAAGTGGGAAATATTCCCGACTTTAAATCCATTCGTTTCATCCGGATGTTCCTGACCGGCTTTGATGATTCAGTTGTGACCCGCTTTGCCAAACTGGAACTGGTACGAAACCAATGGCGCCGTTTTTCTTTTGAACTGGATACCACCGGTACGTATCAGCCCCTGCCTGCGAATTCACCCACCGAATTCAATGTGCTGGCAGTGAATGTGGAAGAAAATGGATCGCGTCAGCCGGTGAATTACCTGATACCTCCTGGCATTCTTCGCGTGCAGCAGTATAGTAATAACAACGTCAATATTCTGCAGAACGAACAGGCCATGAGTATGAAGATCTGTAATCTTCCGAGTACGGATGGCCGCGGGGTATTCAAAACCATGAATCTTGATTTACGCCAATACGGAGAGATGAAAATGTTTGTGCATGCGGAAAGTGTAGTAGGGTCTCCCGCCATTCAGGATAATGATCTTTCTGCTGTGATTCGTATCGGCAATGATTTTGTAGGCAACTATTATGAAATTCGCATACCCCTCAAGGTTACCCCTTTCGGTCGTTATACAGATGCGCAGGGAGATATTGTATGGCCGCAACAAAATGAGTTGAACTTATCCATTCAGCGATTAATCAACCTGAAGTTGAGCAGGAATAATTCTACGCAAACCAATCTCTATTATTCTGAAACAGATGAAGATGGAAAAACCTATGCCATCTTTGGTAACCCGAACCTTGGTGAAGTGAGAGGTATGTTCCTTGGAATTGTGAATAATTCTGGTGCGCCTGTATGTTCCGAAGTATGGTTCAACGAATTGCGGTTGGCTTCATTGGATGAAAGTGGTGGTTGGGCTGCTACCGGCCGGGTTGATATCAAACTGGCGGATCTGGGAACCGTTTCCTTGTCAGCTGCTGCACGCAGCATCGGGTTTGGTAACCTGGAACAGAGAGTAAATGAAAGGAGTCGCGAAAACTTTACACAGTTTGATGCGGCCACTAACCTGGAATTGGGTAAACTGCTGCCTGAAAAAGCAGGTATGAGTATTCCGGTTTATGCGGGCTATTCTCAAACTGTATTGACGCCGGAGTATGATCCCTACGACCTGGATGTAAAACTGAAAGACAAGCTGGATGCTGCCAGTGGCGCCGACAGGGATTCCATTCGCAAAGATGCGGTGGATGTAACCACAACTAAAACAGTCAATTTTACCAATGTTCGTAAACTCAATACTTCCGGGAAAAAACAGAAGATCTACAGTGTGGAGAATTTTGATGTAAGTTATTCTTATACCAAGGTGGAACGTTTCAGTCCCTTGATTGAATCAGAAGAGATGGCGAAACACCGGGCGGGATTGGGATACAATTACGTTGGCACTCCAAAATACTGGGAACCCTTTAAGAAAAAGTTCAAGGGTCCATCTAAATGGTACGACCTGGTGAAAGAGTTTAACCTGAACTATGCACCTTCTTTATTAAGCTTCCGGGCAGATGTAAATCGTCAGTTTGGAGCCATTCGTCCACGTAATGTGGGAGGACCCAAAGGCATCATTCCTGAAACCTACGACAAGTACTTCACTTTTGATCGGTATTATAATTTACGCTGGGATCTGACCCGTTCATTGAATATAGATTTTACTGCGGTCAACCGGGCACGGGTAGACGAAGATTCAGGCAGACTGGATCAGCGGGAACGCAGGCGCATGTGGCAATTGTTTTGGAGAGGCGGACGTAATACCACCTATGATCAGTCGGCCAATATTACCTATACCTTGCCAACTGCAAAGGTTCCGCTGCTCGACTGGACTACAGTGAGAGTTGGCTATACGGCCCGTTACAACTGGCTGACTGCTTCGCAGGATGAGTTTGCCAAGAGCCTGGGAAATTTCATATCGAATGGACAGGAGAAAAACATGGCGGCGGAACTGGATTTTACGAGGTTGTATGCAAAATCAAGGTGGTTGCGCGCCATCGACTGGGATGCACCTAAACCAGATAAATCAGCTGCGAAGCCTGCTCCGGATACGGTTCGTACCAAGAGAGGAAAATTGAAAATCAAGAGGGATCCGAATGACTTGCCGGAGATTGGAACTGTTGTAAAAATTGTAGGAAGAATCATCACTTCAGTGAAGCGGGTAAGTGTGCAATACAGTGAAACAGGATCCACTTCACTGGCGGGTTATACAGACAGCACCAAATTCCTGGGCATGAATACCCGTTCCACTGCTCCTGGGTGGGGATTTGTTTTTGGTAAGCAGCCGGATACATCCTTCATCAATGATTTCGCGCGAAGGGGACTCATCACCAATAACCCCTTATTAAACAACCTGAACCGGCAGGACTTCAACCAACGGTTAAGCATAACCGCACAATTGATGCCGGTACGGGATCTGATGATTGACCTGAACCTGGATAAGTCTTTCGGAAAGAATTATTCGGAATTATACAAGGATACTGTGGGCAATGGAAGTTTTGCAAGGCTGAGTCCGTATGTAGCAGGCTCCTTTAACGTGAGTTATATTTCCTACCAGACCCTGTTTGGTAAATTCCAGCCGAATGAGGTAACGGAAACCTTCAAACGCTTCCAGGAGAACCGGATCATTTTGAGTGAACGGAATGCAACCAAGAATCCTTACTGGCAACAATTGGATCCTACAGAACAGTTTCTTTCCGATGGATTCTACAGGGGGTATAGTCGGTATGCCCAGGATGTTTTGATTCCTTCCTTTATTGCAGCTTATACTAATAAGGATCCAAGATCAATTTCTTTGATTGAACAGGATAACAGCAGTGTGCGATCCAATCCTTTCCGCAATATTATGCCCAAGCCCAACTGGCGGGTAACTTATACCGGACTAACCAGGATACCGGGTATGGAAAAAACCTTTACCAATGTAACACTGACGCATGCGTATAACAGTAACCTCAGCATGAACAGTTTCAATAACAACCTGCTTTTTGCGGATCCGCTGGCATTGAATGCGCCTGGTTTTATTGATACGGCCACCGGTAACTTCTATCCTTATTTCCTGGTTCCAAATATTTCTATTTCCGAGGCATTTGCTCCCTTCCTGGATATTGATATGCAATTCACCAACCAGCTCACCCTTCGCTTTGAATACAAAAAGAGCCGGCAGTTGAGTCTGAGTCTGATTGACTTCCAGTTGAGTGAAGCGCGTTCGGAAGAATTTACGCTGGGAGTAGGCTGGAGAAAGAGAGGCGTGAACCTTCCTTTCAAGGTGAAACTGCCTGGAAGCAAACAGGCCTCCAAGGAATTGTCAAATGATCTGAATATGCGATTGGACCTGGGCTTACGGGATGATGCAACCGCGAATAGTCGCCTCGACCAGGAAGCAGCCTTGCCAACAGCCGGTCAGAAAGTGATTACCATTTCACCCTCTATTGATTATGTCTTGAATAACAGGGTGAACCTGCGACTCTTCTTTGATCAGCGAAGAACCATTCCAAAAATATCTACCTCGGCTCCGATTACCACCACAAGGGCCGGATTGCAGATCCGGATTTCCCTGGCCCAGCAATAATTTTTTTAAGGGGGTGTAACAATCTGCTATTGCCTGTATCAAAGTGGAAAATAAATTCCATGAAATCGTTACTTATAGCAATTGTAGTTGTTTTTCAGGTTGTCTCAGCGCAGGGTCAAACTCCCGCCATACAGGTTGAAAAATCAGGAAAAGGAACACCGGTGATTTATCTGCCGGGATTTGGCTGTCCGGGCCGTATCTGGCATGAAACAGCCGTTTTTCTGGGTAAAGGCTACAGTGCTCATTTTGTTACCTATGCTGGCTTTGATGGTACAGCGGCCATCGATACACCCTGGTATTCAGCAGTGAGAGATGGATTGGTTGATTATATAAAAAGCCAAAAACTGAAAAAAGTACATATAGTTGGACACAGCATGGGAGGCAACCTTGCAACTGATCTGGCGGCGCTGCTTCCGGATAGGGTAACAAAGGTTGTACTGGTAGATGCCATTCCCTGTATGCGGGAGGTAATGATGCCGGGAGTTAAAGCGGAGCAGATAAAGTATATTAGTCCGTATAATAAACAGTTATTAGAAATGCAGGCGGAACCTTTTAAAAAAATGGCTGCAGGTATGTCGGCCAACATGACCCAGTCGAAGGAAAAAGCAGACAGCATTACCAGCTGGATGTTAAAAGCCGACCGGAAGGTATATGTATTTGGATACACGGATCTGTTGAAGTTGGATCTAAGACCGGTACTGCCATCTATTAAAGCACCAGTACTGATATTGGGCGCTGGCTTTCCTAACAGGGAGGTAATTGAAAAAAATTATAACAAACAATACGAAGCGTTATCAAACAAAGAAATTCTCATAGCAGATAAAAGCAGGCATTTTATCATGTTTGATGAATTTGAATGGATGGCCCGCAACATACAACAGCATTTTTCCAAATGAGTAGGCAGTTCAGCGATTTATTTGATCAGTTGTACAGGGATTATGCTCCTATGGTAAAGCAGGTCTGTACCGGTTTTTTGAACGGTGATCGGGCACTTGCTGAAGATCTTGCCCATGATGTTTTTATCAATGTCTGGAATGCCTTATCAAAATTCAGGGGAGAAGCCAACTACAAAACCTGGATCTACCGGATCACCGTAAATAGTTGTTTGCAATATTTACGAAAGCCGGGAATGAAAGCCGGTCTGGCTCCTGAACAACTTGAAAATATCAGGGATCAGGATACAGAAGCAACAGCAAAAGGGAAGGAGCAGGTTAGTGAGTTGTATCGTGCCATCGGACAGTTGGCAGAAGTAGACCGGCTTATAATCATGATGGTGCTGGATGAGCTCGAATACGATCAGATCGCTTCGGTTATGGGTATCAGTGAGGCGACACTCAGGGTCAAAATTCACCGGATTAAACAACGAATAAAAAAATTTCTAAGCCATGCAGGATGAATTATATGAATTGAAACAGTCCTGGAAGAAGGAACAATCAGATGCAAAAGAGTCAGTGCATACGGATTGGTCAAAACATGCAACAGCAAAAAGAAATGCGAGTCTTGTTTCACAGTATGCTACCATTGTGATACTGAGTTGCACGGTGCTGCTTATTTATTTGTTCCTGGTGCGCTGGTATCCGTATTCAACAGTTGCTGGCAAAACAGGAGTAGGACTGATGATTGGTACCCTGCTAATCAGAATTCTGATTGAAGTATTCAGCATACAAAAAGCAAGAAGTATTAAAACCTGGTTATCTGCAGAAGCCTATACAAAAGCGACCATTCGCTATCGTAGCTTCAGGAAGTTTGTACATGGGCCGGTAACGATATCCATAGTAGTAATTTACCTGGTTGGTTTCTATTTGCTGATGCCTGAATTCAGCCGGCATGCTCCTTTGTGGTTAACGGTTTTGTGTTGTGCAAGTGTTCCCCCCGGTGCATTTATAATGATTCAACAAATCCGTAAAGGAATCAAAAAAGAAATGGTTATTCTGCAGGATTGGATCAAACTGAATTCAATGTTGGACAGTTAGTAATTACCACATTAGGGTATTGTTCAGGGGATATTTAGTAGTTAGTTTTGTGGTATAGCTAAGCTAAAAAATATTACAGGACGGTTGGTTTAACTAAAGAGGCCAGGATTTAATCCAGGCCTCTTTAGTTTTTATTTGCCAGTGGTGGCAGTTCTTTTATCGGTTCGTTTGAATAACATCACATATCCGCAGAGGTCCTTTTGTTTGTTGTTAATCTGGACGGGCTTGATAATATGATATTCACTTGCTACCGGTTCGTAGGTGAAGTTTATGACGTTGGCTGAGGGATCCTTTTTCAGATTTTTCCGGTAGATCACCATTTTCTCCATATAGTCGTACATGCGTACTTCATGCAACCTGGATTCCGGGTTTCCCACATATACAAAACTATACCATTCTCCCTGGGTAAGGGGAACGATGATAGGCATTTCATACTGACTTTCCATTTGCATGCTGGCTTCTCTCATCAGGGAAAACCCATGGGCAGAATAATACCGTTTTAAACTGTCGATTTGATGCTGGACCGACTGGGACTGGCAGGTTTGCTGCCGGATTATGTCCTGAGCCTGGATAGTGCCGGTTAGGGCAATGGCCGCCATGGTGAGGGCAGAAAAAATAAGGGTTTTCATCCTAACAGTTTTCATTTATCAAATCGCTACCATGGTTGGTGGACTACTTAATTACCACAAAAACCAGGCTGGATTTGAAGAGGGTTTGGAATTCCAGAAATAAACGTCAGGATGGGGCTGCTATTGTAACACCGGCTGGTTTTTTATTCCTTATGGAAGAGATAGGCATTGGCCTGAGCAGTACAGGTAATTTCCAGATCGTTGATACAAACATGGGCAGGCTGGCTGGCACAGAACCAGATAGTTTCCGCAATGTCTTCAGGATCAAGGGGTTTGAATCCATTGTAAACAGCTTCCGCTTTTTCTGAATCCCCTTTAAAGCGCACAATGGAAAACTCGGTTTCTGCGGCTCCCGGATGAATGGCTGTAACCTTGATGCCATGCCGGAGTAAATCCACCCGCATGGACCTGGACAGGGCATCCAGCGCATGTTTGGAAGCACAGTACACATTTCCTTTTTCGTAAATCTCCTTACCGGCTATGGAGCCCATATTGATGATATGCCCTTTTTTGTGCGCGATCATATGGGGCAGCACAGCGCGGGTCATATAAATAACACCTTTCAGGTTGGTATCGATCATGGTTTCCCAGTCGTCCATGTCGGCTTCTTCAAAATAGTCCCTTCCCAGTGCCAATCCTGCATTATTGATCAATAAATCGATTTTCTTCCAGTTATCTTCCAGGGTTTCGACTTGCTGGAAAACTGTTTTCTTATCGCGTACATCAAATACCAGCAACCGGCATTTCGTGCCGAACATATTGTGCAGTTCTGTTTCCAATGCCTGTAGCCGATCTCCTCTCCGGCCTGTTAAGATCAGATCATATCCTTTTTCTGCCAGTTTTCTGGCGGTTGCCCAGCCAAATCCGGAGCTGGCACCGGTGATCAATGCAATATGTTTCATGTAAAAAAGTCCTTTGTGGTTACCGTATCAGAACTACAGTTCCTTTTTTGAAAATTACTTTTCCTGTATAATCACGACCCTGCACCATCCATACATAGGTATCTGTACCTTGGTCTCGCCCTCCTACCTTGCCATCCCAGCCACCTCCGGAACTCGAGCTGCTATAAACCATCTGTCCCCAGCGATTGAATACCCTGAAATAATCGATTTGGGCAATACCTACCGGGATGGGTCGGAAAATAGGATTGGTAGATTTACCAGGAGTAAATGCATTGGGAACAAAGATATCAGGTGCCGTGGTAAATACAGTAACATTAATAGTGTCCAGGGCAAAGCAATCTTCGGGAGTTGATACCCTTACCGTATAGGTTTGATTCTGCGTGATATTGGCAATCGGGTTCGAAATAAAGGGGTCTGTTAATCCTGTGGAAGGTTCCCAGCGATAAATGGCTCCACCTGTTGCGTTCAACTGGAGTGGCTGACCTACAACAATGGCCGTATCATTTCCTGCAAATGCGGGTACTGGGGGGCGTACACCAACCAAAACAGTATCTCTGCCTGGTTTGGGACAACCAATTGTATCTGTAACAGTAAGTACGTATCGGGTGGAGAATCGCGGTAGTGCAATTGGAGTAAGTGTATTGGCATCCAGCAAGGTGCTCTGCGGCGACCAATTGAAGAAGGATCCCTGTATAGTTCCAATTAGCAGGGTGGAATCGAGATAACAAATAAACCGGTCTTCTCCGGCATCTGCACCCGGATAGGGTACTGCACGCACGGTAATCTGGTCAGTTGCTGAACAGCCACCAATCCGGGCAGTTACAGAGTAGGTTGTTGTGGCAGTTGGAATTGCAAAAGGCGTGCGACTGCTAGGATCATCCAGGTCAGCTGCAGGCGTCCATTCATAGCGTAAGCCATCACCAAATGCAGCAAGGGGAACAGGGTCAGTCAGACAAATGGTTGTATCAGGAGCTGTACTTAACGTAACCTGGTCAACTACCCGAACGCGGATAGAGTCATTTGCAGTACAGCCATTATCATTCAGATTCACCCTGTAAGTGGTGGTTACTTTAGGTTCCACAATAGGGTTGGGGGTGTTTGCAAACCGAATATTGTAATTGGGCGTCCAGGTGAAAACAGGATTTAAGGTGCCGGGTGCCGTGGCAATCAGTGGCAGTTGATCAATACTGCAGATCAGTGTGTCTTTAAATGGCAGGACCAGGTTGGGGCGATCCCGGACTTCTACCTGGACCGTAGCCGTACCCTTGCAGCCTTTATCACTTTCCACCTGTAAGGTGACAGTCTTTATTCCAAGGGAGTTGAACTTATAGGAAGGGTTTCGTATGGTTGCAACATCGGTATCAGTTGTTTCATCGCCAAAATTCCAGGCCCATTTGTTGACTGTTCCATATCGGCTCCTGGTGGTATCAACAAAGCTGAAAGGGGTAAGCAGGCAGGAACCTAAGAAAGTAAAACCGGGGAAGAATCCGGGATATACTTTGGCCAGTGTGGTAGTTGAATCCACACACTGTCCGCCGGCTAATAAAACTTTTAATTTAACAGTGTAGGTGCCGGAATCAGCATATTGGTGCTGTATTTGTCCCAGTGCAGTTGAAACCGTATCATTATCGGAACCGTCTCCGAAATTCCAGATATAAACAGCACCTGCCGGATTCGCCTGTCCGTTTTGAAACGTCACATTAAAATCGTCGCAAAAACTATAGTCAGGATCCAGAAAAGCTCTCAAAGGCTGGCAGTTGGAAACCGATATATGAATATCTTTTCGATGGGTGTTGATTAATACTCCCCGCCTGTATTCCCGAACACAGGCAGTAACTACATATTGCCCTACTGCATTGGGGGCGACTCCTGTCATGAGGCCGGTATTCCGGTTGATGCTGACTGATCCACCCAGCGGGTTGGTTCCATTGAAACCTCCCCTGTAATTGATGGAAGCGTGAGGTGGTGTGGAAGTTGGATTAGGGGAAGTACAGGATACACACACACCTGGTTCCCGTCCGCCCCCAACAAATGCATTACAGAATTCATAAGCCAGTGAATCTCCGTCCTGATCTACCGCAGAAAAATCGAAGGTGAAATTGGTTCCTACACAAATGGCGATCGCATCATTGGGGTTAAAACTGGGACTGGAATTATTCAGTGCATCATTCAGTACCCGGGTACCTGGAATTTCACAGGAATAAGTAGCTCCTACATCACCACTGTTTCCTGCAACGTTTCGGATGTTGTCAATCCGGCAACAGCGCTGGAATGCAACAGAGTAGCCATCGTCTGAGTCTGGTAAGGTAACAACAACTGTATAATAACGGAGGCGGTAACAAATGTCCGTAGGCGGGTTGAGAATACAGGGGTTGGAATTGGGATCGTATTCAATTCGCTGCTCATTGGTAAAAGGCGCGGTAACGCTTTGCAGCAGGCTGATGCCACCTGTTTTTCTGAAAATACTGAAGGATACACTGCCGTCCAACTGGCCTTCTCCACGGGCACTACAATCAACGTATAATTTCAGTGTCAGTTCATACCTTGAGGTGTTTGGCTGGGTACCGGCACCCAGGTATCGGTATGTTAACTCACCCCCCCGAATATGCGCAGCTAATGCAGCAGAGCTTATCCCAAACAACACCAACAGCAGTATACCGATTGTTTTCATCTAAAATGGTTGACTGACTACATCGGTGTGCTGGAAATAAAATCAATTAGCGCCTGATTGAAGCTCCCGGTTTCTTCCAGCATACCCATGTGCCCGGACTTTTCAAGTATATAAATATAGGACAAATCAGGGAGATATACCTGTTGCATGGAGTCTGTAAAAGGTACTGCCTGATCTCCTCTTCCAACAATAAACAAGACCGGGAATTTGGCTTTCTTCAGGATCTGCGTTCTGTCGGGCCGGGCCATCATTGCTTCTAAAAAGGCTGCAAGTGTTGCCGGTTTCATGTAAGCATGCCGATCTACCAGGTCCCTGATTAAACCGGTCATGGATAACCGATTTTCTTCTGCAAACAAATTGGGCGTGGAGGCTTCCAGGTAGGGAAAGGATCCCTGTTTTTTAATAAAGGCTATGCTTTTACGGCGGGTTTCTTTTTTGGCTTCACTGTCGGCGAATGCACTGGAATGTAATAAACCGAGACCATTGATCCGGTCCGGGAATAATTCTGCAAAAGCAAGGCTGATATAACCGCCCATGGAATGCCCCAGTAAGATACAACTACCGATCTTCTCTTTATCCAGTATATCCCGGATACCGGCTGCCATAGATTCCATAGTGAGTACGGATTCCAGCTCTGTTTTACCTGTTCCCGGTAAATCCGGTATTATGAGTTGGTAGTCTGAACCCAGGAATTCAAGCTGTTGTTTCCAAATACTACTGTCTTCTCCAAAACCATGGATCAGTACTACTGGTTTTCCGCTTCCAATAAGTTGGTAATGCATCAGGTAGTGGTTTTAGACGTTTTCTTCCGGGTTAAAAATACAATACTCGACCAGGAAACCAGTAGAATTGCCAACACTACCATAATCCAGGAGATCCAGTCGCCGAATCGAACAAACAGAGTTTGTTTTTCCAGTGGCTGAATTGGTTGCTTAATGGTTGCGGAAGTATCCCATCCCTGCTGCTGAACAATTGTGCCGTACGGGTCAATGAATGCGCTGATACCTGTATTGGCACTTCTGACCACCCAGCGACGGGTTTCGATGGCACGCAAACGCGCGTAGGCGAGGTGCTGTTTATGTCCCGCTGTATTACCCCACCAGCCATCATTGGTGATAATGACCATCAGGTTGGCCTTGTTGCGAAAAAAACCTGTCATGAAATCACCATAAATGGATTCATAACAAATCGCAGGGGCGATTGCCAGCCCGCTGTTCTGATCCACCAGCACGGTTCTTTCTTCCTGTTTGGCATACCCTCCGGTAGTACCTCCAAACTGTTCAAACCATTTATCCAAAAAGCGAAGAAAGGAGGGGAGGGTTTCAACTCCAGGTACCAGTTTGGACTTATGATAACGGCTAAGGATACCCGAACTGTCAAGCAATGCCGCACTATTATAGGCTTCGTATTTCAGATTGGAACCGGGAATGGGACGCGCATAGGGGGATTCCGTATCCTCAGGCAAAAAACCGTACGCTTCAATGCCAGACAAGAGCCTGATCTTAGGGTGCCTGCTTAAAAAATTCCAAATCGGTTCCAGGGAACTGTTCTGTCTTAAACGTGCTTCATCCAGGCCATTAGGTGAATTGATGGCTGTTTCAGGCCAAACCACCAGGGCCGTCTGGCTGTCAATGGCAGCTTCGCTTAGCCGGATCAATTGTTTTAATTGCTGCTCCTGTGTGCCAGGAAAAAATTTCGCATAGGGGTCAATGTTGGGCTGAACAACAACTGTGTTCTTTTGATTGGTTGTCGCAAGTTCTTTCTTGCTGAGGGTGAAATTTTTTACAGCAAATGAAATCGCAACAGGTACTCCAATGGCGATAAGCAGTAAGCTACCTGCCGGCTTAAGCTGAGGCCGGGAAGCGTGAGGAAGTTGAATGAGTTTTCGGAAAAACAGAGTGTTTACAAGTAATACCCATAGTGTACCACCGGATGTGCCTGTGAATTCGTACCACTGAATCCAGTTGGTGGTATTGGCAAAAACATTTCCGAGGGTAAGCCAGGGCCAGCTCAGCTCCCAGTTGAGATGGATATATTCAAAAGTCATCCAGCAAGCCAGGAAGGCCCAGTAACTGAGTTTGGCACCCAATCGCTGGTGAACATTGTAGAATGCAAGCCAGGGAAGGCTCATGAAAGCGGAATTGGCAATAATGGCACCAATTGCTCCTACATCTGTGGAATTCCAGATCCACCAGGTAGTAATGCTGTTCCAGATCAGCATGGAAAGAAAGGACCAGGCTACGAATGCGAATCTGGATGGGCCCTGCTCAAGCAGATAGAAAAGCGGAACAAAGGCTATAAAAATCAGCAGGGTGGTTGGCATGGGTGGCCATGCTGCTGCTAATAAAAGACCACTTGCAACAGATAAAAGAAAGGGATGAAACTTCTTCATTCCAACGAAAATAGTTCATCCCTCTTTAATTATTTCCTGCTATAGTTAGGAGCTTCTTTAGTGATATCCACATCGTGTGCGTGGCTTTCCTTCATGCCGGCATTCGTGATCTTAGTGAAGCGGGCTGTTTTTTGAAGGGTTTCCAGATCTTTAGCACCGCAATACCCCATACCTGCACGCAGACCACCAACAAACTGGGCAACTACTTCTTTCAGGTGGCCTTTATAAGCAACTCGTCCTTCGATACCTTCCGGAACAAGTTTTTTAATATCATCTTCCACATCCTGGAAATAGCGGTCGCTTGATCCCTGAGACATGGCGCCTATGGATCCCATACCCCGGTATTCCTTGAATTTCCGGCCTTCGTAAATGATGGTTTCACCCGGACTTTCCTCAACTCCTGCAAACACGCTACCCATCATTACGCAACTGGCACCGGCTGCCAGTGCTTTTACCATGTCACCGGTATACCTAATACCTCCATCTGCAATAAGAGGGATGCCCATTGGTTGAAGGGCACTGTAGGCTTCCATAATTGCGGTAAGTTGAGGAACGCCAGCACCAGCAACGATTCGGGTGGTACAAATGGAACCCGGACCAATACCAACTTTTACACAATCAGCACCGGCTTCTGCAAGTGCTCTTGCTCCGTCGGCTGTTCCCACATTACCTGCTATTACCTGTAATTCTTTAAAATTCTTTTTGATATTTTTTACCGCTTCCATTACTCCCTTGGTATGACCATGTGCAGAATCAAGGGTGATTACGTCTACTCCCACATGTTGCAGGGCAGCAACGCGGTCAAGCATATCTTTTGTAATGCCTACCGCTGCGCCAACTACAAGGCGACCAAAGGAATCTTTATTGGCGTGTGGAAAACTATGCAGTTGCAGGATGTCGCGGTAAGTGATTAGTCCGGCTAGTTTACCATCCTTCCTTACAACCGGCAGTTTTTCAATTTTATGCTGCTGAAGGATTTTTTCCGCTTTTTTCATATCGGTGCCTTCAGGTGCAGTAACCAGCCGGTCTTTTGTCATCACCTCGCTCACTTTTTTCGACTTGGCTGTTTCAAATCGAAGATCGCGGTTGGTGAGTATACCTACCAGTTTATTATTCTTATCAACAATTGGAATACCGCCAATTTTGTTTTCTTTCATCAGGCGAAGTGCGTCACCTATGGTTGCATCCGGTGATAAAGTTACCGGGTCGAGGATCATGCCACTTTCGCTTCGTTTTACTTTACGCACTTGTTCAGCCTGGCGTTCAATGCTCATATTTTTATGGAGCATACCGATTCCGCCTTCTCTTGCGAGGGCAATTGCCAGCTGCGCTTCAGTTACAGTATCCATGGCCGCAGAAAGCATGGGGATCTGCAGGGAAATGGAACGTGTCAGTTTGGAACGAATGGAAACTTCTCTTGGTAACACTTCTGAAAAAGCGGGAACCAGGAGCACATCATCGAAGGTCAGGCCTTCACCAAAAAATTTGTGGGATAAATCGAGTTTTCGGGGAGTGGTCTTTCTTGTTGCCATGTGCAAAGATAGGATGCCGCCAGGGTATGTCCCAAATTTTTGTCCAGCCATCCCCTGCTCAGGAAAGTGTATATCTTCTGCCGGGTAATAATTTGATAACACCACTTAACTCCAGGTCGAGTATAGCTTTGGCCGCAGTACCGGATTCCAGTCCGCTTAAAATGTATAACTGATCAAGAGGTAATATGCCATGTTTTCCCAACAGGTGAACCAGCAGGGTGGAGGAGGGGTCGAGGTCGGGTAGTAATCCGAGCTGAACAGGCTGCCTGGAACCGCTTTCTTTCTCCTTCCATTGCATTTCTTCGAGAAAATCTGAAACGTTGGTAAACAGGATGGCTTTCTGATCACGCACCATCCGGTTGCATCCGGCACTGGATTTATCAGACAACCTGCCGGGAAGTACAAACACCGGAATATTGTAACTATTGGCCATACCTGCAGTAATTACACTACCTCCCCGTATGCCGGTTTCAATGACAATAACAGCTTTGCTGATGCCTGCTACAATGCGATTGCGAATGGGAAAATGATGGCGTTGTGCTTTGGTGCCAATTGGAAATTCTGTAAGTAAAGCGCCTCCGCTTTTCAGGATTTCTTTTGCCATTCCGGTATGTGCGGATGGATAGATATGATCCAGCCCATGTGCCAGCACACCGATGGTAGTACAACCCTGTTCCAGTGCTGTTCTGTGCGCGAGGCCATCTATTCCATAGGCCATCCCGCTGATGATGCAAATATTATGTGCCGCGAATTCTTTTACCAGTTGTTGTGTAAGCTGCCTGCCATATTCAGTATGGTTGCGGGTACCGATAATCGCAACACTTCGGGGCAGGTTGAGGGACGCGGTTCCCGTATAATAAAGTAAACTGGGAGGGTCATAACACTCTTTCAGGGATGCCGGATAATCAGGATCTCCATAGCCGATCAGTCGTATCCCTTTTGCTTCGGATTGTTGCACCAGTTTTTGACATTCAGGAAAGCCTGAATATTCCCTGATTTGCCTGGCTCGTTGCGGACCAATTCCCTCAATAGCCTGAAGCTCCCGGATAGAGGCGTTGAAGATGGCTTTGGCAGATCCGAAATGTTCCAGTAAGAGTTTCGCATGTACATATCCGACAGATGCTACCCTCGTCAGTGCAACCTGGCAATACTTTTCCTCTTCCATAGATTTCTTTCCGCCAATATAGTTGTGGGAAAGGAAGTTAGGAAGCGTGAAAAAACGGTTATTCGCTGGTTACTTTCACCTCTGTTCTTCTGTTTTTGGCCCTGCCTTCTTCTGTGTTGTTGTCGGCAATTGGTTGAGTAGCGCCAAATCCTTTAAAGCTCAGACGGGCCGGTTGAATTCCTTTTTTGACCAGGTAATCTACTACAGCCTGTGCCCTTGCATTGGAAAGTGCGAGGTTGTCGGATGCTTTACCTACTGCATCAGTGTGACCATTAATCTGGATGCGTAAACTTGGATTGTCTTTCAGCAGCTGTACGAGTTTATCCAGTTCTACTTCAGAAGAAGTATTTAACTCTTTACTGCCGGTTTCGTAAAAAATGTTCTTAAGTATAATACTGGCATCTTTTGTAATGGGCTGTAATTCGATATCAATCACGTAGGTGGAGTCGGGAGCGCGTTGACTTAGTTGAAAACTCTCTGAATAAAACAGGTACCCTTTACGGTTCACGTTAAAGGCGTAATCTCTCCCTGTTGGTAGGGTGATCAGGTAATTACCGGTTTCATCTGTTTCCACCAGGCTGATTACCTGTCGGGTACTGATATCCGTTAGTTCAACAGCTGATGGTAGTCCCTTTTTGGTTTTACTGTCGCGAACGGTTCCCCTGATCCAGATTGTTTTGGTTGGGCGAACGCCTTCGCGCATGGTAAAGGTGTAAAGATCAAGACCACCTCTGCTATCAGCCCGGTCGCTTGCATAGTAGGCTGTAGTACCATCTGCTGTGATAACCAGGCTGCCTTCGTTTTCAATGGTGTTGATGGGATATCCCAGGTTCTGCGGAAGGGAGAAACTGCCTTTCGGACCTTTTCTGGCTACAAAGAGGTCATCTCCTCCATAACCGGACAAACCGTTGGAAGTGAAATAGAGGCTTTGATTATCTGCATGGATAAATGGACAGCTTTCATCGCCGCTGGTATTAATTTCTGGTCCGAGGTTTTCAGGTTCACTCCAGCGACCATTAGGTAAACGATGACTTACCCAGATATCGCTGCCACCAAAGCCATCGGGTCTGCGACTGGCAAAATAGAGGTCGCGGCGATCGGGTGAAAGGCTGGGAGCTGATTCCCAGAATTCGGTGTTGATTTTGGGTCCAAGATTTTCGGGTTCTGTCCAGCCGGCTGGAGTATTGTAGGAGATATAAAGATCGCAACTGCCATAGCTGTCCGGGAAATTACAGCCGGTAAAGATAAGCCACTGACCATCGAGTGAGATGGTTTGCGCACCTTCGTTCAGGTTGGAATTGATCTGGCCTGTCAATCCTCTGGCGGTGCTCCATCCTTCACCGGATTTTCGGGTTTCAAAAAAATCCTCATTTCGGTTACCCACGCGACGGGTAAAAACCAGTTGCTGGTTGTCAATGGTGAGTGCCGGATAATATTCTGAAACAGTGCTGTTTACTGAGTCTCCCATATTCAGCGGGGTGAATGAATAGGAGGACATTTCCGGTTTTGTTGCCTGCTCCAATGCAAATAAATAGGTTTTACGGCGGTAGGAAGAAGCACGTTGACTGGACTCATTCAGGTCATTAATCGTCATAAAGCGATTCACTGCTTTTAACGCATCCTGGAATCGACCCAATCCGGCCAGGTTGATAGAGTAGGGGAGGTTATAATCGCGGAAATAACTACTATCGATGCTTTGTGCTTTTTCATAATTGAGCACCGCCTGTTCATAATTTTTGAGTTCACCGAACATGCCGGCGATAGAGAGCCAGGCATCTGCGAACTGGGGATCAATTTTGACTGCTTCCTGCAAGGTTTTGATGCCTTCAGGGAAATATCCTTCTTCGGCCTGTTCTATGGCTTTCTGATACAGCTTCAGTGCCTTGTTGTTTACTTTACCCGGATTATAAACCTGTGCCTGTAGGGGGCTTATGGTTATTAATAATACGACCGCCAGCAGGCAAAGAAGATTGGATTTAAACTGCATATGCATAGCAAACGAAAATTAGGCCATTTTATGCAGGTACCCAATGGTTTATGGCACATTTATGAATTTGTGACTCTGGATGCTGAGTTCCCACTGGGGATGCGCCTTAATATAATCAATAATGAGGGGCAGCATTTCCGACTGCTTATCCCATTCCGGTTGCAGGTACAACTTACAGGTGGGGGATACTTCCGCTGCATATTTTTCAGCCCAGGCAAAATCGGACTTGTTGAAGATCACCACCTTTAATTCATGTGCAGCGGCTATGACTTCGGGAAGGGGAAATTTGAACTTTTTGGGGGAAAGGCAGATCCAGTCCCAATACCCACTAAGCGGACTGGAGCCGGATGTTTCTATATTGGTTTCGAAACCCTCTTTTCGCAAGGCCAGGGTGAGTTCATCCAGGTTGTAGAGCAGGGGCTCTCCTCCAGTAATTACGGCCAGTCTGCCCGGATGTTCCAATGCTCCCCTTACAATTTCAGGTACTGCCTGCTGTGGGTGTTTGGATGCATCCCAGCTTTCTTTTACATCACACCAGACACAACCCACATCACAGCCTCCCAACCGCACAAAATAGGCTGCGCGGCCCTGGTGAAATCCCTCGCCCTGGAGGGTATAGAATGATTCCATTATGGGAAGCATGGTATGGAAGTATGAATTATGAATTAGGAATTATGAATTAGGAACTGAGAATGAATTCAAACTTCTCAACTCATAATTCATAATTTGTCTATGCATGCTTTGAACGTGTTTTTCATCAGTGCGGCTATGGTCATTGGACCAACACCACCAGGTACGGGGGTGATAAAGCTGCACTTGGGAGAAACGGTTTTAAAATCAACATCCCCTTTGAGTGCGAATCCTGATTTTTTGGAAGCATCCGGTACCCGGGTGATGCCAACATCAATAATGATAGCGCCCTCTTTCACCATATCTTCTTTTACAAATTCCGGGATCCCAAGCGCTGCCACTATAATATCAGCTGACCGGCAGATCTCTGCGAGGTTTTTGGTATGTGAATGGGTAATGGTAACAGTGCAATTCCCATAGGGGGCCGATTGGCTGAGCAGGATGCTCATCGGGCGCCCTACAATATTGCTTCTGCCTATCACCACGGCATGTTTGCCTTTGGTTTCTACTTTATAATGTTCCAGCATGAGCATGATCCCGTAGGGGGTAGCTGGAATAAAGGTGTCCAGTCCCTGCACCATTTTTCCCACATTGGCTGGGTGGAAGCCATCCACATCTTTGGAGGGAAGAATGGTATTGATCACTTTTTCATCTGAGATATGCTTCGGAAGGGGCAGTTGCACGAGGATGCCATCAATATCCTGATCCAGGTTGAGGTCATCAATAACAGACAGTAACTTGTTTTCACTTATATCTTCCTCCAGCCGGATGAGGGTGGATTTAAATCCGATTTCCCCGCAGGCTTTCACTTTGGCACCTACATATGTTTCACTGGCTCCGTTGGAACCTACCAAAACGGCAGCCAGGTGAGGGATTTTTTTACCTTCTGTGACCAGTTGGGCTACTTTCAGTTTTAATTCATCCTTGGTGACCCGGGACACCAGTTGACCATCTAAAATTTGCATGGCGCAAAGGTAAAGGCGTGGCGGGGGAGTAAAAAATGTGATTTGGGAGTAATTGTTGTTGTGATATTCTAAGAAAATAGTAAGAATATTAGAGTTCTTTTGGTGGCTTCTCTAATGTTATTTTAATAAATATGTAATAATGACCGTATAAAATGTAGAAATCACCTTAATTTATCTAGTTAATTAAATTTAACAATTAGTTTGCTTCTTAAATTAGCCGCAAATTCTAAAACTAACACGACATGAGAAAAATCCTATCACTCCTGGTGGTCGGGTCTCTTTGCTGTTCATTGGCATTTGGCCAGACCCGTCCGGTTACGGGGAAGATTGTTGATGATAAGGGTAATCCTGTGCCTTACGCAACAGTTAAAGTAAAGGGAAGTACCACTGGAGTTTCTGCAGATGTTAATGGTGTATTTACGATTCGGGTAAAAACCGGAGACGTATTGGAAGTTTCCGCGATTGGGCAGAAAACAAACACAATTACAATTAATCAGCAAAACCTGGTAACAGTTTCACTGGAATCCTCCGGTGAGCAGGGGTTACAGGAAGTTGTGGTAACTGGGGCATATAACATTAAGAGGACCCAGCGCAGTACCAGTTCTACTGTTCAAACCATTTCAGACGAAAAACTGAATACTATCCGGCAGCCGGATGTAAACAATGCCCTGGCAGGAAAAGTTGCCGGTGTACAGGTTAGAAGCCAGTCGGCTGCTAAGCTGGGTGCTAACGGTTATGCACAGGTTCGTTTAAGAGGTGAGTCGGAACTGGTTGGTGGAACCAACGTTTTATATGTTGTTGATGGTACCATCATGCCAACCGGTTCAGCTGGTGATATCAACCCGGATGACATTGAAGACCTGAGTGTATTACAAGGTCCTGCTTCTGCTGCCATTTTTGGTGCACAGGGTGCGGGTGGTGCCATTGTAATCACAACAAAAAGGGCTAAGAAAAACCAGCGGGGTATCGGTGTGGAATTAAACACTGGCGTAACCCTGGATAAAATTTACATTCTGCCCGATTATCAGAACAGTTATGCTGGTGGTGGTGTAAGCGACCTCATGCAATACAAATGGCAGGCGAATCATCCGGAAGAGTGGAAAGCGCTGGATGGCAAATATTACCATGATTATTCGGATGACGCCAGCTGGGGACCCAGAATGGTTGGCCAGGAATACATTCCCTGGTATGCCTGGTATCCTGGATCTCAGTATTCGTACAAAACTGCGAAACTGACTCCGCAGTCTACCAATTCAAGAGATTTTTATAACACAGGTGTTTCCGTGAACAACAACGTTAGTTTGTCCAAAGCTGGAGATAACTATTCACTTCGGGTTTCTTATACCAATCTGAATATTCAGGGACTTATTCCTACTTCCAGCATGAAACGGAATAACCTCTCCGTGTTCAGTACTGTTGATATCACCAGCAGACTGACACTGGGAACCAATATTACCTACCTCAACCAGAAAACTGTAGGACAATTTGATGATGGTTATTCAAACCAATCTTCTGGTTCATTTAATCAGTGGTTCCATCGTAACCTGGATATGGATATTCTTAGAGAATTGAAAGATCTTCGTTCTCCACAGGGTGCTCTGGCAAGCTGGAACCATAAAAATCCGGATGCTTATAGTGCTTCTAATCCGCTTAATTTCTATGGCGGTAACTATTGGTATAACTTCTTTAGTTATTTTGATAATATCAATAATGTTAACAACCGCGATCGTTTGTATGGAGATATCTCACTTGCTTATAAAATCACCAATGATTTAAAAGTTAAGTTTACTTACCGCAAAAATCAGCTGACAACTTTCACGGAGAATAAGACCTATTCAATTGTTGAAAGTAGTGCCACCCAGACTGGTGCAAAAGCAGGATATGCTACATCTGAAACCTATAGTAATCGGTATAATTTCGAAGGTTTGCTGTCTTACTCTAAAAAAATAAAAGACTTCAGTTTTAATGGTAACCTTGGTTTCGATATCATGCGTACGTCTTATAAAGACATTTCTGCAAATACCAACAATGGTTTGAACGTTCCTGATTTCTTTGCTTTGTCCAACTCTAAAAACCCTATTTCTTACGGTAACTACAGAGAAAACTCCAAATACCGTTCTGGATTTGTAAGAGGTGATATCGGATGGAGAAATATGTTGTTCGTAGACTTCACCCTGCGCCAGGACTATTATTCTACCTTACCACCAACTGATAATGGAATCCTGAGTAAGTCAGTGGGAGGTAGTTTCGTGTTCAGCGATCTGCTTCGTGATGTAGCTCCCTTTATCTCTTTTGGTAAGTTGAGAGCTTCCTGGGGTGAAATTCCAAAAACAATTGATCCCTACCTGACTGGATTTAACTATGGAATTTCTCAGAATCAGTGGAATGGAAACTTCCTGATGGGAACTCCCAATCGTTTGATTGATCCTAAAATCCGTGGTTCTGTAACTACTCAGCGCGAGTTGGGTCTGGATATGAAATTCTTTAAAAACCGTTTCGGATTCAGCTTTACTTACTGGGATGGTACGGTTAAAGAAATTCCGCTGGATATTACTACCAATGGTGCAGGTGGATTTACTTCCCTGTTGACCAACGCAGGTGAGATTTCTAAAAAAGGTATTGAGGTGCTCCTCAATGTAACACCGGTTCGTACCAAAGATATCAACTGGGAAATTACCGGAACATTTGCCCGTTTGATGGAAAATCAGGTAGAAGCGCTGGCAGGTGATTTGAAAAGAATCACCAACGCATCGGGTGCTTTTGCAGGAAGTTATGCAGCGTATGTTGTGAACGCAGTTGGAAAACCATGGGGACAGTTATTCGGTCCTGGTTTCAAGCGTATCAACGGTGTTCCTCAATTGAATGCCAGTGGCCTGTTTGTACGTGAACCAGAAGTAAACTTTGGTTCAGTATTGCCTGATTACACAGGTGGTGTTCAGAACACAATCGGATACAAGAACTTCTACATGAACATAAACATTGACTTCCAGAAGGGCGGTAAGTTCTTCTCACTGTCTGATTTCTGGGGTTCTTTCTCTGGTCTGACTGCTAAAACTGCAGCGCTGAACGACAAGGGTAACCCTGTTCGTGATGCTGTTGAAGATGGTGGTGGTGTTCGCGTTGATGGTGTAGATGCAGATGGTAAAGCTGTTACTTATTATGTAGATGCTCAGACTTATTACCATCAATTCCAGTCAAGCCGTATTTCTGAAAACAGTGTTTACGACTTGACTTTTGTAAAACTGCGTGAGTTGAGCCTCGGTTACCGTTTCAATGTAGACAAAATGGGATTGGGTAAAGTTCTCACTGGTGCTAACTTCTCCATTGTTGCCAGAAACCCCTGGCTGATCTACGCTAAAACCAGAGATTTCGATCCTTCTGAAATCAGCAATACCTATGGTGAAAATGGACAGATGCCTGGCACCCGTTCAATTGGTGTAAACCTTAAACTCAATTTCTAATCCAAACCAGGTTTCACTCAAAAACAGAAGATTATGAAAAGAATATATAGTAAAATGCTCCTTGCAACAGCAACAGCAGCGTCTGTTTGGCTAACAGGGTGTGATAAAATAAAGGATTTTGAAGATACCAACACGAACCCCAATGGTACTCCTGTACCGGTAACCGGCGCTTTGTTTACAAGGGCGGTAGCAGAATTGGGCGGACGTGAAGGTGGTCTGGCAATTTCAGCGTATACCCGTCCGGGTTATTATGCACAATATTTTTCTGAAACCCAATATCCGGAGGCCTCACTTTACGGTGTACCTCAATTGGAGTTCACAGGAAATTATTCCGGATTCCTGTATGATCTGCAAAATATCATCAACCAGAATACAGACGAAGCAACCAAGAATATTGTTTCCGTATCCGGTTCCAATGCCAATCAAATCGCAACTGCCAGAATTTTGAAAGCGTATGCATTCTGGACAATTACTGACCGTTGGGGTGATGTTCCCTATTCCGAGGCATTGCAGGGCAATCCGCTTCCAAAGTATGATACCCAGGAATCAATTTATGCTGACTTGCTGAAGGAGCTTCGCGAAGCGGTTGATCAGTTTGATAATGGCTTAGGAATGAGAGGGGATATCATTTTTAATGGTAACACGGCAAAATGGAAGCGCTTTGCAAATTCGATTCGTATGCAAATGGCACTACGGATGAGTAAAGTTTATCCCAATGCAGGTGGTCTTGCAGCTACTGAATTTGCTGCAGCTTTGAATCACCCTGCCGGTTCCATTGAAACAAATGCTGATAATGCAAAGATTGATTTCCCCGGAGGAGCTTATCAGAATCCCTGGTATGTTTCTTATGTTGTAAGCTCTCGTATTGACGATGCGATCAGTAGTACAATGACCAATACCCTTTCCAGCTTGGATGACCCGCGCATTAATGATTACGGAACATCAGAAGTAGGGTTTCCCTATGGTCTGGACCGTCCGAATGCGATTGCAGTTGCTCCAGGATGGGGACTTGTACTGGACGGACAATCCATGAGTGATGCAGAAGATGTAATCATTATGAATGCGGCTACTGTATTATTTGCACGTGCTGAAGCTGCTGAAAGAGGTTGGACATCTGAAAATGCACAGGACCTCTATAATGCTGCAGTAACAGCCAGTATGGCCCAGTGGGGATACAGCGGTGCTGCAGTGACCAGCTACCTTTCTCAAACTGGTGTAGCTTATGGCGCAACAGATCATCTTAAGAAAATTGGCACCCAAAAATGGCTGGCTATGTATCCTGATGGTATGCAGGCTTGGGCAGAATGGAGAAGAACCGGTTTCCCTGAGTTAACTCCAGCCCAGTATGCAACCAACACTACCAAGCAAATCCCAAGACGTTTTGTTTATGGTACAGGTGAATATGGTACCAACAATGATGCTGTAACAGAAGCTGCCGGCAGACTGCAGGGCGGTGATACACAGGATTCCCGCATGTGGTGGGATAAATAAAATTGCTTTTTAACGCAATCAATTAAATTAAACGGATATGAATATCAAAATAAATAAACTGTTATCTCTGGGCTTAATCGCTGGTGCAGCGTTTTTAAGTTCCTGTGAGCGCGGTAAAGAATGGCCGAGTTCCCAGGGTAAAGGAGATGTTATTGTTAAAATGTTGAATGCAGGAGAAAAAGTACTTGCGTTCGATGCGTTGAGTGCTCCTCAGACAGCTTTGCTGGTTGACATTCGGAAAGATGCTCCTTCAGAAGCAGCTTTAAATTCACCTACAACTGTAAAGGTTTCTTTCGATCAGGCTTATATGGATGCCTATAACGAAGAAAATGATACAGAATATGAATTGCTTCCATCGAATTTGTATACGACGGATATTCCTGCCGGTGCGGATGGTTTTACCATCAATATGGCAGCAGGGCAGTTTGCAGCGCCGATTACCTTCACATTAACTGATGCCACTAAGCTTGATTTTTCCAAGCAATACGCATTCCCCCTTACTATAACAAGTGTTGACGGAAATGGGAAAATCTCAGAATCTAAAACGGCATTTGTAAAAGTGCTAGTAAAGAATGAATGGGATGGGGCATATGAAGTAACCGGTACAATGAAAGATGATGCTGCTGCACTTTCAGGGATTTTTCCAATGAATTATCATCTCGTAACTTCCGGAGCCAATACGGTTGATGGTTATGATCCAGATTATTGGGTGGCAAATGTTGTTCCAATTTTGAGTGGTGCTGATGTATCGTATTACGGGTCTTTTTCACCAGTATTTGAATTTGATCCGGCTACCAACAAGATCGTAAAAGTGACTAATATCTATGGGCAACCTGCTGGTAATACAAGATCTGCAGGATTGGATCCGAGTGGTGAAAACTATTATGACCCGGCTACCAAAACCATCAAGGTTAAATTCTTTATGTATCAACCTAGTGTTATTACAACACCACCCAATGTGAGGGTGACATTCGACTGGACATTGAAAAGAACTGGTGATCGTTAATCCTGGTCGGCGATCATTTTTAAAACCTCCGTTTTACGGAGGTTTTTTTATTTAGGCAACATGACGTTTAATAGGTTATTTCACTTTGCTGTTTACCGTCATTTCACGCTTGACTGCTGTTTGTCTTTGTTGGATTTTGCAGCATGAGAGCAGTGATAGGTTGTGTGTGTGGATGGTTCCTCAGTCTGCCGGTTTTCTGCCAGGAAACAACAGGGCTGGGGAACCCTCTTTTTTTTAGTCCCGCAACTGTGTTTGTGTCTCCGGGTATGTTGTCTGACAGTAGTACAACTACCGCACTCTCCATTTTTGCCAATCAGTTTACAGATCTCGCTATTACCCGAAGAATGGATGCTGCCGGTTGTTTACCCCTTCATGAAAAAGCCGGTATGGGTTTTAGGATTTCCAACACCGGAAGGGAACAGTTTAAGGAACAGGAAATTGGAATCGCATATGGGCGCGGGCTAGGCACCACTCATGCAGGTAATCTTAACTGGAAACTTGGATTACTGTTTCAGTACCACCAACAGAAAATTCAGGCCGTTAAGGCAAACCGTCAATGGGTGGCCGGTATATCAATTGCAGTAGATGCAAGGCAACATCTAATTTCCATGCTCTTCCTGAAAGGTAGCTCATCCCTGTATAAAGATCACTTTCAGATCAATGCCCGCCAGTACTGGTCTGACCAGGTATCAACCGAAATCTTTGCTAGCTACAATGGTGAGCACTTGCTCCAAACCGGTTTCAATATGCAATACAATTTGTTGGATCGCGCCTATCTGCGAATGCACTGGCAAATTCGTCCTGATTTTATAGCATGGGAACAAAGTTACCGGCTTGGTAACTGCTGGTTGATTGTTCAGGCCATTCGTTATCCAATGATTGGTTGGAAATCAGGGTTCGGCCTTGTCTGGAATACAATTAAAACTTCCAAAAATCATGAATAGGGTACCCTTCCTGATCATGTTGTTATTCTGTCAGATTGCCTTTGGACAGGAAGAGCAGGCGGAAGAACGCCAATGGGAGCAACTTGCGGAACAACAGGAACAGGTGCCGGAACTGGATGATCATCTGCTGGAATTGGAGGAGCTTAAACGCAAACCTATACCAATAAGCCGGCTAACTGCGGAACAATTAGGCTTGTTTGGATTAAATCCCCTGCAAATCAATGCCTATCTGAATTATGTCCGGATCTTCGGCTATCCTGCCAATAAATATGAATTACAGGCAATTCCGTATTGGGACAAACAACTGATTCAGCAATTGATAACCATGCTTGATTTCACACCCAGGACTTCCGGCAATTGGAGGGCTGGAGAGCTATTCAAAGAGGGATCACATCAGTTATTGTTCAGAACCAGTTCAGTAGTAGAAAAAGCGAAAGGGTTTGAGAAGGATAGTGTGGGTAATCGAAGTTATGTGGGCTCGCCTCAACGTATTTTTGTCCGGTATGGGTACCAGTACAACCGGATGATCCAGGCTGGGTTTAGTTTGGAAAAGGATGCCGGAGAGTCTTTAGGGAAAGGATTGATTCCTCCGGCTGATTTTACCGGCATTCATTTGTATATCAAAGGTAGTAGAGCCCTCAAGGCAGTTGCGCTGGGTGATTTTTCGGTGAATGCGGGACAAGGGTTGGTGGTATGGCAGGGAATGGCTTTTGGAAAGGGAGCAGCGGGAGCCGGCGTCTTTCGCCAGGGACCATTATTGAAAGCTTACCGTTCAGCAGGCGAAATCAATTTTTTCAGGGGAGCTGCAGTTCACCTGGCAAAAGGCAAATGGGAGTTACTAACCTGGATATCTAACCGAAAAAAATCAGCCACCATAATCCGGGAAAATGATGAGGCGGTTGCATTCAGTAGTTTATCCGCTTCTGGTTATCATCGAACAGGTTCAGAAATTGCAGGAAGAAAACAACTCGGCGAATTCGTGGCAGGTTCCATAATCAGGTATCAAACGGGTAATTTGCGAATTGGATGGAATCAATTATACCAACGATTTTCGCTTCCCTGGCAACCCAGGGAAGCTCCTTATTCACAGTTTTATTTCCGAGGTCAATCATCTGTTCATCAGTCCATCGACTACAATTGGGGTAAAAAGCAGTTATTTCTATTTGGTGAAATTGCCAGGGGCGGTAAGGGGTACGGGTTGGTGCAGGGGGTGCTTGCAAGTATTGACAAAAGACTCGACTGGATATTGGTATACCGGAAATTTCAGCCTTCCTATCATGCAGTATTTGCGAATGCATTATCAGAACAGGCTGCTGTACGAAATGAGGAAGGAATTTATACCAGCCTGGAAATAAAGCCGGCGAAAGGCTGGCAGATACAATTGTATGCGGACTGGTATCGGTTTCCCTGGTTGCGCTTTCGTGCGGATGCTCCGGGTAGTGGGAGGGAAGCGAGGTTGCTGATTCAATGGGAAAAAAGACGTACCTGGCTGATCTATGGATTTTTCCGGATGCAAACTAAACCGGAAAACATGCCTGCGGCTTTTACAAATACAATTGTACCGGTTGCGCAGGAAAATCTTCGGCTGCATGTCCAGCGTACTGCAACCAAAAATCTGTTGATCAGTACCAGGTTGGATATGGTATTTTACAGGAAAGCGGAGGTATCGCAATCCGGCTTGGGGCTGTATACAGATACGAAATGGATGGTTCCTCAAAGAAGCTGGCAGTTTGTTGCAAGAATACACTGGTTCCGGACAGATGGATATGAAACCCGTATATACAGTTATGAAAGGGATCTGCTCTACAGTTATTCCATTCCAGCATTTTTTGACCAGGGATTGCGTTATTACCTGCAATGGCAGGGAAAGTGGAAAGTTGCCTGGTTATCTTCGGGTGGACTGAAATGGTGGATCCGATGGTCGCAAACCCGCGTATCCAACCAGGACTCCATGGGTTCAGGGCTGGATGAAATTCCCGGCAACCGGCGTTCGGAGTGGAAATTTCAGCTTATACTTGATTGGTAAAGGCAGTTTGCCAACAAATAGTATTTTTGACCTTCAATACTGTATCATGGACAATACGAACAATCAGCAGAACCAGTTAAATATTGAAATATCCGAAGAGATGGCTGAAGGGGAATATGCGAATCTGGCAATAATCACACATTCCCATGCAGAATTTGTAATTGATTTTGTAAATGTGATGCCCGGTACACCTAAAAGCAGAGTGAAGTCCCGAATTATTCTGACCCCTCAGCATGCTAAGCGATTCATGAAAGCCCTGATTGAAAATATAGATCGATTTGAGGAAGTGAATGGCGATATTAAAGACCTGGAAGAGATTCAGGTTCCAATGAATTTTGGCGGACCGGCGGCACAAGCCTGATATCAGATCAGTCCTTCATCTGCAAAGCTGAAATACCCATCCTGGCTCACAATCAGGTGGTCGAGAACGCGGATGTCCAGTAATAAAGCAGCTTCCCTGATTTTACGAGTAAGTTCCTCATCGGCCTTGGAGGGGTGTAGGTTTCCAGAGGGATGATTGTGGCAAAGAATAAGTGCTACTGCATCCTGTTCAATGGCTTTCCTCATAATGATCCGGGGATCTGCTACGGTTCCTGTTAACCCTCCGCTGCTAATGATTTCCTTGTGTTTGATTTTGTTGGCTCTGTTCAGGAACAGAACGATAAATACCTCATGCCGGTAATCACCGAATTGCTGTTGCAAAAATGCCGCTACATCCCGGCTCCCGGTAATGGCTTTCAGTTCCACCGCCTGGCTGAGTTGGCGGCGTTTAGCCAGTTCCATGGCAGCAGCAATCGTTACTGCTTTTGCCTTTCCAATTCCTTTCACTTTCATCAATTCAAATACAGATAACTTGCCGAGTTCAAAGAGATTATTTTGGCCGAGCTGCAGCAGTTCCCTTGCCATATCCAGGGCTGTTTTTTCTTTGTTGCCATGATTCAGCAAGAGGGCAATCAGTTCCGCATCGCTGAGTTGCATCGGACTTTTACTAAGTAATTTTTCGCGTGGCCGATCGTCTTTTGCCCATGATTTAATTGAGTGGTTCTGCGCTTGCATGAAGTAAGATTAATGAATATTTTTATGTCTTGAAACAGGGTTTTAACCCTTTTATCCAATGATCCTTTTTTGTAGAAAAACTAAAACCAGTAAGCTATGAATTCCCGTACTTTCAACGTATTAGGCGGATTCCAATCCATGCTCTTTTGCATAGGAATCTACGTGGTAGCCTTATTCTTTTCCATTTTTATTTGCTCCGCGATTTTTCACGCGTTTCAGAATCGTACCGAACCTATCGGCACACTGAAAACGGTATCTGCCAGCCAGGCGGCTCCGCAAGTGGTAGCGTCGCGATAAATTAGTTAATGTAGACAGGTAGAAGAGGGGATGCCAATGGTAGTCCCCTTTTCGTTTTTTGTTCAAATTCTTGCACTTCAGGACGGAGTGTCAACTTCAACTCTTTATCTTCGCCGCAAGAATTTTCTTCTATGACTGCAAAAATCTTCTCCGGTACAGGCTCGCAGTACCTGGCTGAGAAAATCGCCAACAGCTACGGAATTCCATTAGGAAGAATTAATATCCAGAAATTCAGCGACGGAGAGATTCAACCGGTTTACCAGGAAAGTATCAGAGGGGATGTTGTTTTTCTGGTGCAGAGTACGTTTGCGCCTTCAGACAATCTGATGGAACTGCTCCTGATGATCGATGCAGCCCGTCGCGCATCTGCCTACAAAGTGATTGCCGTAATTCCGTACTACGGATATGCCCGCCAGGACCGGAAGGATAAACCCCGGGTGGCAATAGGCAGTAAGTTGATAGCCAATATGTTAACAGCTGCGGGTGCCGACCGGGTAATCACCATGGACCTGCATGCACCCCAAATTCAGGGCTATTTTGATATCCCTGTTGACCATCTCGACAGCTCGGTAATTTTTATCCCTTATATAGAGCAATTAAAACTGGAAAACCTTACCTTTGCGGCCCCTGACGTGGGTAGTGCAAACAGGATCCGGGAAATTGCCAGTTATTTCAACGCCGAAATGGTGATTTGCGATAAGCATCGGAAGCGGGCAAATGAAATTGCGAGTATGGTGGTGATTGGAGATGTGACGGATAAGAATGTGATCCTGATTGATGATATCTGTGATACCGGAGGGACACTTGCAAAAAGTGCCGGGTTGCTGAAGGAGAAAGGAGCTACTACAGTTCGGGCTATGTGTACGCATCCGGTATTGAGTGGAAAAGCCTACGAGAATATCGCAGGCAGTGTGTTGGAAGAACTGGTGGTTTGTGATACTATACCATTGAAGCAGCAGGTAGACAAGATTAAAGTTTTGTCAGTTGCTAACCTGTTTGCGGTGGCTTTACGAAATGCATTTGAACAAAGAAGTATTACCAGCCTGTTCATTCATTCGCAATTAAAAGAACAGCGGGATGCTGAGCTGAGGAAAGATTAAATCGTGCTTAATTATTATTAAATAAAACAAAATGAAAACAATTACAATCGAAGGACAACTCAGGACCGAAACCGGGAAAAAGGCCACCCGCCAACTTCGCTCTGAGGGACAAGTGCCAGGTGTAATTTACGGAGGTGAGCAGGAAATTAATTTCGTTGCTCCGGCCAAGGCTTTCAAGCCACTGGTGTATACCGCTGAATTCAACCTTGCAGAGGTAAACATTGATGGCAAAAGCTACAAATGCATCCTTAAAGACATGCAATTTGACAAAGTGAGCGATGCACTTACGCACGTTGATTTGCAGGAGCTGGTAGAGAATAAGCCAGTAATTGCGCAGCTTCCGCTGCACCTGACTGGTTCACCTGCTGGTGTTAAAGCCGGTGGTCGTCTGGTGGTTAAGGTGAAGGCGCTGAAAGTAAAGACTCTGCCTAAGTATCTGAAAGAAAGCATCGAGCTGGACATTACCAATCTGGAATTGAACGAAAACGTACGGATCCAGGATGTGAAGACAGAGAATATGGAGATTCTGATGTCTCCCCGTATTCCGGTTGCTTCTATCGTAATGACCCGTCAGCTGAAGCAGGAAGAAGCTGCTGCTGAAAAAGGCAAGAAATAATCGAATCGATTTTTCAATTCATACAAAAGCACCGGTATCCCCGGTGCTTTTGATTTTTCCCTTCCCCCGTCTCCCGTCCCTCGTCTCCCGTCCCCCGTCCCCCGTCCCCCGTTTCCCGTCTCACCTTCTTATCTTCGCGCCATGAACAAGTTTCTCATCGTTGGTTTAGGTAATATTGGAGCTGAATACGCTCATACCCGGCATAATATCGGGTTTGATGTGCTGGATGCACTGGCAGAAAAACATGGGGTAAGCTTTCGAACCGACCGCTTGGGTGATGTTGCTGAAATAAAACTAAAAGGTAAATCCCTGGTCCTCCTTAAGCCATCCACTTACATGAATCTGAGTGGAAAGGCAGTGAAATACTGGATGGAAAAAGAAAAAATCCCGGCTGAACAGGTATTCGTGATTGTGGATGAGCTGGCCCTGCCACTGGAAAAAAGCAGGATCAGAGGAGCCGGTAGCGATGGGGGCCACAATGGCTTGAAGAGTATCCAGGAACAACTGGGAACAACGGCCTACCCGCGACTTCGATTTGGTATTGGTAATAATTATCCGAAGGGGCGGCAGGTAGATTATGTGTTGGGTAAATGGACTTCTGAAGAAGCGCCTCTTATCCGTATGAAAATAGATAAAACCATCCCCATAATTGAATCCTTTGTCCTTGCCGGGCTGGCCAATACTATGAATCATTTCAATAATGTGGAATACAAGTTATGATTTATGCTTATGAATGGTTATTTTCGCTCACCATCAGGTAAACCTGCCTGTGATTCCGATATCCCTATCAAATTCCGGGGAGTAACGTCCCAACCAAACCAGTGATTATTTAATCATTAAACCCTGTAGTGAATATGAAAATATTCTGCATAGGCCGTAACTATGTGGCGCACGCCAAAGAACTGGGCAATGAAGTGCCCGATGAGCCGGTGATTTTTATGAAACCCAAGAGTGCACTGCTGCAAACGCACACTCCTTTTTACTATCCTGAATTTACCAACGAGCTGCATTATGAGTGTGAACTTGTTTTGCGGATATGCAAGAATGGAAAATACATCCAGGACCGTTATGCCGGCAAATATTATGATGCGGTAACAGTAGGTATCGATTTTACTGCAAGGGATATTCAGAATGAATTAAAAGAGAAAGGCCTTCCCTGGGAGAAAGCTAAAGCATGGGATAATTCAGCCGTAATTGGGAAATGGGTTAACCTGGCTGACCTGAAGAATAAAAAGGATATTCATTTCAAACTACTGAAGAATAAGGAATTGGTACAGGAAGGTCATTCCAGTAACATGATCTTCAATTTTGATAGTATTGTAGCCCATATATCCAACTATTTCTCTGTAAATATTGGTGACCTCATATTTACGGGTACTCCCGCCGGAGTAGGCGAATGTGTTGTAGGCGATGAACTGGAAGGCATCCTGGAAGACGCAGAGATGTTTAACATCGAAATAAAGTAAGCACCACCAAACATTACTAACAATTGTTCGTTTATATTTGCGAACCATCGCATCACTATGAACGGACAGGAATTGTTGGTTAAAGCGTATTGGCACATGTGCCAGGCCAAACATATGGCGGCCACCTATGAGCAACATAGGAATATCTGTAAATACGTACACAGTACTTCTAGAGGGCACGAGGCAGTGCAGCTGGCTATTTCCTATCTGTTGGATCCGGCTGATTATGTGAGTCCCTATTATCGGGATGAAAGTCTGTTGCTTGGATTGGGGTTTAGTCCCTATGAGCTGATGTTGCAATTACTGGCAAAAGCTGCCGATCCGTTTACGGGGGGCAGGGCCTATTACTCGCATCCCGGTTATAGGGGGGATGACAAACCTACCATCATACAACAAAGCAGTGCTACGGGCATGCAGGTGATTCCAACTACCGGTATTGCACAGGGTATACAGTATCTTGAAAAACATCTTCCCGAAAAACTGGGTAAAACCAGCAACGGCAAAATGCCATTGGTTGTGTGTTCATTGGGTGATGCAAGTGTAACAGAGGGAGAAGTAAGCGAAGCTTTTCAGTTTGCTGTACTCAAAAAATTACCAATACTTTACCTGGTTCAGGACAATCGGTGGGGGATCAGCGTATCAGCCGATGAATCCCGGGTAATGGATGCCTATGAATATGCTGCGGGCTTTCCTGGGATGTCAAGGGCGCGGGTAGATGGCAGTGATTTTGAAGCCTGTTACCAGCTATTTGAAGAGGTAACTGAAAGCATCCGAAGGGAGCGGTCCCCCTGGCTTATCCAGGCAAATGTCCCTTTGCTTGGGCATCATACCAGCGGTGTGCGAAAAGAATTCTACCGAACGGAAGAGGACCTGGAAATGCATGCCCTGAGAGATCCTGGCCCACTGTTAAGAGAACGACTATTGGCCGCAGGTGTATCAATGGATGAACTTGCTGACATCGATAAAGCCGCTGAACAGGAAGTGCGGCTGGCTTTTCAGCAGGCAGTTGAAGCTGCAGATCCGGATCGCGCCAGTGTGCAATCACATGTATTTGTACCCACTACTGTTACTGTAGAAACCGGTCAGCGGGAAAAAGCAACAGCTGAAAAGATCAACATGGTGGATGCTGCTCTCTTTGCCATCCGCGAGATCATGGAAGAATTCCCCGAAGCAGTTTTGTATGGACAGGATGTTGGTCGCAGGCTGGGCGGTGTTTTCCGCGAAGCTGCAACCCTAGCGGAACAGTTTGGGGATCATCGGGTATTCAATACTGCCATTCAGGAAGCTTATATTATAGGTTCTACTTCCGGAATGAGTGCAGTTGGTTTGAAACCGATAGTAGAGGTTCAGTTTGCCGATTATATTTATCCCGGACTCAACCAACTGGTTTCTGAAATCTCAAAATCGTCCTATTTGAGCTGCGGGAAATTTCCGGTTCAAACCCTGATCCGGGTTCCCGTTGGCGCTTATGGCGGAGGTGGTCCTTATCATAGTGGAAGTATTGAATCCACCCTGTTGAGCATCAAGGGCATTAAAGTGGTTTATCCTTCCAATGCGGCCGATATGAAAGGATTGATGAAAGCAGCTTTCCTGGATCCCAACCCGGTTGTAATGCTTGAACATAAAGGTCTTTACTGGAGTAAGGTTGCGGGAACTGAATCTGCCAAACAGCCGGAGCCCGGGGCTGATTACCGCATTCCCCTTGGAAAAGCAAGTATTGCATTACCTGCTTTCAAACAAGCTGTTGCAAAAGGAGATTCCTGTTGTATTATCACTTATGGAATGGGGGTTTATTGGGCTAAAGCGGCTGCCATGCATTTCCCGGGACAAGTGGAGGTGATTGATCTCCGTTGCCTGTTTCCATTGGATGAGGAACTGGTCTTTGATACCGTCAAACAACATGGAAAATGCCTGGTACTTACAGAGGAGCAACAAAATAATTCATTCGCTGAAGCATTGGCTGGCCGGATCAGCAAAGCCTGTTTTCAATGGCTGGATGCTCCGGTTGATGTGATGGGAGCATTGAACTTACCCGCTGTTCCCATGAATGCGGCATTGGAGGCGGCAATGCTACCCTCTGCTGATAAACTACGGGGCCGAATAGGCCAGTTGCTGGCGTATTAAGAGGCCTTCACTTTTTTCTAACATCTTGATCATTCTGTTCATCCTGTATTATTCCCACTGGTGTATAATTAGGTTTTTTGTGTTGGTGGTTCTGTAGATATTTATCTCCGAATCGTTTCGTATAAATTCTGCAAACCAAACCTATCTCGATGAAAAATAGAATGTTGAAAGGGGCACACCTTTCAGAAAGAAAATGCAGGGAGATTTTACATTATTTCTGCGAAGACTTAACTGCTACCCAGATTGCTGCCATTACAGGAGTGAGCCGTGTTACGGTAAATGCTTACCTGAAACTGATCCGTACCCGATTGGCACAATTTTGTGAAGATGCATTTCCTCCACACCATTTACCTGAAAATGTTGTTTCTCTGAAAGGATCTTTAAGCGGATTGCCTAAAACTTCCTATTTCGGATTTACGCGTTATAACGGTCATGTATATGCGACTGGATTGGAGAACATAACAAAAGAGCATTTACTGAACTGGCAGAAGCAGCACAATGGGCAGCCTGGTTCAGAAATGCAAAGTATTCAGGCAGTTGCTGATTTCAACAGCTGGCGGTTATACAGGAGAGATATGCTGGCAGCCGGAGCTACGACCAACGGGGATGAAATTTCAGGCTTTTGGGGCTTAACCCGTAACAGACTGATGAAATTTCGCGGAGTAAACCGGAACACCCTCTACCTGCATATCAAGGAATGTGAATTCAGGTACAATCATCGCAATGAAAATATGCAGGATAAACTGCTTCAACTTATAAATAAGCATCCTTTGCACGAAGTGCATATGCAATAAAAATTTCTTTATTTCTCATGTGTGTGAACGCGGGTAGTTTCTACTACCTGCTTTTTTGTTATGACCAGAATCATAATAGATGTAAGCTGGGTGTAATAGCTTAGATTATTCAATACACCCTAAAAATAACAGTATGAGAAATTGGATTCCCCTCCTGATTGGAGCATCCCTCCTGATGCATTCCTGCGGCGACCAGGCCGCTTCTGAAAATGCTGCTGCTGCCGTTGAAACACCGCTAAGCGGACAATCTGCCGTTAAGGACGATGATTCCCAGAAAGACGTTGTAAAAGTGGCAATTGGAAGTGCAGATCATTCCACGCTGGTGAAAGCGGTGCAGGCTGCCGGATTGGTAGATGTGCTTTCCAACGCTGGTCCCTTTACCGTTTTTGCTCCCACGAATGCAGCATTTGACAAATTACCTGCCGGAACCCTGGATAAATTAATGCAACCGTCCAGTAAAGCAGACCTGGAAAATATTCTTCAGTACCATGTGTATGTGGGCGTAATTAAAACAGATCTGATGAGCGATGGTCAGGTATTGGGTCAGGCGAATGGTGGTAATATCACGATTTCAGTAAAAGATGGAAAAGTGATGGTAAACGGGAAAGCAACCATTCTGGCTTCAGTGCCGGCCAGTAACGGCATCATTCATGTGATTGATGAGGTATTGTTACCATGAACAATTTTAAGTTCCATAACGAGCGCAATTGATTGCGCTCGTTGTTTTATTAATTCCGTATTATCTCCCTCAAACAGCTCATCTGCAGTTTTTTTGAACAGCTGTAACCACTCCGCAAAATCTTCCCTGCTTAACGGAAATTCCTGGTGTAATTGTTTATGCACGGCCATTGGATTTCCATTGTATTGCCCGGTGTAAAACAAAATGTTTTCCCAGAAATTATACATAATAGGCAGATGGTGCTCCCAGTTTACCTTCCTGTCGGTAGTAAAGAAATGTCCGATCTGATCATTTGTTTTTACTTGTTCATAAAAACGATTGATCAATAATTCAATATCCGAACGGTTAGTAATATCTTTTTTCATCTGGATGCAGTTGTTTAAAGGTCCTTGTTTTTAAACCTGCGAATCGCAAATAGGATAGGGATTGTCATCCAGCCAATCATTACCAAAATTACCAGTACGGCTCCAAAACCATTTCCAAAGAAGTCCTGAAACAAGGCACCGGTTAATCCCATCATGGCAGAAATATCGAGCTGTAACAACATTCCGATTCTACCCAGGTCAATGGGGTTCAGCATACTCATACCAATCATGGCTGTTTCCAATGGATAGTCTGCCATCTGGAACAAAACCAGCAATACTATTCCATCGTAAATGAACGTGAAATAAAACCATAACAGGAGGGATACGCCGATGCCTTTTGCTTTATCACGGGTAAGTACAGCCGAAAGTGTGGCCAGCGAGGAAAATACAATTGTCAGGGCTGCACTTGTTAAAAACAGACTGAGTCCGGAAACTGTGGGTTGTAGGATCAGAAGCGGTAATCCGATTCCCATGATGAGGGCGATCAGTAATGCTGTAATCATACCAAGGTAAACGCCCCAAAGCAAGCGCGATCGACGGATTGGCTGGGCTACCAGTAATTCAATGAATTCAGCACTGTTATACAAATAGATGGTACAGAAAATGCTGCTTACAAGCGGCACAATCAGCAAACTGATATTCATGAGGCTCATGACCGCCTTTGCAGGGTTGTCTTCCATCATAAATAAACTGATGCTTACAACAGCCAGTAAGGCTGTATAGGCCAGAATTACACGGTTTCGTAATATATCGAGCAGGCTGTATTTAATAATCTTTTTCATCGTTTGGCCGTTTTCTGTAACATGATTTGTGCCATTACCCTATTCAGTTTTGCTTCCCCGGTTTTTTTCTGCAATTCAGCAACCGATTCATGAAACCGGAGTTGCCCTTCCTGCAGATATATAATCTCCGATACCAGGTCGTCCAGGTCACTTAGCACATGGGAGGTGATAAGGGTCAGTTTTCCCTTTGTTTTTTCTTTTAAGATTTTGGCTTTCAGGATTTCGCTTGCAACTGGATCAAGTCCGGCAGTTGGCTCATCCAGTATGAGGATATCCGGCTTGAATAAAAAAGCAAGGCAGGCACTTACTTTCTGACGTGTTCCGCCTGACAGTGTTCTCATGCGTTTGCCATACATATGAGTCAGATTAAATGCCTCGATCAATTCTTCGTCCAGTTCCTGTCCGGGTTTATACCGAATGTCCCTCACCATGTCAATGACCTGTTCAATGGTCATATTATCCGGGAAACGGCTGATCTGGGGCATATACCCTATATGCTGCCGGTATTCCCAGGTACGATGTATGTTTTCCTGGTTAACGGTTATAAAACCACTATCTGGAATAACCATACCCAACAGGCATTTGATAAAAGTGGTTTTGCCCGAACCATTTGGTCCGATCAGAGCGATGGTCTGTCCTTTATTACAACTCAGGCTGATGCTGTCAAGAGCTACCAGTCGCCCGAACTTTTTCTGTACATTGGTTGCGATAATCATAGCGGGAAGGGTTTCATACTGGGTTGATCGTCTTTCAGTTTTTCCGGAGTGATGCCGGGCATGATTTTTTCCGCTTTTTCCAGTAAACCTACCATGGGGCTGCGAAATAACATCATGGCACTGTTGTTACGTTCCACGATCAGGGCAAAAAGGCTAAGGGGGCGGTAAGGGACATCACCAATACCATCCCGGTTTAAATCATACCCTTCGTATTTATCCCAGTAATTTTCATTAAAACTGTTAAGTACCAGGCTTCCGTTGGTAGCAATATCAAAGCTGTTAGCGATAAAATTGTTTTTACGGATAATATTGTTATCACAGGACGCCTGGATGCGAATGCCATATCCATTCTGCAAAAAACGATTGGCGAAAATGGTCAGTCGGCTGGATCCTTCCATGTAGATGGCAGCCGTATTGCGGGAAAATTCATTGTATGCGGCATAGCTGTCTGAAATATCCTTAAGTAAAATTCCATAAGCTGCGCTACCCCAGTTATCCAGGAAATGATTGCGAATCATTCTTACCTGCCGGCTATACATAACCGCAACACCTGCTCCATTTTCACTGAATGTGTTATTGGTGTAAATATCCTGGTGAGAGAACATAAAATGTAATCCATACCGGATATTCCGATGACTTTTGTTGTTGGTAATAGTAGACTCGGTTACAAATTCAAAATAGATGCCATCCCGATGGCCGCTGATGAAATTTCCATCTATAACAAGATGGTCACTTTTCCAGGCATGGATGCCATTGCCTGCTTCCAGTTCACTGCCTCCCGTGCTGGTGATATCATTGTTGGCGATCAGGCTGAAGGAGGCATGCTGGCAATAAATACCAAAAAAATTTTCCCGTAACCGGTTATTACGAAGTCCCACATAGGAAGCCTGCTTGATTCGAACGGCTGCCAATTCGTCCATGCTGCTGTAACCGGAGCGAATGATTTCGAAACCCTGCACTACCACATGATCTGCAGTAATGGTTAATACTTCGTATTTCTTTTCTCCATCCAGTACCGGATAACCAATTCCCTGCAATACGAGTTGCTTATTGATTAGTATTCCTCTTTCCCGGTACGTACCAGGCATAACTTTAATCAGATCGCCTTTGGATGCTTTATTGATGGCAGCCTGAATCGACTCTCCGGGTTTCACCAGGTGTTCAGCAGCCTGTGCTGGCAGGAGTGCCACCAACTGTGCACAGATAATTATATGTAGGAGACGAATCATGGCTGAACTTGTTCTTTCCAGGTTGTGTTTTTTCCAGGTTTGGTGGTACTGAATTGTTGTCTTGCAGCCTCTGTAGAGAAAGCCGCAATGGTGCCACCCATAGGGCCCCGAATTTCATCCGACTGAAAGAGAAAAGCCTTATCCAGTTCCAGCAAGTTTCCGGGATTTTCATAATCACTCATGTATGCCTGGTAGGTTCCGGTAGTGCCGGGAGAACCTTCACGGATGTATTCAACGAGGCAGGTAATGTCATCGAAATAATAAGGTTTGCCCTTATCGGAAAGCAATTCTGTCCCAAATTGCTGATTCATCAATGTCATTTTGCAATAATTGCATTCCTGCTTGCCATAGGGAATAGGCTGAGGTCCACTGGCACAACCAGTGAAGAAAAGGCTGCCGGTCAGTAGTAAGAGAAATGCAGGACCGATACTGCGTTTTTTTCTGATAGCTTTTAGTTCGAGCCATCCTCCGATCAGCAGTAATACGCCCACCACCACAAAAATCCATCCCCCAATATCGGGCATAGAGTAGGCCCCGAAATTGAGTAACTGCTTGTAGCCGAGCAGGGGTGGCTGATAGGATTGTCCGGGTACCTTAATAGCTGCCGCCGGATCCAGGTTGTGTCCGTAATTATAGAGCCAGTGATAAAAATCAAGCATGGCAACAATGCCAAATAATAAGAGAAATCCAAACCAGGTGAAATAAAACCATTTACGGTTAATGATTGCTGTTAGTAATCCAAATGCGGCCAGGGTGAGGATAATATAGGGTAGTACCTGGAATTCAACAAAGTCTTTTTCTTCAATAGGTTTCATCCCGATATAGTGATTGAGTCCATTGATCACATCTATATCGCCTCCAATTTTACCTGCATGGATCTGCAGAAAAAGACCTTCCGGGTATTGCGGTGCAACCAGGTCAATCCTCCAGATCGGAAGAAAGAATACCAGTGCCAACGCAATTGCAGATACCAGGCTGATGATTCGGGTAATTGGAGATAACCTTGTGTTCATGATAGGTGTTTTAAAGAGAAGGCAGGCAGTACCTGCCTTCTCGATTTATTAGTGGCCATTGCTATTGTTCTCTTTTGACATCGCATCGGAACTGTTTTTTCCAAGGCTAAAGGTCAGAGGAACATTGGATCCTTTCGGACTTACCCGCACATAACCAGACATTTCCTGGTGCAGGGCACTGCAGAAGTCGGTACAGTAAATCGGGAATATTCCGGTTTTTTCAGGTACCCATTTGAGGGTTTGTGTTTCACCCGGCATAACCAGCAACTCAGCGTTATTGGCGCCTTTTACTGCAAAGCCGTGTGGTACGTCCCAATCCTGCTCCAGGTTGGTTACGTGGAAGTATACTTCATCTCCTACTTTCACTCCTTCAATATTATCCGGAGAGAAGTGAGAACGAATGGCAGTAATGTACACATGTACTTTATTGCCTTCCCGAACCACTTTGCTTTCTTTCTCACCTTTGGCAACATAAGGGTGATTGTTTTCTTCAATCTTGAAGATTTTCACTGAGTTCTTACTGATCAAATCTGCAGGAGCGGATTGTGCATAGTGCGGTTCACCAATAGTTGGGAAGTCATTGATCAGTTGCATTTTATCGCCACTGATATCGTAAATCTGTGCACTCTGAGCAAGCTCAGGTCCGGTAGGCAGGTAACGGTCTTTAGTGATTTTGTTATAACCTACCACATATTTCGGACTGGGTTTTTTGCTATCGCCACCAGGAATGCTGAGGTGACCGATGGAATAGAAAGTAGGAGCACGATCCAATACTTTCAGATCTTTGATATTCCACTTAACGATTTCTGACGATACAAAGAAAGAAGTATAGGCATTTCCTTTACCGTCGAATTCAGTGTGCAAAGGTCCGAGGCCTGGCTTCTGAACTTCACCGTGCAGGGCTTCTTCGTACTTGATCACCGGTATCCCTTCGTATTCACCTTCAAATGCTTTGGCTGCAATCGCTTTCTGCATTTTAGTGTACGAAAATACAGGGATCAGGGCAGCCAATTTGCCAGAACCGACAATGTATTCTCCAGTTGGATCCACATCACATCCGTGTGGTGATTTCGGGCAGGGAATCAGGTAACAGATATCCTTAAGTGCTACAGCATCCAATACAGTAACTTCTTCAAGTATTTCATGTTTACCGGAATGAGTGGATTCATCCCAGGTATTACGGGCGTAACGTACTTTTTCTTTTTTACCTTTTCCTGCTTTCAGATATTCTTCAGCCTTTTTCCAGTTTACGGCGAGGATGAAGTCTTTGTCTTTCTGGGAAGCGTTCACTTCCAGCAGTGTATTCGCCTGTTCACTGTTGTAGCAGGAAAAAAAGAACCAGCCATGGCTAGGACCTTTGCCAGCATGACTAAGGTCGAAGTTGACACCCGGCAGAAGGAGCTGGAAAGCAATGTCCATTTTACCATCTTCCTTACCAACACTGATAAAGCTGATGGTGCCTTTGAAATTCTGCTTGTAGGTGCTGATGGGAACATCTCCGTTTGCATAGTCAACCGGAACGCTGAAACGGGTACCCGCTACAACGTATTCGGTATTTTCTGTAATGAAAGGGGAGGAGTGGTTACCGGCGCTGTTAGGTAGCTCAATGATCTCCGCGGTACGGAAGGTTTTTAAATCTACGCGGGCCACGCGGGGGGTATTGTTGGCATTACCAAAAACCCAGCGACCATCGATTTCGCCATTGGTCTGTGATAACTCAGTGTGGTGCAGATCGTCCCAGGGAACAAAACCATGGGAAGTCATCAGCATGGGCTTGGTTTCTTCGGAATAACCCCAGCCTTTTTCAGGGTCAACGGAAAAAACGGGGATTACACGGAACAAACGACCGCTGGGCAGGCCGTAAACGCTTAATTGTCCGCTGAAGCCGCCGGAAACAAAGTTGTAAAATTCGTCGTATTTGCCCGGTGGAACATAGGCTTTTACAGCAGCGTCGCCGCTAACAGCGGAACTGGTGTTTTTAGGTTTGCAGGCCTGGAATCCGACGGCCAGGAGTGCCGCCGTTCCAAGGCTCAGTTTGAGAAACGCATTCATGTTTGTTGTTTTAGGGTTGATGTATTATTGGACCCCGTCGTTTTTGCGCATGAATTCATACACATTACGGGCATCTTCATCGCTTAGGTTTTGATTGGGCATTCTAACCAGACATATTTCCAGTTGAGCCTGAGCTTTTGGGTCTGTATTCAGCATCTCGTCTACATTGGTAACGAAATTCATAATCCAGGCAGCGGTATTGCGTTTGGTAACATCTTTCCAACCCGGACCGACCAGGCGTTCATCACTTAGTTTGTGACAGGAAGAACATTTAACATCATATACCGATTGTCCCTTCTCTGCAAGGGCCGCATCCAGTTTTTCCGGTATCTGAACATCTTTGAATTTACCAACACCATCCGGGTTATCTGCGGGGGTTGGTGTAGAAGAACTGCTGGCAGAGGAGCTTGCTTCGTCAGAAGCTGTGTTGTCTTGCTGGGTACCACCGCCACAGGCATAAATCATTGCTGCAATGCCGGCGAGAAGGAGGAGCTTTTTCATGGTGAGTAATTTTGTTGTACAAAGATTATGATGCAATGTTAGCAGAGTGTGATCCGGGTAAATATGATTTGGGTCATATTTCACCAGGAATTGCCCTAAACTGATGAAGATCATATGAATAAGTGATTGCAGTCACAGATAACCCTGACAAACTCAACCGGATTCAGTACATTTATCATGATTCTGCTGGACCCCCGTGAATAGATTTGTTGAACGAAATGCCAAACAACATGTCAACAGCTTTCATTTCCGAGGAAACACTGCTGAGTTATGGTGCCACCTACAAGAAAGTAAATAAAGGCGACCTGATCTTCATGGAAGGAGGTACTGCCTGTTTTTATTATCAATTAGTAGAAGGTCGGATACGCTGGGTCAACATCAATGAAGATGGTCGCGAATTCATCCAGGTAATGATTGAGCCTGGTGATTCCTTTGGTGAATTTCCTCTGTTTGACGATCTTCCGTATGCTGCCTCCGCCATTGCAGATGATGATTGTGTGTTGCTTCGGTTGCACAAAACCAATTTTCACCAGATGCTCAGGAGTAATTACGATATTCATTTTAATTTTACGAAACTATTGGTATCAAGGCTACGGTTTAAATTCCTCACTTTGCGGGAGCTGGCTTATAATAATCCGGAGCAACGAATCTCTACTATGCTGAATTATTATAAACGATTGAAGGGTATAGAGCAGAAACCCTGCAAATTGCATCTTACCCGTCAGCAATTAGCGGATATGACTGGGTTAAGAGTTGAAACAGTAATTCGTACCATTCGAACGCTGCACGAAAGAGGCAGACTCACTATCCAGCGAGGAAAAGTTTTTTATTAAGAAAACCTGATTGCGATCATCTTTTTTATTGGTTTTCCGGTGTTTTTTTACAACAAAAAAAGATATGAATGCAACGGCAAACAAGTGGATACGGCTGGCTCTGTTTAATTTGCTGCTGGTAGCATTAGCGGGGCTTCTACTACGATTGAAAATATTGTTACCCATACCCTGGATTCACCACAAACATTTATTACACGCACATTCTCATTTTGCTTTTGCAGGATGGATCAGTCTCTTCTTAATGGGGGCGATCATTGGCCTCTTACCGGAGCAGAAAGCAAAAACCTATAATACCCTACTTAGTATTTATACCGCTACCGCCTACGGAATGTTATTGAGTTTTCCTTTTCAGGGTTATGGACCGATATCCATCTTTTTTTCAACTGCATCTGTTCTTGCAGGCTGGTGGTTTGCTTACAAAGTCTGGAAGGAGGAATTGCTTGCCAAACCAGGGCAATTGGTATTTCGGTTGATCCGGTGGTCGGTACTTTTCCTTGTATTATCTTCCCTTGGAACTTTTTACCTGGCCTGGCTGATGGGCAATCATATTAATAAAGCAGAACTCTATTTTGGTGCCGTTTATTTTTACCTGCATTTTCAATACAATGGTTGGTTTCTCTTCGGGGTATTGGCGCTTGTGGTTTCCCGGCTTTCATTGGATGCACAGAATCGCCTGGGTAAGCTGTTGATCGGGTTGGCATGGGTATCTATCCCTGCCTATTTCTTATCGGCACTTTGGATGAGATTGCCCTTTTGGATGTTGACTGCTGCCTGGATTGCCGCCCTGATTCAACCAGTTTTGGTTGTATTTATGTTGCGGATAGTTTATCCTGCGGTAAAGCATACCATTCAACACAGAGGACTTCAGCAGATTTGGTTTTTATCGCTGGTGGCCTTTTGCATAAAGATCCTACTTCAAAGTTTATCGGTAATACCTGGGTTGAGTAGCTATGCATTTGCTTATAGACCCGTAGTGATCGGTTATCTGCACCTGGTTTTACTGGGTTTTGTGAGTTTATTCCTGCTGGGCTGGATGATGGAGAAAAACCTGCTGCCGATGCGTAGAGGACAATTGAGTAACTGGTGCCGTTTATTCATTGCAGGAATTTTACTGACAGAACTTACGTTAATGGCCCAGGGAATTACTGCCATGTTTTACTGGGCGATTCCACATACCAATGAAATGTTACTGTTTGCAGCAATCTGTTTGTTCCTGGGTATTGCAGGGATGAATTGGGAAAGCCGCAAATTGGCAATTGCAGGTTTTCCTATCTCCGCTGGCCTGCAGCATGCCCGATGATTTGTACTCCAAAACGATTTTTGATGCTGTCAATCGCCTGGTAAAGGCGGATGGATTCCTGGCTGTCTTCAAACAAATTGATCTGATGATTTCCTGGTATGAGGTGCGTGAAACGTACGCCAATGAGTCGTACCAATAAGCGACGGTCATATAATGCGGTAAATAAATGTTTGGCAGTTGAAATGAGAATATGATCCGCACTGCTGTAAGGTATAGATAATTGTTTGGTATGGGTATCAAAATTGGCGTACCGGATTTTGACAGTGACGCAACCCGTCAATTTATTTTGTTGCCGCAGTTCATAGGCGATTTTTTCGGTTAACCGTACCAGTTCCTGCTGGAGAAACTGCATGTCAATCGTATCGTTTGAAAAAGTTTCTTCACTTGAAATTGATTTCTGTTCACGGTATGGTACAACCGGAGAATTATCCATTCCCTGTGCCTTTTTCCAAAGATCCAGTCCGCTTTTTCCCATCAGGTTATGCATCAGGCGCACAGGTATTTCACTCAGGGTTTTGATTGTTTCAACTCCCATTCGATTCAAAAGCTGGGCCGTTTCTTTTCCAACTCCCGGCATCTTTTGCACGGCAAGCGGTGCAAGAAAGGACTTCTCATTCCCAAAAGGTATTTCCAATTGTCCATTGGGTTTTACTTCATTGGTGCCTACTTTACTAATCAGTTTGTTGCTGGCCAGTGCATAGGAGATGGGCAAGCCACTTTCTTTAAAAATTGTTTTTTTTAATTCGGCTGTGAACAGACTGCAGCCAAAGTATTTATCCATCCCGCTCAGGTCAATATAAAACTCATCAATGGAGGATTTTTCAAAAACGGGTACTTTTTCGGCAATGATACTGGTGACGAGTTTTGAATAATAACTGTATTGTTCCATATCGCCACTTATAATAATAGCCTGCGGACATAAGCGCCGGGCCAGTTTCATTGGCATCGCACTGTGAATGCCAAAACTGCGCGCTTCGTAACTGCAGGCAGCAACCACCCCACGATCACCGGATCCTCCCACAATCAGTGCCTTCCCCCGTAAGGCAGAATTGCGCAGGCATTCCACCGATACGAAAAAGGCATCGAGATCAAGGTGGGCGATATGGCGGGCATGGAACATAAAGAAGTGAAAGGTGAAACGTGAAACGTGAAACGTGAGAAGTGAGAAGAATTAGCCTGTGGGGGGGAGGAGATGGGGGGATGCTACCTGCCGGGAGTTGCGGGGTTTGAGCCCGATTTTTTTTAGGTAAGAGACTTCAAGGTTGAGTACGCCAAAATCTTCCACTACAGTTCCGGTGAGTGCATAGAATCCATTTCCCTGTAAGGGATAACGTTGAAGGCAATCCGGAAAATGAATGGTGTCAAGCCAGTTGAGTGCTGCATCTATGAAGGTTCCGAAACACATTAGATCCCCTTTGATTGTTCGCACCGGCTTGTGGGTGATGAGATAACCCAGCACAGTAATTTTTTGACCTTTATACTGCTCCAATGAAGCCGCCGGAATGTATTGATCCAGGTCAGTATCGGCCAATGGAAAAGGGTTGGAAAGGGGGAAGCCGAGCAGTTCCATTTCATCGTATAAATCTTCCAGCGGATAAACAGGTAGTTTCGGTAGTTGGAAACTAACAGGTGCTTCTTCAAACAAAGCCGGATGCAATTGTTTTTCCTTTGATTTACCCGGCTCCTGCCAGAGATTGGCTTCCCAAAGCAGTTCTTTTTTGCTTTTTCCAGTGAAACGAAAGGCATTCAAACGGATCAGACAGTTTAATGATTCTTTTCCGATGCCGGTGCGTTCCACCAGGTCTGCCAGGCTTTTATAGGATCCACCTCTTTTTCTTTCTTCAATCAGGTGTTCTGCTGCTTTCTGTTCCAGTGATTTGATATGAATAAATCCGGTATAAACATCCTGTCCTTTTATGCCGGTATACCAGTCGCTATTGTTGATGCAGGGTGCATGAATAGTGGCACCGGTTTTGGAGAGTTCGTAGAAATATAACTCGCGACTGTAAAAACCTCCAAAATTATTGATCACCGCAACCATGAACTCCTGAGGGTAATAGGTTTTCAGATAAAGGCTCTGGTAACTCTCCACGGCAAAAGAAGCGGAATGTGCTTTGGAAAAACTGTATCCTCCAAAACTTTCTATTTGTCGCCATACCTCGGCAACTACCGCCGGATCATAACCCCGTTCCTTACAATTGGAAAAGAAGTTTCCTTTGATGCGGATCATCTCATCATTGCCTCTGTATTTTCCGCTCATGGCCCTTCGCAGGATATCTGCTTCTCCCATATCAATACCGGCAAAATGATGCGCTACCTTTATCACATCTTCCTGGTACACCATGACCCCATAGGTTTCCTCAAGTAATTCCTTCATGATGGGATGAATGTATTCGAAGGAGTCGGGTTTGTGGTAACGTTCGATATACGCTTTCATCATGCCACTACTGGCTACACCAGGGCGTATAATGGAACTTGCAGCTACCAGTGTGAGGTAATCATCACATTCCAGTTTTTTGAGTAACTGGCGCATAGCCGGACTCTCAATATAAAAACAACCAATCGTTTGAACTGAACGAATCTGGTTTCGAACTCCCGGATCTTTTTTGAATTTTTCAATCTCGTGAATATTAATGCTGATGTTTTTGTTTTCACCCACGATGCGGATGGTTTCCTTGATATGCCCCAACCCCCGTTGACTAAGAATATCCAGTTTGTACAGGCCGATGTTTTCCGCTACAAACATGTCAATTTGTGCAGTTGGAAATCCCTTGGGAGGCATGAAAACTCCTGTGTATTGATAAATCGATGCTTCACTGATCAACATGCCACCCGGATGTATGCTAAGGTGGTTGGGAAAATTTTTAAGCAACTGGCCATAATGCAGGATGAGCTGCTGAATCTTATCTTCTGCTTTAGTCGGATCAAAATCGGAAGAGCGTGAATAATAGCCTTTGGTTGCCAACTGATCAATTTCCCCTTTCGGTAATCCGAACACTTTTCCCAATTCACGAATCAGTGCATTGTACTGAAAAGTGGTAACCATACCCAGCAAGGCGACTTGTTTTTTGCCGTATCGTTTGAAGACATAGTCTATCACATCATCGCGATCAAGCCAGGAAAAGTCAATGTCAAAATCAGGCGGACTAGTGCGATGTGGGTTGAGGAATCGTTCGAAATAAAGATCTAGTTCAATAGGGTTCACATCGGTGATCTGTAAGCAGAAAGCAACAATCGAGTTGGCGCCGCTGCCTCTTCCTACATAAAAATAACCCCGGTTTTGTGCATAGCGGATGATGTCCCAGGTGATGAGGAAATAAGAGTTAAATCCTAACTGATTGATGATGGCTAATTCTTTTTTAACCCGATCAATTGCGGTTTTATTTCGTCTGCCATAACGCAGTACACAGCCATCCATCGCTAATTTTTCCAACAGCATGCGATCGTCATCAGGAGTGGAGCTAAATGTTTTTTTGTTTTTATCTGTATGTAGCTCCATCTCTATAGAACAGGCTTCCATCAGCCGATAGGTATTGGTAATAATGAACGGATATTGAGCAAATGCTTTCAGTATTTTTTCCGGCGACTGGAAGATCTCTATTTCTCCTGCCTGGAGTTCAGGAGTAAGTCTTGATAAAAGAACATTGTTGTCAATAGCTCTTAACAGGCGGTGGGCATTGAAAAAACGTTTGTTTAAAAAACTAACCGGCTGTAAAACAATGAGTTTATGGCGATAACGGGTGACAGAAAAGCTAAATAATTTAGTAATTTGGTCCATGCGAATGCCAATCCATTCGTGATTCGCTAATTTTTCAGGATAGAAGGATGCTATGGAATAGATAATGGCAACGTTATCAGGGTTGGAAAAAAATGTATCTACACACGGGTGCTCAGGAAATGCCTGTTCTTCCTGAAGATGAAAGGAAAGAAATTGGTTGATCTGCTCAAAGCCATTAATATTAAGTGCCAGTAATACATAACAAAAACGGCCCTTGTTCCGAATCTCTACGCCCAGTATTGGTTTGATGTTTTTTTTCAGGCACAAACTGTAGAAATCCCAGGCATCTGAAACATTGTTGATATTGGTGAGTGCAAGTGATTCAATCCCGTTTTTTTCGGCGAGATCTACCAATTCCAGGGTTGAAAATGTGCCGTATCGAAGGCTGAAATAGGTTTTGCAGTTGAGGTACATGGTAAGTTTCTTTCGTGAAATCCAGGCGGTAAAAATACTAAAAAAATTAGTATTTCAAAACTGCTTTTGTGACGGAGGTTACAAAATGGCAGTAGCAAACTGAATAGTTTTGAGTCATGAAAAAGATGTTCTTATTGGCTTTAACCGGCTGGCTGGTTTTTTGTACGTTGCAAACGGATGCTGGAAAGGAAACTACCTCCGCTCCAACTGCTGCAGCAGCAGTTGATCGGTTACTGGAGGGCAACAAGCGATACACGCAGTATAAGCCTATTCATCCGGATGAATCCAGGTTGAGAAGAAAGGAGTTGACGAAAGGACAACACCCGTTTGCGGTGGTTGTTACCTGTTCTGATAGCCGGGTTTCACCTGAACTTGTTTTTGATCAGGGGCTTGGTGATATTTTCGTGATTCGTACAGCAGGTAATATCATGGGAGATATTGAACTGGGCAGTATAGAATATGCAGTCGAACATTTGAATGTGCCACTGGTTATGGTAGTTTGTCATGAAGGATGTGGAGCAATCGGTGCATATGTGAAAGGAGAGCATGCATCCGGCTACCTGAAAACAATTATAGACAGCATCGCTGCAGAGAGCGAAATAAAAGCCTTGAAGGTTAAGGGTGATCAGGTGTTTGATCATTTTGTAAAAGCCAATATTCAGCATGGTGTGCGGGAAATTATTCAATCCTCACCGGTGATCAGGGAACGGATAGCCAACGGCGCCCTTACTGTAATGGGGGGGTATGAAAGACTGGTAGATGGAAAAGTGGAGCCGTTACAAAGCAACTGATAACACGATTTTCTCAATTAATACAACTGGTAATTTGTACAGTTTTTCTGTTGATTGATCTTGCCTGAAAATTTCTGGGATGAGTACTTGTATAGAAAACAAATTAACGGGACAACGAATCCTGTTTCTGATAGAGGGCAAAGGGGAGGAACAGTTGGTAATGCGTATGTCGTACAGAGGTAAAGGAATGGCGCCACCCTTGCATTATCATATTGCCCAGCAGGAAAAGTTTTCTGTTATCAGTGGAGAATTGATGTTGTATCACCATGGTAAACTGGACCGGATTGGAGCAGGTCATTCATTCCAGGTTGAACCCTTTCAGGAACATGCGATGTGGAATGCGCAGGATGGTTGTACTGAATTGGATTGGATGGTATATCCCGCACTGAATACCGCCGTTTTTTTCAGGGAAAGTTTCGATATGGCCAATAAGCAATTTGAAAGGGGGAAAAAGGATCTTAGTTTAAAACATAAAATCGGGTTGGCATATAAGTATAAGCAGGAGATCAGATTGAAGTCTGTTCCCTTATTCCTGGTTCGCTTTCTGCATGCCTTACTATTTCCCAAAAAACATTTTGGCAAAATTTCCCGCAGAACGGATTTAACTGCAGAACGTATTATGCAATAGCCGGAATTGTAGCAGCCGGGAAGAGCTGGTATTTACAAGTAGCAGTAAGCTGATAAGCTTTTTCCCGGTTATAAAGTTGTTGTGTGTTTAATTGATCTGGTTGTATAGCATCGAGTTCCAGTTCAATTTTATCCAGGAACCGTTTCGTTACGTATCCGTTTACTTTGTGTTCCTTCAGACTCCTGATCGCTGCATTGAAATAGCGGGCAACATGATCTGTTGTTGGAGCCTGCAAAATTTTACTAACCAGTTTACACCTGTAATCATCCAAGTTTTTAGCCATAACAGTACCAAATGGTTTTACAGTTTAACCCAAAATTTTAATTGATCATTTATTTCTGTGGCTACCAGTTGGAAAGAGGGAGGGATTTCCGTTTCCAGACTATGGTAAGTAACCAAACGGGTACCTTCAGGGGCTTTGCACAATTGTTTATAAAGATAATGACTGTAGTAATTGAATAAGTCGCTTGAAAAAGAAATTTGGTCATCAATTTTTTCACTGTCTACGATATACTCGTAAAAGGAGTTATAGAAATAAAAGTGATCGAAGTCCTTGAAATTCAAATCGGTAATGTTTCCATGCAAAAACTCGACATTCGTTAGTCCGGTTATTTCAAGAGCCTGGTTGGCATAATCTACGAGGTTGCGACGTTGTTCGATACCCGTGAATTTCCCCTTGGGGCATTCTCTGGCAGCTGCCAGGCAGAACTTCCCTGCTCCGCTTCCAATGTCAAGTATTCGGTCCCCGGGTTGGGTCACCAGGAAGCGTGCTGCTTTTCTGGCTACCAGCAAGGGGGTCCAGTGCCTTCTGGCCATCTGGCTGAGTTCAACCGGATATAAGGTATGGAAAGCCGGATCGTCCTTAAACCACATGGAATAAAGGTACGAAATCTATTTTAAGGAGTTTTTTCCTTAGGAGGCGATGCAATTTTCCATCCAATCCGTTGACCTGCAGGGGTTTTGACCTGGTAAGCAAGCAGAAATACATCTTCCAGCGGCAGAATTACCGGGTAGGCAGCCATTTCTTCAGGAGTGGTCAGGGGTAATTTGCCAATTGTTTTGCCCTCCCTGTTTTTCCATTCCATGCCTATGCCAGTTGTTGGTGTATCACCCATCCGGAAAACCTCATCCCATACAATTCCGATCAACTGATTGGCCAGTGTATGCATTTGTGGATGCCTTGCAGTTTCGCTTAGAGTGGTAAAACCAGTAAAACTGCTTCCGTTATCTGTGCTACTCGTAAAATAAGTTGCTTTCTTCGGTGATGCGGAATACCAGGCAAAATGAAGACCGGACTGATTGACAGTCATGGTTGGGCCTGTATGCGGACAGGTTTTTACGATCCAGTTATCATCATGGATACGATTTGGTGTGCTGAATGTTTTACCTCCGTCTGAGGATACCTGGTGCACCATATCCCGAATTGAGTCCTGAAGTATAGCGCGGTAGGCTACATGAATCCGGTTTTGTTGATCAATCAGCAATTTGGTGCGGCAGCATTGGCAGGTTGTTTCGCTGATTTTATGTTGTTGCTGAAAACCTTCCTGCTGGTAAGTGGTTGCCATAAATAATGCTGAACCCTCCTTGTTAGTTGTTTTCCGGTTATCCAGCCAGATTATAATAGCCTCTCCATCCTGATTGAGCGCTACGTCAAAATAACGCTGATCATTTCCTTCCGGATCATTTACCAGTGGTCTGGCTGTTGTCCAGTTTTTACCTTCATCAAATGACTGACTGTAATAGATCTGGCCTGCGTATTTACTTTTTGGTGTTGATTTAATTGTATTTGTGCCGTTATGATGGATGTGTTCGTCGCTCCCCTCTTTTTTTTCAATGCCCTGCTGCAGGCTGGTTGAGGTAACGCCCCATATAGCAATGATTTCTCCAGAGGGTTTAAATACCAGTTTAGGTGCATTTTCAGCATGAGGAGATAATGTAATGGAGGGTGTGACAATTACAGGCGCTTCAAAACTTTTTCCATTATTGGTTGAGATGGCATATCGCATTCGGAACCGATTCTCTGTTAACTGTTCCACCCAATAGAGTACGGGTCTGTTCAGATGATCTTTTGTTAGTCCGGGTATCAGTGATGTATGATCAGCTATTATTTGAGTAACGGATTGCAGGCTATCAGTTTGCGTGTGTGCAGCAGTTTTTAAAGACCAACTGCAGAGCCAAGCACAGATATAGAGTGTTAGTTGTTTCATCAGTTATTTTTTAAAAGCGAACCTAAATCAATACTCATTCCAATATTTACGGATCGTGGATCTGCTAACTGGTAACTATAGCCGAAACTGCTTTTTGAAGTGATATTCGAATAATATCTGTCACCTGCATTCAAAAGATGAATCCAGGTTTCAACTGCTTTATACCGATAGCCTGCTCTCAGGTGCCAAACAGTATATCCCTGGTAACGGGCAGTGTTTTGCGGATCAACAAAATAGGGGCCGACCAGTTGAAGTTCGGTGCCGATACGAAATCCTTTCAGGAAAGCAGGGCGATACCAGGCTTCCGCGTTTAAAAGCCAACGGGGAGCATTGTTCATTTCGCGACCATTGTAGCTTACTCCTTTTTCTACATATTCTTCGAATAGGTGTTTACTGTAGGATGCACTTGTTCTAAGCTGAAGATTTTTCACAGGAGTGGCATTGACACCCACTTCTATTCCTTTATGACTGGTTCTGCCACTGTTCTGATTGGCAAAGCTGCCATCATCGAGTCTGACATTCACAATTTCATTTGAGCCGTTCAGCTGATAGACACTGAAATCTACTGAGAGTTTGCCGGGCAACCATTCCATCCATCCGCCGATTTCATAGTTTTTGAATAAGGAGGGCTGGAGATAAGGAACTTTCACTCCTGTAAACAATTCAGTAACCTGCGGAGGTACAAATCCTTCGCTGTAGTTCGCAAAAAATCCGATTCTTTTGGTTGGGTTGTAGGTGAATCCGATTTTGGGACTTAGCCTTTTAAAATTGGTACTGGTGTCTGCAGCTCCACTAAAAGCAGAGGGGGTTAGATTGTTGATGAATTTGTATTGAAAAAGATCATATCGAAGTGAGCCTACCATTCGCAGTCCTTTTACAGGTTCGAATGCGAACTGAAGAAACGCTGCATAGTTGTTTATAGTTGTTTTGTAGTTGGTAAGCGTGCTGTCGGTTGATTGATAGCTGTCATATTTTCCTGCAGCCGTGTCTTTATGGATTTTAATATAGGAAGCAGAATAACCGGATGGACTCAGATCTGCTGAAAGTCCGCCGATCAGCTCCGCATTTTTCCATTGGAACTGGTGTTTGTGCTGGCTGATGATGGCCAGGCTTTTAAAACTGCTTTCGTTGATTTCTCCGTGTGCCAGGGTTTTATCACCTTTCCAGGCACCATTTACTTTTCGGTAATCCTCTTTGATTCTATAAGCAGGATTTTGTCCGATAGAATTTTTTCTAAGAATAACGGATAAGCTTGAATTTGAGTTGTCGTTCCAGTTATGGAGGAGTGTGCTTCTGAAGCGTTGTGCTTTTACATTCCGGTAAGTAAATGTTTGCGGGTTGAATAATCGACGGGTTGCAAAGGAAACGCTGTCAATTCCACTACGCATATCACTATAATAATCGGTTAGGGTATAACTGTTTTGCAGTTGGGTGGTTGAAGAAAAATTATAATCAACACGGGCCGTAACTGTTCCTTTATGAAAGTCGGTATATTCCATAAAGCTGTTTCGTTTACCAGCATAATAACCGCTTAAGGCGAAGCCCCATTTCCCAAATTGAAAACTGGATTGGAGATCCGCTCTTTTGTAACCTATGTTATTTCCCTGTAGGGAAATTTTCAGTGCAGGTACTGGTGTAGGTGCAAGGCTGATGAAGTTAACAACACCCCCGATGGCCTCACTGCCATACAGGGAAGAGGATGGTCCTTTTATCACTTCAATTTTTTTGGTGGCCGCAAGATTCATTTCCAGTAACGCATTGTGGTTGAATAAACCGGTTGTGCGTACAGGGATACCATCTTCCAGGTAAAGGAATAAACTTTTGGTGGTCATGGGTTGACGAATACTCATCTGGTGTTGTTCGTTACCTAGATTAACCATATTCACACCACCTACTTTGTTTAATAACTGATCGGCGCTTTGCGCTTTGGTTTCCTGGATGGATGCTGCAGAAATCAGACCAATAGCAATTGGAGCTTCTGTTCGTTTGATCTTTTCACCTCTGCTGGCGGTAACAATGATTTCATTCAGGCTTCCGGCAAAGGGTTGCAATCGTAGCGTTCCGGGTGCTTTGAGGAGTTGTTCAATAGGGACGATAAAAGACTGGTAGCCAGTATGTGTAATTTTTAGGTAGCGGCAATCACTGCAGTTCATTTCAAATCGTCCGGAATTCGTGCTGACACAACTACAGTTGCATGTGCTGTTCGTACATTGAATAGTTGCGCCATAAATGGGTTCATTATTGATGGAGTCAATGAGGGTGGCACTGACTTTTTTTTGGGCATAACAAGGAAGGGTAACCAGTAGGATTGCCACTGATAACAGTCTGGATAAAACTGACATGTTAAAAGAAATTTATCGGGTTGCAAGTAACATACAGGCAAGAGGGAAGTCAAGCCGGATCGTTACGAGCTGTAGAAATTAGGTGTTGATTTGAAGATGTAAGCTTTATGAGCGAAAAGCATTTTCAGGGAAGAATCAGCAAGGGGGATGAAACAGCGGATAGGATCGATCGATGGTGTTGGATACCATATGTAAAGAATAATCTTGTACTGATATTTGTACAGTCAAACTCAACTCATTGGTAAAAAAGCAACGTGAAGAAAGAATGTCTGCTGAACCGGAACTTTTACTTTCTTTTTTTTCCCGTTCCTCTTTTTGTTCAGCAGCTTTTATCTTTTTCATCAGGATACATTTCCCTTCGCAGGCAAGTTCTGGCCGTGATTTGTTTTCACAGTTGGCCAGGAATTCCTGCTTATTGGTGTAATAGTTTACAACCATCATAGGTACCTGAAAACACTGCAAGAGTAGTGAGGCCAGTAAAAGAGTTGATATGATAAAGCGGAAAAACATTTGCTGTTGTAAAACTAATAAGGCCTTAGAATTTCAAACATGATTTAAGTCATATCCTGAAAAATCGGTTGTAACTTGAAGCATCTTCCGGATATAGATGCGAATAAGAATAATTTTATACGGTTTGTTGTTAATCCAGCTTCTGGGTTGCATCAGCTCTAAGAAAGTTGGAGGACGAAACTCTCCTGTTAAGGGCGTATATGGGAATCCTGCAGCGTTATGGAAGGCAGGATATGATTTTTCTTCATTGGGTATTAATGCCGTATTTATTCGAAGTGGATCCTTGAATCAGGAATTTATAGAACGTGCGAAAAAAGAGGGTGTAAAGATCTATGTAGAGTTCCCGGTATTGAATGGCAAGGAATACTTATCAAAGCATCCGGAAGCATGGCCGATAACTGAAAAGGGGAATCGGGCAGAGCCGGCTGATTGGTTTATGGGAATTTGTCCTACTGATCCTGGATTCAGGGCGGATCGGCAGCAGGCATTGGCAACTATCCTGTCTTCCTATTCAATTGATGGCATCTGGCTGGATTATTTTCATTGGCATGCACAATTTGAAACGCCGAATCCAATTCTGCCTGAAACCTGTTTTTGTGAACGATGTATGGGGTTATTTGAAAACTATGCCGGACTAAAATTGCCTGAGGGGCCGATTCCAGATCAGGCTGACTGGATATTAAGGAATCAGGAAGTTGCCTGGAGAAAATGGAGAACAGGGGTGTTGGTGGAGTGGGCAGATGTGCTGGGTAAACAGGTTAAATCAGTTGATGGCTCGCTGCTGACCGGTATTTATCATTGCGGATGGATGCCTGCAGATCATGATTCTGCGTTGTATAAAAATTTGGGAATTGATCTGGCTGCACTTTCCGGCAAGGCGGATGTGTTATCTCCTATGTTATTCCATCAATTAAAAGGCCGGCTGGTTTCCTGGGTGGGTGAATATATGAACTGGTTATCGGGGCAGTCGTGGTTGAAAGGGGCCGGGGCGCCTAAAATATGGCCGATTGTGCAGGGGTACAATGGAACTGGAAAGGTAACGGCGGAGGAGTTTATGCAGGTATTGGAATTTGGTTTATTGCCTCCTTCTACCGGGGTAATGCCTTTTTCTGCAGAATCAATAGCGGGAGATACTGCGAAATTGAGGGTGCTGAGGGAGTTCTATAAGAATTAAATTTTTCTGATATGAAGTATGGAAATGTATTCGGGATGTTATTGATGGTTGTTTCCTGTGGACCTGTTACTCCAAAGAAAGATACGAAATCACAAACATCGCCTCCAATTGTGGGTACCTGGAAATTACTTACCGGTACTACTATCAAGGGAACAGATACGGTAGTAACCGATTATACCATCGGACAGGAAATGATCAAGATTATCAGTCCGACACATTTTGCTTTTCTGCGGCATGATTTGAATAAGGGGAAAGATAGTACCGCCAGTTATGCTGCAGGTGGCGGGAGGGTAAAAATTGGCGACAGTACCTATGCCGAACTGCTGGATTATTTTTCTGTTCGGGAATGGGAGGGTGAAGAGTTTGAGCTTTTCTATAAAATTTCCGGGGATACGCTGATAACCACTGGCGTTGAAAAAATAGAAGCCCTTGGGATTGAACACCTTAATATTGAAAAGTTGCTGAGGGTGAAGTAAAAAAAGCATACTAAGGCACAGCTATTTTTTGATCTTTTGTGATAATCCTCTATTTTTGCGCACCGTTTGAGAGAATCTCCATCATGGAGAGGTGGTTCTTAAAAATATTGGTCGAATAGAGGGCAATGGTCAAAGTGAAGAGGTTTCGACAACATGGCGAGGTAGCTCAGCTGGTTAGAGCATCGGATTCATATCCGCCAGAGGCGGACGGCGGTTCAAGAAAGTAGTTCTTAAAAATATTGGTCGAATAGAGAGCAATGGTCAAAGTGAAGAGGTTTCGACAACATGGCGAGGTAGCTCAGCTGGTTAGAGCATCGGATTCATAACCCGAAGGTCGGCGGTTCAAGTCCGCTCCTCGCTACATTTTAAAGCCCTTTATGGGCTTTTTTTGTTTGGGTCATCGGATTCTTATCCGCCGAAGGCGGACGGCGGTTCATAGCAGGAATAAAAGTGAGTGTATGGAATACTGTGTTTATGTTTTGTTTTCAGTGCTACATAAAAAGCATTATACCGGATACACTTCCGATTTGGATGGTCGACTTTTATCGCATAACGAATTGGGAAAAGGATGGACTTCAAGCTATCGTCCATGGAAGTTGATTTACCTGGAAAAGTTTACTCAGCAATCGGAAGCCATTGCAAGAGAAAAATGGCTAAAGTCCGGAGTTGGAAGATCTTTTATTCAATCCTTAAAGCATTAAAAAAAGCCCCGTTTTCCGGGGCTTTTATATTTTTCAGGGTCCAGTTTTATACAGTGCGGCCTGGATACTGCCGAAGCGCTTCTTCGAGACAGTCCATAGCGGCGTGGATGTCATCAGTATTTAATACGTAGGCTAAACGAACTTCGTTTTTCCCAAGTCCGGGTGTGCCATAGAAACCGGTAGCCGGAGCCAGCATTACTGTTTGGTTATTGTGGGAAAAGCTTTCGAGTAACCATTGGCAAAAACGATCTGCATCATCAATGGGCAGTCGCGCGATTGCATAAAAAGCCCCTCCGGGATTGGGGCAAAAAACGCCCTCCATGGCATTCAGCCGGCTGACTAGGGCATCCCGGCGTTTCAGGTATTCAGCCTTAGGGCCATCAAAATATGTGTCGGGCAGGTCGATGGCTGCTTCAGAGGCAATTTGACCGAAACCGGGTGGACTTAAGCGGGCCTGGGCGAATTTCATAGCGGTGTCCAATACAGCCTGATTGCGGGTTACAAGGGCGCCAATTCTGGCTCCGCAAGCACTGTAACGTTTAGAAACCGTGTCCATCAGGATTACATGTTCATCTACGCCTTCCAGTTGCATGGCACTGAAATGGATTCCGGTATAACAGAACTCACGGTAAGCTTCATCCGAAAAGAGAAAAAGGTTGTGTTTTTGAATGATAGTTTTTAAAACTTCGAGTTCTTCTTTGCTGTAAAGATATCCTGTTGGATTGTTTGGATTACAGATTACGATGGCACGTGTGCGGGGGGTGATCTCTTTTTCGAATGCCTCGATTGGAGGAAGTGCAAATCCGTTGTCAATACTGGATGTGATAGGCTTTACTGTAACTCCAGCTGCAACAGCGAAACCATTGTAGTTGGCATAAAAAGGTTCGGGAATGATAACTTCATCACCAGCATCCAGGCAAGCCATAAACCCAAACTGAATGGCTTCAGATCCTCCCGTGGTTACGATGATCTGGTTGTGGTTTACCTTTACGCCAACTTTGGCATAGTATTCTGCCAACTTGCGACGATAGGATTCATTACCGGCGCTATGACTGTATTCCAGCACTTTCATGTGCGCGTTTTTAACCGCGTCAAACATGATGGAAGGAGTTTCAATATCGGGCTGGCCGATATTCAGATGGAAAACTTTGATTCCTTTTTTCTTGGCTGCTTCGGCATAGGGCACCAGTTTCCGGATGGGAGACGGGGGCATAGCCTGGCCTCTTTTACTGATCTGTAGCATGGCGCAAAGATAGCAGCCCGGCGTTGATTTTTAGTCGCCATTGCTTTCCTGCATGAGTTTTTCACGCATCATTTGCAGTTGAGCCTTTTCAGCATCACTGACGATTGGATAGGTTGGATCCAGTTTGTCAAATTCCCTGCTGATAATGGCTGCCAGGCAAAGACGGGTGAACCACTTGTCATCGGCAGGTAGTACGAACCAGGGGGCAAATTCTTTTGAGGTTGCTGAAAGCATATCTTCATATGCTTCCATATATTGGTTCCAAAATTGTCTTTCTTCCACATCAGCGCTGGAGAATTTCCAGTTTTTACTGGGGTCATCAATGCGTTCCAGGAATCTTTTTTTCTGTTCTTTTTTGGAAACATGCAGGAAGAATTTCAAAATCAGGGTGCCGTTTTGTGCGAGGTTTTTTTCAAACCGGTTGATTTGTTTAAAACGTTTCTCCCAAAAGGCTGGAGTGATATCTTCTGGTTTATCAATACCAGGCAGGTTTTCGCTCAGAATATATTCCGGATGTACCCGGGTTACCAGTACATTTTCATAATGCGACCGGTTGAAAATTCCAATTTCTCCTCTGCCGGGTAGGGCTTTGTAGTGACGCCATATGTAATCGTGATCCAGTTCCTCTTTGCTTGGGGTCTTAAAGCTGGTTACTTTCACACCCTGAGGATTTAATCCGCTCATTACATGTTTGATAGCCCCGTCTTTTCCTGCTGCATCCATTGCCTGAAGAACGATCAGTATACTGTGACGGTTATGCGCGTACAATTTATCCTGCATCAGGGAGAGGTTTTGAATCCCTTCAGCTAACAATTGCTCTCCTTCTTCCTTGCTCATGGATTTATGATCATAGTCTGTTAGAAAGTCTTTTTTGAGAGAAACTTTTTGCTGCGGTTGTACTCGAAGCGAGTCGAGATAGGACTGAAATGCTAAGTGGTTCATATTCCCAGTTGTTGATGGAATATAATAAAAAGATGCTCTTCCCGCTCATTTAAGCCCCTGTTAAGTGCAGTGATCGTTGAAAACCGATACGGACTGAGAGTATGATTCTATATGGGAAAAAGAGGATCTAGAAGATTTCTGGAAATCGAAAACAGAAATATAAATAAATAGTATATGTATTTTATTTATTCAGTTTCCTAATAAATCTAGTGTCGTAATCCAGAATTTAATTCATTATCAGTCTTTAATATTAATTAGAATTTAAAAACTCTAATTCATTTATAATATGAAAAAATAACCAAATAAATATTTTAGTGGCCTAATAGATATGAAAAATAAAAAAATATGATTTAAAAATATAAATGTGTAAATAATTAATATGTTTATCACTATCTATTCATCCTTGATTTGATCATATCATTAGAGGTTTTATCCAAATCATATCGCATAGGTGGCTGGCAACCGAACCGGGCGATTGGATAATGGAATTGATGACGAAGGGTTTTATCAGGTAAATCTGACCATGCCTTCTGCTATACTGTAAAACATCACAAAAAGCAAGCAGCTGCAGCACAGCAGCAGAAACCAAACAAAAACCAAACAACAAACTGTTATGCGAAAAGTATTTTCCATTCTTTCCTTATTTGCCTGTTTATCTATTAGCACTGTTAATGCCCAAACTGAAGAGACAAAAGAGAATAAAGTATCGATTGGACTCTCCTTGAACCATGATGCATTTTTTGGTTTTAACCCTATGCTTTCGGGAGCCATTAAAACCGGAGACAAATCTGCCCTGACTTTTTATGGCATACAATGGGGAGCAGGTACCGCCATCGCATGGGGAAACTGGACAGAATTTGGATTGGGATATAGTTTCCAGGCCGGGGAGTCGGTTACTATCAATCCTCAGATAGGGGTAACTATGGGAAACCTGCTTTCTTCTTTTACTGCCGGGAAATATGCCTTTGGGGATGGAATTGTACCCAACTTAACTGTCAATCTGAACAATAGTAAGCTGGAAGGTCAGTTCTATGCAGGTTATTATGCAGCATTGAGGAAGGAGGGGCCATTAACTGCCAATTACGTCCATTATTGGCTGAATTTTGGTGGAAAACTAAGTTCCCATTTTTCTGTAGGTGCGCATTTTGAGAACCTTTTCCGTCAGGGTGGAAAAAATCAGGCTACAACCACTTCTCAATACTATACCTGGCTAGGCCCCTATATTCAGTTCACTAAAGGGATTGCCGGCTTGCGATTTTCAGCAGGTGGAAATCTTGCCGGAGAATCTGCAAGAGCCAACTTTGACGGAGATTTTTATAAGATGAATTTCTTCCTGAATTTTTGATTGGGAAACGAAATATTGCAAAAAAAAAGAGGCTGTTTTATTTAAGACAGCCTCTTCGCATTATTTGAACGGGTAATTTACTTGCTACTTTTTTTGTCCTTTGAAGACTCGTATTTGGCATACTCATCTGCAGACAAAACTTCTCCAGTAATACGCAGTTCAACAGGCTGATCCACTCCGGCAACTTTTACAAATACGGTCTTATCAAACGGTCCGGGTGCTGCGGCGTTGAAACCAGCTTTGATCTTATTGCCTTTTCCCTGGGCTACTGGCTGCTGAGGCCATGTAGGTGTAGTGCAACCACAGCTTGCAGTAGCACTTTCAATCACAATGGGTTTGCCACTTACATTCGTGAATTCGAAATCGTAGGTGACAGGAGTACCTTGTTTGATTTTACCAAAATTGTGCTTAACAACGGAGAATTTTACCAGTTCCTCTGCTTTTTTGGATTGCGCAAACAAAAAAGTACCAATCACAACAGCAAACAGGGTAAGCGCTAACTTTTTCATACTTATTGATTTATTGAATTTAATTCGATTGTTTTAATAACTGAACAGAACTGTTTATTGGAACTGCGGGAACCGGTGGTTCTACCTTTCCTTTTACGTAGATGGTTTTTGTTTTGCCACCGTTGTACACAAGGGTGATTGATTTTTCAAATTCACCTTCCACAGCGGCATTGTAGCCCACTTTCACGGATCCGGTTTTCCCGGGGGCTACAGGCTCGGGTGACCATTCCGGAGTGGTACATCCGCAGGAAGCAGCAACATTTTCCAGCCTGATGGGCTCTTTTCCATTGTTTACAAATTGAAATGTATGCGTAACCGGACGGCCCCTTCGAATGGTGCCAAAATCATGGTATTCAGTGATTTGCATGGGTTCTTTTGGCGCATTGGCCAACACCTGTGCATCTGCTGAAAGGCATCCTGCCAGTAGTCCTGCTGCTATAATCAACTGCTTAATCATCATTGGAGTTAAACGTCAAACAAATATAGCTATTGTGATCCAAATCCATTTACTCCACCCAACCGGAGCCACCGGTCGGGTGGTAACGGGTCGGGTGCCTCCCTTCTGGTGGAGTAAGGCGTGGAAAACTAACGGTTGTTCGCATTGTTGAATTCCTTTAGATTTGCCGGATGGAAAATCTGCTTGAAAACGATCTGGTAGCGGCGGAGAAATTAAGCTTTGACCGCTTCCGCGAAGAAGTACTCAGTGATTACCGTTTGGCCTGCGAGAGTCGCGAGGCCAGTCTGATGGGCCGAAAAGAGGTGTTGACCGGTAAAGCCAAATTTGGAATTTTCGGAGACGGTAAGGAAGTAGCACAGATCGCAGCAGCGAAATTTTTCCGGCCAGGTGATTACCGGGCTGGTTATTACCGCGACCAGACCTTTGTATTTGCCAGCAAACAGGCATCCATTGAACAGTTTTTTGCCCAGTTGTATGCCAATCCGGATGTAAACCAGGACCCTTTTAGTGCCGGCCGGCAAATGAATTCTCATTTTGCTACACCCAATACGGATGAGGAGGGTAATTGGTTACCACTTGCCCGTCAGAAGAATATATCAAGTGATATGGCCCCTACGGCATCACAGATGCCGAGGGCAGTTGGTCTTGCTTTTGCCTCCAAGCTCTTCAGGAAAGTGGATGAACTGAAAGCATTTCCCGAGTTATCGAATAATGGCAATGAGGTCTGTTTTTGTACGATTGGCGATGCATCAACGTCAGAAGGCCATTTCTGGGAAGCAGTAAATGCCGCAGGAGTATTGCAGATTCCTCTTGCAATTTTTGTTTGGGATGATGGATATGGAATTTCTGTTCCCAAAAAATTACAAACCACTAAAGGTTCTATTTCTGAAGTGCTGAAAGGATTCCAGCAACGGGAAGGTACCAATGGGCTTGATATTTACAAACTGAAGGGATGGGACTATGCAAGTATGGTAGAGTTACTGGAACCTGCTATTCAAAAGATAAGGGATACGCATATTCCGGCTATTTTTCACATAGAAGAAATTACCCAACCACAAGGCCATTCTACTTCGGGTAGCCATGAACGTTATAAAAGCCCTGAGCGCCTGGAATGGGAGCGCGGTTTTGATTGTATCAAAAAATTCAAGGAATGGATTCTTGAAAATGCGTTAAGCAGCGAAGAGGAATTATCAGATATTGAACTGAAGGCAAAAGAGTTTGTGCGCGATTGTAAGAATAGGGCCTGGGCTACTTACCAGCAACCAATCAAGGACCAGGTTAGCCGGGTACTTGAACTGGCATCGGCCCTTATGCCGCAGTTACCGGAAAAAGCAGGAGTACTTGAAGCTGAAATAAGAAAATTAAAAGCCGAAAAGGAACCGATGCGCCGGGATGTTATGAGCAGTCTTCACAAGCTGATTCAGCTTGCCGGTAAAACGGATCATGCTTTCTGGTTAAAGGATTATTACCAGGATCTGAAAAAAGAAAATAAAGCATTATATAATTCTCACCTATACAATGAGGGGCCAAAGTCTGCACTGAATATAAAGGGTTCAACCCTGACATTCGCGGCAGATGCTCCGATTGTAAACGGTTATGAGATACTGAATAAATATTTTGATCAGCTCTTTGCCAGTAATCCGAAAGTTATTGCCTTTGGTGAAGATGTTGGTTACATCGGAGATGTTAACCAGGGGTTTGCGGGATTACAAGCTAAGTATGGTGCTGACCGTATTTCGGATACTGGTATCCGTGAGTTAACTATTATGGGGCAGGGTATAGGTGCAGCGTTCAGAGGCCTGCGGCCGATTGCAGAGATTCAATATCTGGATTATCTGCTGTATGGTTTGCAACCTTTGAGTGATGATGTGGCCACCACCCATTACCGCACTTTTGGGAAGCAAAGCTGTCCGCTTATTGTCAGAACCCGCGGACACCGCCTGGAAGGAATCTGGCACAGTGGATCTCCTATGGGCATGATTCTTAACTCCCTGAGAGGGATGCATGTTTGTGTTCCCCGGAATATGGTGCAGGCAGTTGGAATGTATAATACCCTGTTGCAGTCTAATGATCCTGCCATTGTGGTGGAATGTTTGAATGGCTACCGCTTGAAGGAGAAATTGCCTCAGGATCTTTTAGGATATACAGTGCCGTTAGGAATACCTGAGATTGTAAGAAAAGGGACTGATATCACGCTGGTTTCTTACGGGTCCACACTGCGAATTGTGCAGGAAGCAGCTGCTCAGCTGGCAATTTATGGCATTGATGCTGAAGTGGTAGATGTGCAAACCCTGCTGCCATTTGACATTCACCATTCCATACTGGAATCACTGAAAAAAAACAGCCGGATTCTTTTCATTGACGAAGATGTTCCTGGTGGGGCTGCAGCCTATATGTTCAATAAGGTTATGGAAGAGCAGGGGGGCTACCGCTGGCTGGATGTGGCTCCTAGAACTTTAACGGCACAGGCTCATCGTCCGGCTTATGCGAGCGATGGTGATTATTTTAGCAAACCAAATCTGGAAGATATTGTGGAACTTGTGAAGGAAATGATGGCTGAATAAAATGGAGTTTAATTTCCTGTCCACAATTGACCTGTTGGGTACGTTTGCGTTTGCGGTATCCGGGGCATTTGCGGCTATTGAAAAAAAACTGGATCCCTTCGGTGTTATTATTCTTGCTTTTATTCCCTCTATTGGTGGTGGTTCCATTCGTGATATCCTGATTGGAGATTTGCCGGTTGCATGGCTTAGCAATAATATCACGATTGCAGTCATACTATTAGCAGCCGTTTCTGTTTTGTTGTTTGCATCCCGCCTGAAAAAAATGGAACCGGTGCTCACGGTATTTGATGCGCTGGGATTGGGATTGTTCACCCTTGTTGGAATAGAAAAAGGATTGCTTTGGGGGTACCCTCCCGGTATCTGCATTTCTCTGGGTGTGATGACCGGTTGTTTTGGGGGTGTTATAAGAGATGTAGTGTTAAATAATGTTCCCTATCTTTTTCGGAAAGAGATCTATGCTTCTGCTGCTATACTGGGAGGGATCCTTTACTTCCTGCTCAAAAAAACAACGCTTTCAATTGAGCTGATTAACATATTCTGCATCCTGGTAATTTTTTCAATCCGAATGCTGGCACTCAGGTATCGGTGGAAGTTGCCGGCTACCTATCGGTAGCGTATAAGGGAGGAAGGGAAGAGGGAGGAAAGGAACACGCCTCCCTTCCTCCTTTTTTCCTTTCTTCCCTCTTCCTTTCCTCCCTCTTCCTTACTTCCGTACACTCAGCTGATCCGCATGCATTACCAGCTTCCAGATATCACTTCTGACCAGGGTGCGGGTTTGATCAATCTGACCACTCAGGCGAATAAAGTCAATATTGTTTGGAATATTGTTAAACGCCTCCTCATATTTAGGATCGAGGATGGCAGCGGGATTATCAAAAAAGTTAGCAGTTACAAAGTCGAATTCTGCATTATTGGTAAACGGCAGAAACTTTTCATACAGTGCCCAATCGGTCAATGCTCCGATTTTGATGCGTTCCTGGTGGATTGGATAAAATACCTGTGATTCCATCCTGACGTATTCGTCTCTTTTCCCGGCCATTGGCTTCATGAAATCGATCTGCACAAATTTTGATACTGGTGTTTTAGGGTCAAGACCGGCCCGGTGAATAAAGATTTCTTTTCTCACCGGAACACGGTACTCCTGAAGCTGGCCAAAGATCTGCTCAGAAGCAGGTTCTTTTGGACTTTTAATCTTATTATAGTATTCTTTCAACGAATTGGAATTGTCAATCATATCGCTGAATCGGGTGGTAACCTTTACTCCAATAAAATCATACGGTTGCTTGTTTTCAGGGCTCACGATTACCTCATAAAAATACCAGCCCTGGATGGTATTGTCACGTACCATAGCTTCATAAATGCGCAGACCATAATTCCTGACAAGATTGAGGTAGGCATCCGTTTTCCCCTGGGTAACTTTGTACCTCGTTACTTCCAGGTAGACCGGAATTTTAGGACTCTGCGATCGAACCTGATTGGGAAAGATAAGCGCTACAAACAGAAATAAAATTGCGAATATGGCAAAAAAGAGGTTTCGTCGGCTTGTTGTATAACAGGCGGAGCATCGTTGATAAATGGCTTCCATATACAAAGATTGAGGGTGATGAATCACTTTGAATATGGTGCGGAATAATAGGGGCGGAGCAGGTGCGGAAACTGTACCAGTAAGTTACATCAATTACTGCGCATATCCATAAATCCATAAAAAAACCTGGCACTAAGCCAGGTTATGAAAAACTTTCTGAACATCTTCGTCCTGTTCCAGTTTGTCAACGAGCTTCAGAACTTCCTGTGCCTGTTCTTCACCTAGTTCAACCGTATTTTGGGGAATCCATTCCACTTCGGCACTGATTGTAGTGAGGTTTTTTTCTTCCAGTGCTTTTTGCATGTTTCCAAAATCGGTGAACCCACACCGTAAGACCATTACTTCCTCCCCATTTTCGCCTGTTCCTTCTCCCAGTTCTTCCAGGCCAAAATCAATGAGTTCAAGTTCCAGGTCCTCCGCGTTCAAACCTTCCGGCTTTAATTTGAAAACACCCATCTTCTTAAATTGAAAGCTTACGCTTCCACTGTTTCCCAGAGTGCCATTTCCTTTATTGAAAATCGCTTTTACGTTTGCAACTGTGCGTACATGATTATCTGTTGCGGTTTCAACGAGGATGGCCACCCCATGTGGGCCGTATCCTTCATATAGAATTTCCTCATAGGTTTCCATATCCTTGCCCTGTGCTCGCTTAATGGCTGCTTCTACCCGGTCTTTCGGCATGTTTACGGATTTCGCATTCTGCATGCAGCGACGAAGAGCGGGGTTTGTATGCGGGTCGGGGCCCCCGGCTTTTACGGCGATGGCGATCTCTTTTCCAATTCGGGTAAATTGTTTGGCCATGCGGTCCCAGCGGGCAAACATGGTAGCTTTACGAACTTCAAAAATGCGACCCATATAAATGTATTACTGGTTTGTTAGATTGTTCTTATGGTCGGCAAAGGTACAATAAAGAAAAAATTTTCAGTACTCCGAATAAAAAAAGAGACTGCCGCAATTCAGGCTGACAGTCTCTTTCGGGATATTATTTAATGCTGTAATTATCCTTCGAAATCCGATTTTTTGGGAAGGATCTCTCCAGGAGTATGACCCGGATCATTGAGCTTGGAGTTTTTCCTGCCATACAGGAAATAAACTACAACACCTACCACCATCCAAATAATTGCAACTTCCAGTGTTTGTGCATCCAGGGCAAAAATCATAGCGCTGCATACGAGCACACCCATGATTGGAACAAACGGTACCCAGGGAGTGCGGAATGGGCGTTTTGTGTTAGGTTCGCTTTTACGCATCAACCAAACTCCTGCACTTACGAGAACGAAGGCGAAGAGTGTACCAAAACTGGTAAGGTCACCAGCTACATGTCCAGGTACGAATGCGGCAAACAAGCCAACAAAAACAAACAGGATCCAGTTGGCCTTATAAGGAGTTTTGAATTTAGGATGCAGGTCGCCAAATGCTTTTGGTATAAGTCCATCATTACTCATAGTATAAAAGATCCGGCTTTGTCCCATTAGCATCACAAGGATAACTGAGGAGAATCCGGCCAGGATGGCTATCGTAACTGCGGTGGATAACCATTGATATCCGTGCATGTATTCTGAAATGGCATAAGCAACGGAAGCTTCACGGCCCTTTACCGGATCCACAAAATCGGTCCAGGGAGCAACACCGGTTAAAACATGGCCGAATAAAATATACAATACGGTACAAACTGCCAGTGATCCCAGGATACCAATCGGCATATCACGGGCTGGGTTTTTAGCTTCCTGAGCCGCCGTACTTACCGCATCAAATCCGATAAAGGCAAAGAACACGATAGCGGCACCACCCAGTACTCCGCCCCATCCATGTTTAAACACTCCGGAATAATCAGCAATTGTTTTTCCTGCCTGGTCTTTAAATGCCGGAGTTCCTTCAGGAATCAAATAGGGAGTATGATTTGCGGGATCTATAAACTGCCAGCCTACTGCAATAAAAATCAGTACAATAGCAACTTTAATGAATACGATAATAGCATTCACCATGGCAGACTCCTGTGTTCCCTTGATCAACAAAAGTGTAAGAAGGAGCAGGATAACCAATGCAGGTGCATTAATGATTCCCTGGTGCAGCACTCCGTTTGCATCAGTGAAGCTTTCAAATGGAGAATGCGACCATTCATAGGGTATTCGTCCCCCCAGCAACGTATTTAAATATTCACTCCAGGCAATAGAAACAGTAGCAGCACCGAGTGCATATTCCATGATAAGTGCCCAGCCAATGATCCAGGCAATCAGCTCACCCATGGTAACATAGGAATAAGCATATGCACTACCTGCGATGGGAATCATGGCAGCAAATTCTGCATAACAAAGTCCGGCAAATGCGCAACCAATAGCGGCAATGATAAATGAAATTGTTACTGCTGGTCCGGCGGCCTGTCCGGCAGCTGCAGCAGTTCTTACAAACAAACCGGCGCCAATAATGGCGCCTATTCCAAGTGCTACCAGGTTGGTAGCCCCCAATGTTCGTTTTAAACCTTTTTCTGAATCAGCAGCCGACGCCAGCAGAGCGGACAGGGATTTTTTCCTGAATAAACTCATATCAGTTTTAATTGTGTTTTGATAAGCTGTTTAGAAGGGCGTAAAATAAATAATTATTTAATTCGCAGCCGCTAAACTTTGAATGGAGGCGGATTTCGGCCGATTATTTTGGTAGCATCAGGAATTTTTCGAATTTTCGGCCTTCCGTTCAAAAGCTTAAGCACCTAAAATGACGAAAAAGAACAGGTTGACCCTTTACATTCTGATTGCGATGGTATTGGGTATTATTGTTGGGTATATCGTTCACAAGAATGCTACTCCTGAATTTATTGCCTCTTTTTCTGAGAAAATAAAATTACTGACCACCATCTTTTTACGACTGGTTCAGATGATTATTGCCCCACTTGTTTTCTCTACACTGGTGGTTGGTATTGCCAAACTTGGTGATTTGAAAACGGTTGGAAGAGTAGGAGGAAAAGCATTGCTCTGGTTTGTTACGGCTTCTTTGATCAGTCTGCTCATCGGAATGGTACTGGTGAATTTCTTCCAGCCTGGCTCCGTTATTAATTTAGGAAATGCAGATGCCAGCAATGCAGAGGACCTGATTGGAAAGACAAAAGTGTTTTCCCTTCAGAATTTTGTTGAACATGTATTTCCTAAAAGTGTTGTCGAAGCAATGGCAACCAATGAGATTCTGCAGTTGGTTGTATTCAGTATATTTTTTGGAGTTGCGGCTACGGCCATGGGCGACTATGCAAAGCCAGTGATAAAAGCATTGGATGGTGTAGCACATATAATCCTTAAAATGGTGGGCTATGTGATGGCATTTGCGCCGCTGGGTGTATTTGGTGCACTGGCTGCTGTAATTGCAACCAATGGACTAAGCATCTTTAGCTTTTATGGCCTGTATATGCTGTATTTCCTGATTGGAATCGCAGTATTGTGGATGGTCTTACTTGCGGTTGGCTATTTTATTCTGGGTAACCGCGTGCCTGTGCTGTTAAAGAGAATTGCACAGCCATTGTTGATTGCATTCAGCACTACTTCCAGTGAAGCGGTATTTCCGAAACTGACAGAGGAACTGGAGCGCTTTGGATGCAAGGATAAAATTGTTGCTTTTATTTTACCACTTGGTTATAGTTTTAACCTCGATGGAAGTATGATGTATATGACCTTTGCCAGCCTTGCTATAGCACAGGCATATGGTATTCACCTGGATCTTGGAACACAGCTTACCATGCTACTGGTACTGATGTTAACCAGCAAAGGGATTGCCGGTGTACCACGCGCTTCGCTGGTTGTTGTAACCGCAACCTGTGCCATGTTTGGTATTCCTGCCGAAGGAATCGCACTTATTCTGCCAATAGACCATTTTTGTGATATGTTCCGAAGCATGACTAATGTACTTGGAAATGCACTGGCCACTTCTGCGGTAAGCAAGTGGGAAGGAGAATTAGAGAGTTAACGATAGAAAAAAAGAAGATGAAGATGAAGAAGCTGTTTCTGCTGACGGTATTAGTTTTTGTTTGTAGTGGCCTTATTGCACAGGAGGAGATCCGTTTGCGGGTGATTAATCAGTATGAATCCTCCGTGGGACAATTTACCCTTATGCAGGGCGCCGATTCAAAAGAGTTTGTCGTTGATAAAGAGGGATATGTACTCTTGCCGCTCGATTCCCTCACCGAAGTAAAAATTACTGCTCCCTTGCATGATACAGCTAGTTTCAGTTATGCAGGATTAGATAATTCCAAAACAGTAGTACTGACAAAATCCTTTGGCTGGAAAGACCTGCTGAACCCGATGTTTTATATCGTAATGGGCGGACTCTGGATTATCCTGCTGATTGTATTTGCGGAAACCGGATTGTTCGCCGGGTTTTTCCTGCCGGGTGACAGTCTGCTTTTTGTAGCCGGTATCTATAGCACCAACCTGATTAATGAGTTGTTCAAATCATTTGGGCTGGATTGGCAGCGAGGAGAATGGTTCGACCTGCTGCTACTGGTTACCCTGATCTCTTTTGCCGGAATTATAGGTAATACAGTAGGGTACTGGTTCGGAAGAAAGATTGGTCCCACCATGTTCCGCTGGAAAGACAATTTCTTTTTCAAAAAACACTATCTCGAGCAGGCGCATGAATTCTATGATAAACATGGCGGTGGTGCGATTGTTTTTGCGCGCTTCCTGCCCATCGTACGTACGTTTGCACCGATCATTGCAGGTATTGTTGGAATGGATAAAAAGAAATTCGCCTTCTACAATATTGTGGGTTGTATCGCCTGGGTGGTGAGTATGATATTTGCCGGACATTTTTTACAAAAATGGGTACAGGCGCAGTTTGGCTTCGACCTGAAGGATCACCTGGAAGCGATCATCATTGTGATTGTGCTGGTTACAACTGCACCAGTGTTGATTAAGCTGATCACAGGGCGGAAGAAACAAAGTGAGAAGTGAGACGTGAGATGTGAGACATATGAAAATTCTGATTATACGGTTTTCGTCCATTGGTGATATTGTTCTAACAACACCGGTTATACGCTGTGTTAAAAAGCAGCTGCCGGATGCAGAAGTACATTTTTTGACCAAAAAGAACTTTGCAACTGTTGTTAAAGCAAACCCGTATATTGATAAGCTTCATTTATTGGATGAATCACTGGATAACACAATTGCCGGACTTGCAGAAGAAGGTTTCGAGTGGGTGATTGATTTGCACCACAATCTCCGGACGTTACGAATCAAGAAAGCGCTGAAATGTCCTTCGAAGAGTTTTAATAAACTCAACATTCAGAAATGGTTGCTTACGAATTTCAAGTTGAATTTTCTGCCGCAAAAACATATAGTCGATCGCTACCTGGAAACCGTTTCGCACCTGGGAGTTAGAAACGATGGTGCAGGGCTCGATTATTTTATTCCTGCCAATGAAGAAATCAAACCATCAGATTTGCCGGCTTCTCATCAACTCGGATATATCGGGCTGGTTGTAGGGGCAGCGCATGCAACAAAACGATTGCCGCTTCATAAACTGAAAGAGCTGGTTCAACTGATTGATCATCCCCTGGTAATATTAGGCGGACCTGAGGATCGTTCAACAGGTGAAGTCCTTGCAGAACTGGACCCCATCCGGGTTTACAATGCATGTGGTAAATTCAGTTTGAATGAATCTGCTGATCTGGTAAGGAAGGCCAAACTGATTATCACGCACGATACCGGACTTATGCATATCGCTGCAGCATTCAGAAAACCGGTTATTTCAGTGTGGGGCAATACGGTACCGGCATTTGGCATGACACCTTATATCAATCAACCGGGGGCTCCAGCAGTTTTGATTAATGGTATATCATCGCCTGTGACAGGTAATTCAAATGGAGGAACCGACCAGGTGGAGGTTATTGGGCTTCGTTGCAGGCCCTGCTCCAAAATTGGACACGATGCCTGTCCGAAGGGGCATTTCAAGTGCATGGAGCAAATTGATTTGCAGGACTTGCATAAAAAAACGCGGCAATTGCTTGCCGCGCGCTAACCATTCAAATTCTAAAAAGGTCTGCCAGAGCTTTACTTGGCGAATGCACCGGTCCACTCTCCGGCTGCATTAAATATGTTGAAACCAACCATGGAATCTTCGCAGAAAAAAGTACGGGTCCATTCATCCTGCAGGTTGAAATAATTATAGGTGTTCGTACTTGTTTTAACCAGGTATCCTTTCCAGATTCCCTTGTCGTCAAAATCTAATACAACGAACTGGTTTGCGATTACGAGATAACCAGTTAATTTGTTTTCCTTGTCAAACATGTAATAACCTTTCCAGTTCTGATTGGTAAGCGGGTGCAGACTGAAAGAATACATGGGATTGATGCTCTGGTTATGAAGCGGACTAAAATCCTTGTTGAATTTAGGATTGATGAGTTTGTTTTTATCCGGATTGATTCCCTCGTTCATAGCTGGATTAATATTCCAGTTATGTTTGGGATTGATGCGAAAATTCTTTTCCGGGTTAATACGGGGATTGTCGGCAGGGCTGATTGTTTTATTAACCTGCGGATCACGTTGTTTGGGTAATTCAAGGGGGTCCTGGGCGAGGACACTAATTCCCAACACACTAAATGCTAATACGAGTAAGGGCTTGATCATGCTCTTTTTGTTTGTATAGGTTACAGAAATCGGCCTTCAAGGCTTTGGTAAACCGGGTATAACCCTAAGAGCTTTAAATAGGTGTTGGAGAGATAGCAGTACAAATCTAATAGAATACTCTTGCCATCAAAATAGTTGGGCTTGTTTTTTTTAAGAAATTAAAAAAAAATTCGATGAATGACTAAAAAAAGCCGCACAAGGCGGCTTTCTATTGATTCTAATCAGTTGGTTTAGAGAGTTTTAAGAACATCGTTCATAGTACGAACGGCTTCTGCACTTTTGTTGAACAAAGCCTGCTCTTCTTCATTCAGTCCGAATTCAACAATTTTTTCCCAGCCGTTCTTTCCGATTACCACCGGAACACCCAGGCAGATGTCAGAAAGACCATATTCACCTTCCAGTGCTACGCAGCAGGTGAAGAGTTTTTTCTCATCGCGCACAATGCTTTCCACCAGGGCCGCACCAGCTGCTCCGGGAGCATACCATGCTGAGGTTCCGATTAGTTTGGTAAGCGTAGCACCACCAACCATGGTGTCTTTTACGATTGCTTCCTGGTCGTTTTGTGAAAGGAAATTCGTGACCGGAACAGAATTCCAGGTGGCATACCGGATCAATGGAATCATGGTAGTATCACCATGACCGCCCACTACAACTGCATTCAGATCAGAAGGTGAGCAGTTCAGGCGTTGGCTGAGCTGATATTTGAAACGGGCACTATCCAATGTTCCTCCCATACCGATGATTCTGTTTTTAGCGATACCTGTTGCCTGCAATGCCAGGTAAGTCATGGTATCCATCGGGTTGGATATGATAATGAAAATAGCGTTAGGGGAATATTTCAGAATATTTTCGCAAACAGTACGTACTATACCTGCGTTAGTGCCGATCAATTCTTCACGTGTCATCCCCGGTTTACGGGGAATACCGGAAGTTACCACTACCACATCACTGCCGGCAGTTTTACTGTAATCATTGGTGCTTCCAATAATACGGGTATCAAATCCGAGTAGGGTTGCAGATTGCATCATATCCTGCGCCTTTCCTTCGGCTAATCCTTCTTTGATATCTAATAAAACCAGCTCTTCACAGAGTTCCTTTCTGGCAATGTTGTCTGCACAGGTAGCTCCTACGGCTCCGGCACCAACTACGGTAACTTTCATGGAAATAAAATTATGCGGTGAAATAATAATTTGCGGTGCAAAGATAGGACTTGCAACTACTTCTGTTCATTTAAAAGAAGCAAGAATCAGGTCTGTTTTGGTATTCCCTTCAAATACTGAGATAAGCTGCCCCTTCTTATCATAGAGAGCTATAAAAGGCAGGTTTTTGATCCTGAAATAGGGGGGCAGAAAATATTTCTCATCCCTTCCTATATAAATATTTTTCCATTCATCCAGTTTGTAGGTCTGGTAAAATCCTTTAAGATCTTCCAGCGGCTGGTAAGTAGCCAATACAAAGTTGTAAGGTTTCAATTCTTCCTTAACCTGTTTCATCCAATCCATTTGCTGGAGGCAGTGGTGGCAATCCGGGCTGAAGAACATCAGGATCGTGCCCCGGTTCTTAAGCAGGTCATCGCGTTTAAATGTTTTCCCATCCAACCCCTTTAACTCAAAAGGGGGGAGGTTTTTAAAACGCTCATAGGGGGCGGGAGTGGCGGCCGCCTTTTCCTGGGAAAAGCTGAATTCCTGCGTTGCTATCAGGAAAAGGAATGCCAGAATAAATCTGCCCAATGGTTGAAAGCTCTTATTGCTTATGCTGTATCGGTACATGCGTGCTTGTTGATTTTCCATAAAAATAGGCTGCCATTACCTATTAAATTCATTAACTAATTTTTTTAGAATTTAATTTGGAATTATCTACGAAAATATCGTAGGTTTACGAAAACTTCGTAGAAATGGAGAAATTGAGTTTACCGGAAGAACAAGCCATGCAGGTGATCTGGCAAACAGGGGAGGGCAATGTAAAAGCCTTTTTGGAGAAAATGAAAGAAGCGCCGCCTTATACCACCCTGGCATCCACGGTGAAGAACCTGGAGAAAAAAGGCTTTTTAAAAAGCCGGCTGATCGGTAATACCTATGTCTATCGGGCAGCCATAAGCGAAGAGGAGTATAAAAAGCGGTTTATGACTGATTTTATTAAAGGTTATTTTGATAATTCCTATAAGGCGATGGTAAATTTTTTTGTGGAACAGGATCAATTAAGCAAGGAAGAATTGAAAGAAATCCTGGACATGATAGAAGGAAAAAAAACAACATGATACCATGAATGATATGCTTGTATATCTGGTAAAATTTACCATCAGTTTATCGCTGGTAACGATTTTTTACCAGTTGTTCCTGCGAAAGCTGACCTTCTATAATTGGAACAGGTGGTATCTGCTGGTTTATCCCTTAAGTTGTTTCCTGCTTCCATTGCTGGATATTGGTTGGTGGCTGGAAGCTGACAGGGTCGATTTGAGCGCATTGCAGCAACTGCCGGCATTAGGTAACTGGAAGCCTTCATCCGTAGCTACCGGTGCAGCCAATTTCAATTACTGGTATTTGCTGAATGGGATTATAGTTGCCGGTTCAATAATGATGGCAATGCGCATTCTCATGCAGTACCTTTCTTATCGTCGTTTATCCAAAAGGGCGGCATTGTTGGGGGGTGTGGATATTAAATTGTATGCAGTAACGGGAAACATTATTCCGTTTTCCTTTGGACGTTCTGTTTATGTCAATCCTGCTTTGCACAGTGAAGAGGATTTAAAAGATATCATTCGTCATGAAATGGTACACGTTCGGCAGCATCATACCGCGGACATGATGTTGGCTGAACTATTGCTGGTATTGAATTGGTTTAATCCGTTTGCCTGGATACTCCGGCATGCCATCCGACAAAACCTGGAATTCATTGCAGACCGGCAGGTACTAACCCATGGCGTTGATCGGAGGCAATATCAATACCTCCTGGTAAAAGTGGTGGGCCAGCGCAATTTCAGCATGGCCAGTCACCTCAATTTTTCAGCCTTAAAAACAAGAATTGTTATGATGAACAAAATCAGATCAGCGCGCATACACCTGGTAAAATTTGCTTTTGCGGTGCCGCTGGCCGCCATATTATTACTGGCCTTTAGAAAAAAGCAGGAGTTGAAGGAAGTTCCTGAAGCAGTCCATTCACCAGCGTTACTTCGACTGGTACAGGATGAGGTACAAGAACAGCATACAAATCTGGAAGGTATTCCTAAAGGGTTACCGGATGAAGAAGGGCAGCGAAACGATACGGTACCTTCCTCTAAGAGGTCCTACCTGGCTGGGCCAACCGATAAAGGGTATCACATTAGAATAACCGAAAAGAACGGGATTGGAGAAGTTACCATTCTGGATCAGAAAAAAAAGAAGGTAAAATCCATGTCTTTGGAGGAATGGAATGCCAATAAGGCACAATATGAGCAGCAGTATGGGGAGCTGCCACCACCACCTCCTGCTCCTCCTGCTCCTGGAAAAACGATACCCGTTGCTCCTGCGGCTCCAGTTTCGCCTGCAACGCCGGCGCCACCCGCTGCCCCACCGGCTCCTGTTAAGCAAAACCTGATTGTGAACAGTGGAGGAGATTCAAAGGTGGTAGTTGATGAGGAACAAAATGCAACAATCACTGGCAAGCGGGTTGAACTGCAAATGCCAAAAGATGGAGGGCCTCTTTATTTTGTAAATGGTAAGGAGTGGACAAAAGAAGATGTATCTCTAATTGATCCCAACCGAATCAAAGCAATCCATGTAATAAAAAATGAGCAGGCGGTTGTTAAGTACGGGGAGCGGGCGAAAGAGGGCGTTATCCTGATCGATACAAAATCGGACAATGCTGTTGCTGAACCTGTCGGTAAACTTGAACCCATAACAGTTACCGGTTATGCGAAGTCTGAAGCGAGTCCGCTTTATATTGTTGATGGCCAGGAGATGAGTCCGGAAGAATTTAAGAAAATGAAACCAGAGTCTATTGAGTCCATTACTGTTTATAAAGATAAAAAGGCAACTGAACGATTCGGAGCTAAAGGAAAAAACGGGGTAATTGTAGTGATAAGAAAAAAACAGTGATCTGCTAAAAATTTGCTGCCTATTGCCGAATTGCAGTAATTTTGCTCCCTTACTAATTGTATATAGCAGAAAACTGTAATTAATTATGGCAAATACCTCCGATATCAGCCGTGGCCTGATTATCAAACTCGATGGAAGCCTGTACAAGATCGTTGAGTTTGGAGAAAACAAGACTGCACGTGCAGCCGCCAAGGTTTGGGCAAAGCTGAAAGGTGTGGACAATAACCGTACGATAGAACAAACCTGGAACAGTGGCGATACCATTTATCCCATTCGTGTAGAGCGCAAGAATTTTCAGTTCCTCTACAAAGACGACAGCGGTTATAACTTCATGGACAATGAAACCTTTGAACAAATCGTTGCCCAGGAGAGTCTGGTGGATGCTCCCCAGTTTTTAAAAGACGGACAGGAAGTATCCGTGCTGGTAAATACCGAAACCGATACTCCCATGAGTATCGAACTGCCGGATAAAATAGTTCTGAAGGTAACTTATAGCGAACCCGGCATGAAAGGGGATACGGCTACCCGTACCCTTAAGCCCGCAACAGTGGAAACCGGTGCAACCGTAATGGTTCCGCTTTTTGTGAACGAAGGGGAATTGATCCGCGTAAACACCAAAACAGGTGACTACGTGGAGCGCGTAAAAGAGTAATTTTTAATGAAAGATGTTAGTGCCCCTCTGCGGAGGGGCATTTTCCTTATCTTAGCCGCCTAAATTGATCACCAACTGTAAATTCAGTACAATGGATTTCAAACAAATTCAGGAGTTGATCCGATTGATCAACAAGTCGAACATCGGTGAACTGACGATTGAAGAAAAAGGGTTCAAGGTCACGATTAAGCAAAAACAAGACAACATTCAGCAGGTGGTTGCTGCTCCTATGTATGCACCAGCTGCACCTGCCGCCCAGGCTCCCGCTGCACCGGCTGCTAACGCCCCTGCGGCCACTGCTCCTGCTGGCAACGGAGATAAACCTAAATTGGCTGACGCAGTTCCAAGCAATCTGATTACGATTAAAAGTCCCATGATCGGTACCTTCTACCGTCGTCCCTCACCCGATAAACCGCTTTTTGTTGAAGTGGGAGATGAAATCAATCCAGGTAAAGTGGTTTGTATCATCGAAGCCATGAAACTCTTCAATGAGATCGAGAGTGAGATAAAAGGTAAGGTAGTTAAGATCCTGGTAGATGATGCGTCTCCGGTTGAATACGACCAGCCTTTATTCCTGGTAGAACCCGCTTAATGCACTAATTCTTTCCGAAGATGTTTAAAAAAGTATTAATCGCTAACCGCGGTGAAATTGCGCTTCGGGTTATTCGTACCTGTCGGGAGATGGGTATTAAAACCATTGCGGTCTATTCCACAGCGGATAAAGATAGTTTACACGTAAAATTCGCCGATGAGGCAGTTTGTATCGGTCGCCCTCAAAGCGCTGATTCCTACCTCAATATTCCGCACCTGATGGCGGCGGCAGAAATCACCAATGCGGATGCTATTCACCCCGGATACGGATTCCTGGCGGAAAATGCGCGTTTTGCGGAAATCTGTGGTGAACACGGCATTAAATTTATTGGTCCCCAGCCTGATCAGATTCGCTCTATGGGTGATAAGATCACTGCCAAGGAAACCATGATCCGTGCAGGGGTTCCGGTGATTCCCGGTTCTGAAGGGCTTCTTGACAGTTTGGATGAAGCCTATTCCGTTGCGGAAAACATGGGTTATCCGGTCATTCTGAAAGCAACTGCCGGTGGTGGTGGCAAAGGGATGCGGGTAGTTTGGCAAAAGGAAGAAATGGAGCGAGCCTATAATACGGCCAAAGCCGAAGCCCTGGCAGCATTCAAAAATGATGGCGTTTACATGGAGAAATTTGTGGAAGAGCCCCGACATATTGAAATCCAGGTTGCCGGCGACCGCTATGGAAAAGTCTGCCACCTGAGTGAAAGGGATTGCTCTATTCAGCGCCGTCACCAGAAGCTGGTTGAAGAATCTCCTTCACCCTTCATGACGCCTGAATTACGCCAGGCAATGGGAGAGGCCGCTAAGAAAGCCGCTTCCGCCATCAACTATGAAGGTGTTGGTACCATCGAATTCCTGGTAGACAAACACCGAAATTTCTATTTCATGGAGATGAATACCCGTATCCAGGTAGAGCACTGTGTAACGGAAGAAGTAATCAATTTTGACCTGATCAAGGAACAGATAAAAATTGCGATGGGTGAATCCATCAGCGGACGGGATTATGAACCACAGATGCATGCAATTGAATGCCGGATCAACGCCGAAGATCCCTATAATGATTTTCGTCCAAGTCCGGGTCGGATCACTACCCTGCATACCCCGGGTGGTCATGGGGTGCGGGTAGACAGCCACGTGTATGCAGGTTATACCATTCCACCGTATTATGATTCCATGATCGGAAAACTGATTACGGTTGCGCGTACCCGTGATGAAGCCATCAACACCATGTATCGGGCCTTAAGCGAGTACGTAATCGAGGGTGTAAAAACAACCATTCCCTTCCACCTGCAACTGATGCAGAATGATGATTTCCGCAGTGGAAATTTCACAACGAAGTTTTTGGAAACGTTTAAGATGAAATAAAGTGAAAGGTGAAAAGTGAAAGGTGAAAGACGTCAAAGGGAAATAAGGTGAAAGATATAAATAGCAAGCCGCTCCATAAAGGGGCGGCTTTTTTCACTTCCTTCGTTTCACAAAATTTCACCTTTCACCTTTCACTTCCAAATCGCCTGCAACAACAGCTCATTAAAATTCACCAATGAGCCGATTTTCAGATCGGCGGCGCTCCATTTGGGTTGGTGAAATACTTCGGGAGCGGGCACTACCACACATTTCATTTTAGCGGCTTTTGCTGCGATTAGGCCGTTGAAGGAATCTTCAAAAACCAGGCATTGCATGGGTTTTACCTGTAATTGCGCGGCACAATGAATAAACACTTCCGGATGAGGTTTGCCAAAAGCGAGTTCACCTGCGGAACTGACTTTTTGAACATAAGATCCTATTCCCAGCTTTTGAATGACCATTTCGATCATCCGCATGGGAGAGGAAGAGGCAATGGCGATGGGATAACCCTTGGAACGGAAAAACTCCAGTATAGTTCCAACACCGGGCATGGGTTCGCCCTGTAAACGGATTTTTTCCATGGCGGCTTCTTCAATAGTGCTAATTGCTTTTGGAGCATGTTCAGGATCAATCCCAAACTGGTGAAACCAATAATCAATCCATTCAGGTGTTCGGAGTCCGGTACTGGTTATATATTGTTCATGCGTAAGCTGAATTCCGAAAAGTTTAAGAGTATCCATGCCAGCCTGCTGCCACAATGGTTCAGAGTCGATCAACAGGCCATCCATATCAAAAATCACAGCGTTTTGAGACATGCGCAAATATACACTCCGCGCTTTTGATAAAACCGTTATTGTATTGCCAAATCCTTATATTGCAACCGGTTAGCTCACCCAATTTCAATGCATGAGTCAATTCATCGACCGATTGAAACAAATCAGACTGGTTCGTAAACTGGTATATGCGATTGTCGGATTCGTATCGTATCCCGGACTGGTATGGGTTAATAAACTTAAAATTTCTGGTACGGAGCATCTTGAGAAATTACCCCGAAATAATGTATTGTTTGTCAGTAATCACCAGACATATTTTGCGGATGTGATCACCTTCCTCCATATTTTTTGTGCTGTAAAATGGGGAAAGCGAAATGAACTGGGTATTCCTTATTACCTGCTCAACCCCTTCACCAATGTATATTATGTGGCAGCGGAGGAAACTATGAAGGGAAGTTTGATCAGTAAGTTTTTTATGCTGGCGGGCGGACTAACAGTAAAGCGTACCTGGAGACAGGGGGCAACGGAAGTGAGACGGGGACTCGATCCTTCTGATACCCGAAAAATTGAACGGGCGCTACAGGGCAGCTGGGTAATTACTTTTCCCCAGGGAACTACCAAGGCTTTCGCGCCGGGAAGAAAAGGAACCGCATTGATCATTAAAAAGAATCGTCCGATTGTAGTACCGGTAGTTATAAACGGCTTCTGGCGGGCGTTTACCAAAAAAGGATTGAGCTTCAAAAAGCGGGGATCCCTGCTTACCGTTCGGTTTAAAGAGCCGCTGCAAATAGATTATGAAGCATCCAATGAAGAAATCCTGGAGCAGATCATGGATGCGATTGAACAAAGTAAAAAATTCATGATGAAAGTGCCGCACCTGGCAGAGGCGCTAAAAGAACAGCAGCTTCGCCGGGAAAGCAAAGCTGCTGAACAATCCGGTAATTAAGCTTCGCTGAACAGCGCTTTCAATTCAGTGGCATCTGCCGCCTTCATTTTTCCTCCCAGGATTAGCCGGAGTTGTCTTCTGCGCAGGGCGCCATCATACAATTTTTTCTCTTGTTCTGTTTCCGGTTCTAAAACAGGCACCGGACGGGGTTTCCGATTTGGGTCCAGCGCAACGAAGGTATAATAGGCTTCATTGCTTTTATACCGGTATTGATGTGTCAGGTCTTCTCCCCAAACACTCAGGTGGATTTCCATGGAGGTAGTAAAAGCGCGGGTCACTCTTGCTTCGATATGTACCACATTGCCCAGTTTGATAGGCGATTCAAAGGAGATATTATCCACGGAAGCTGTAACCACAGGAGCATTACAATGCTTGCCAGCAGCCAGCGCTGCAGCGATATCCATCCAGTACATCAGCCTTCCACCCATCAGGTTTCCAAATACATTGGTATCGTTGGGTAATACCAGTTCTGTCATGGTCACCTGGCTTTCAGCCGGTTTTTTCTTTTGCATAGTCTACTATTTTATCCGATCGCAAGCTACGCCAGTTTAGGAACTTTGATGCCAGATTTTTAGTCAGATCCTGACCTGCTCGAGCTCTTGCAGGAATGCATCGTCCACATCTGCTCCAAGTCCAGGTTCGTCAGACAGTTCAACCAGGAATCCGCGGTAGGTGATGCCTCCTGTAACTGGATCTGCTTTATGCCCAAGCAGGCAGGTGTCCATATCATAAAATTCGACATTCCGATGAGCCGTAGCAAAATGTGCACAGGCGGTAATAGCCAGTCGGCTTTCGAGCATGCCACCCATCATGCAGGGAATATTTCGATCGGCACAGGCGCGATTGATTTCAATAGCTTCCAGCAGTCCGCCGCTTTTCGAGAGTTTGATATTCACATACTGACATGCGTCCGAATCAATAACGCGAATGGCATCCCGGTGATCAAAAACAGACTCATCCGCCATTATAGGAACCGGAGAGAGGGCTTTCAGTTGCGGGGCCAGGTGATCGTTATAGGTACGCATGGGTTGCTCGCAAAACTGGATGTTGTAAGGTTGCATCCCGGTTAGCGCCTGCACAGCGCCTTCGAAACTCCAGCCCTGGTTGGCATCAATTCGCAATACAATTTCATCACCAATTGCTTCGCGGATCGCTTTCACTCTGGCAATATCGGTAATTGGATCCTTACCCAGTTTGATCTTGATAATGCGTACTCCGTTGCTAACATATGCAACGGCTTTTGCTGCCATCGTTTCCACCGTATCAATCCCTATGGTAAGATCGGTTTCAATCCGGATTCTTGAGGTTCCTCCAAGAAAACGATACAGCGGTTGATTGGCCGTTTTGGCGGCCAGATCGTAAAGGGCCATATCAAACGCACTCTTTGCGGTAGAGTTACGTGCAGTAAAGAGATGGAGTTCCTGCATGCGATTTGCGATCGCCAGGGGGTCTTTTCCTTTCCAGAGTTTGGCAAAATCCTGTGCCATCACATAACAGGTGGATTGCGTTTCACCCACAATCATCGGGAAAGCAGAACATTCTCCCACACCATAAATGCCTGCATCCGTGTGGACGCGGATGAACAGATTCTGTGCAAAATCCATGGTTCCTGTGGCAATTGTAAAAGGCTCCATTGGAATGCTGTAGCGATAAATATCAATATGTGTAATGATCATACGTAAACGAATGACCGAAAATAGAACAAAGCGCTTATTTCAAAAGGTTTTCTGCTTTTTTCCAGAAGTTAAAAAAGGAAGAAAGTTTTCCAGTGTAACCGGGAATTAACCAGGGATAAGCATCCTTTTCGCCAGGGTAATGACGGGTCAGGGGATGTTCCATGGTATGGATCGAAGGGCACTGCAGCAGCTCAGGAAAATCTTCCGGTGATCCGGTAACAATCTGTATATCCGGGATCAGATCAACGGCCAGTTCCAGTATGAAATCCAATACTTTTTTGCTAACGGGGTACTGGCTGAAATGCTTGGGATCCAATAACAAGATCCGGTTGGCCGATTGTTCTTTTCGCCAATTTGGATTTAGCCAATAAGAGGTATAAATCAGTACAGGCTGATCAGTACGAATATTAGGAGGTGCAGTATCCGGTAACGTGGTTTGGAGACTCAGGGGCTTTGTGGCTTTGAGGCTTTGCGGAATTGCCTGGTTGAAAATTTCATCGTAGGAGCGATCAAGATAGGTTCCGCTCTGTTTACTATTCAGGTATTGGTTAATGTTTTCCTGGTTCGCAATGTATTTTTTGGAAGAGAAAGTTCCGGCTACCCATTGCCAGCTAAGTATATTGGTGGCAAGGTCACCATCAAGCAGGTGGTAATACATCCATTTTGAAGGAGCTTTCCAATGTGCACGACCCAGATTGCAGGTTATACCGGCGATGTACATGCGAAGATGATTGTGGAGATATCCGGTTTTGTAGAGATTATTGATTCCCTCATCGATGGCATTAATACCCGTTGCTGCATGGATGAGTGCATCCGGAATTTCATGGTGGGCAACCGGATACTGGGGGTTCCGGATATCTTCCCAGATGCGATCGCCGAATTGCCACCAGCAGCGTTGAAAGAATTCACGCCAGGCGAGTTCCTGTACCAGTTTGTAAGCATTTTTTAACGTGTGACCATCCTTTTTGAGAAGGTCCCAAATTTCTGGTAGGGTAATAGCTCCTCTTGAAATATAAGGAGAAAGATAGGTGACGGCTCCGTTCAGGTAGTTCCTGGTTTTTCCATATTGCTGAGGTGAAACGGAATGAACCCGCTCCAATATGCTTTGATAATCGGTTGGAAAGTTGCCATCCATCTTGTTAACGTTTGCTTATTTTATTGAGACTTATTGTACGTTGACGGGAACATTTGAATCGTTGGACAACATCCTCCCGTTTCATGATGTGTTTGGTTTTTCTGGATTGTACCCTTTTGCGCCAGCGTTTAAAACTGGAAGGAAGCATTTCTCTCCGCATGAGCTGGATGGTTTGTTGTTCTGACAAACCAAATTGAAATTCGATGGCCTCAAACGGGGTGCGGTCTTCCCAGGCCATTTCAATAATACGATCTATCTCTGCAGTGGTTAGGGTTGTTGATTCCATTGGTCGAGTTGTTTTAAAAATGCTGATGCGTGCTGAAGGTGCGAAGCCTGTTTTTCGGGAGCCATTTTATCAAAGGTCTTCACCAGCATTCCCAGGCGTGGGTTACTGAGGAAAAAATCACGATGTACATGCATGAACCGCCAGAACAATCCATCCCAGGTAGCCTGCCAGGGCCCTTTTTTCCAGTCACCCATTTTCAGTAGGTAATTTGATCCGCTGATATAGGGTTTGGTAGTCATTAGCCCGCCGTCAGCGAATTGCGTCATCCCGTACACATTTGGCACCATTACCCAATCATAACTATCGATGTAAAATTCCATGAACCATTTGTACACAGAATCGGGATCGAATTCGCAGAGCAGGAAAAAATTGCCCAGCACCATGAGTCGCTCAATATGATGGTTATAGGCAGTGCGCTGTAATTTTTTTATCACGTTGTCGATTGGATGAATACCTGTTTCGCCGGTATAGAATGGGTGTGGGATCGGGCGATTGAACCCCCAGAAATTACGGGTTCTTTGGCGGCTGCCGGCGCGATAATAAACCTGGTGAATGAATTCACGCCACCCAATGATTTGACGGATAAAACCTTCCACCGAATTCATCGGAATTTGATTTCTGCCGGCGAATGAAATGGTCTGGTCAATAATTTCTCCGGGAGTAATCAATCCGGCATTCAGGTAGGGGGTAAGTACACTGTGAAAAAGATAGGATTCGTTTTCCAGCATCGCGTCTTCATAGGCACCGAAACCTGCCAGGCGTTGTTCAAGGAATTGTTGTAACTGATAACGGGCATCCTTATGCGTAACGGCATATTTAAAATTGTTGGTAGTGCCGGGGTTATCAGGAAAGTTGGTCGCGCAATAGTTGATTGCTTCATCAATAAAGACATTGGTTGGGGTAACCGGCAATGCAGGTATTTTGAGACCTTTAGGAATTTTTTCCCGGTTCTCTGAATCAAAGCTCCATTTGCCGCCCAGGGGCTGTTTTTTTTCATCCAGCAGAAGATTCAGTTGTTTACGATGCCAGATATAAAAATCGGTTTGAAAAAAATTACTGCGTTTGTTGAAATGGAGGTCGGCATCAACAGGTTGCAGTAAAAAGCCGAGGTTTGAATACCAGTGGAGGGTTAGCTCGTTTTTTTGGGCTGTTTTTTTGATGCGTTTTTCCACCCAGTTATCGGCCGGATAGCATAGATGCAAATCGGTTATATTTTGTTTTTTTAAAACTTCGTGCAGGAATCGAATGGCCGATGCTTTTTCATTGGAATTGATATAAAGTGTAGAATATCCCTTCTCTTTTAATTCGCTTTCAAAAGCTTTCATACTGGCCCGGTGGAAGAGGATTTTCTGCTGGTGAAATGCGTATTGTTTAAAGAATAATTCTTCTTCAATCAGAACAATCAAACGATCTTTTTGAAGTGCGGGATGCTTTTCAAAAAGGTGATTCGGTAATAGCAGAACAGCTTGCTTTTGCATGCAGGAATAAACAAAAACCAATGCGCTTTGTTGCTAGGTAAAACAGATTCATGGAATCCATAAAAGGGAAATCGATACTATTGGCAGGTGCAACAGGAGGAATCGGTCAGGCTGCAGCCAAAATGCTGGCGGCTTCCGGAGCGAACTTGTTTTTAACGGGCCGTACGGAAAGTAAACTCAAAACACTGGCTGATAGTCTGAACCTGGATCCGCAAAACTGGATGGCAGCGGATCTGACCAAAGAAGCAGAAGCAGATCGGCTGTTTCAGCAATTTACTGCTGTTATGCCTTCCATTGATGTACTCATAAATGCCTCTGGTATTGGTATTATCAAGCCGGCTGATCAGTTGAGTCCGGATGAGTTTATGCATACCCTGCAGTTGAATTTGTTTGCCCCTTTTTTACTGCTCCGGAAATTCCTCCCGGAGTTTAAGGCAAAGAAAAAAGGACTGATCATTCATATTCCTGGAATTCTGGGAAAGGTTCCTATGGCGGGTGCTGCTGCCTATAGTGCATCCAAATATGGATTGGTTGGTATGTTGCAAAGTATACGGGAAGAGTTGAAGCGCACAGATGTACGGGTTACCAATCTTTTTTTGGGTGGTGTAGATTCGCCTTTTTGGGATACTATTGATTTACGCGTTCAGAGAGATAAAATGGTAACGGCGGAAGAGGCGGCCCGAGCGATCTGGTTTCTCTGCCAGCAACCTGCTAGTGGTGTGGTAAGTGAAATGGTGCTCCAGCCATTCAATCACCAGGCGATCTGAAATTGCCTTATTTTTGCGGCTTCAATGTACCGGCATGGATCCAAAATCCCTACTGTCTTTCGACAATACTGAAAATGCGTTTGCCTATAAAACTGATAAAGCCTTAAAAAAAGCGGCTTTTCTTTTTGGCTCCATGGGGTTTGCCCCGTTGGTAAAATTAGGGACCTGGATTACTCCCTGGGCAATTAAAGCGGGATTGCCGGTTAAAGGCGTAATACGAAATACTTTATTCGAACAGTTTGTGGGCGGTGAAACCCTTGAGGAGACCGCAAACGTTGCTAACCTGCTGGGTAAATACAAAGTACAGGTAATCCTTGATTATGGTGTAGAAGGAGGTGATTATGGTGAGGCCGGACTGGATCATGCCTGTGAGGAGTTTTTGAAAGTCGTGAATTATGCGGCCACTCAATCGAATGTTCCCTTCATGAGTATCAAGGTGACGGGATTGGCAAGATTCGGTTTGCTTGAAAAGCTGGATACGGCAGCACAGGCGAAAAGCGGTTTTGAAGGTCGTGTTCATACTGAAGTATTGAGTGAATCAGAACGTGCCGAATGGAATCGGGTAGTGGTACGTATGGAACGAATCTGTGATGCTGCGGCCAGGCAGCAGGTGGGTGTATTGATTGATGCGGAAGAAAGCTGGATTCAGGATCCTGTAGATGCGCTGGTGATGCAGATGATGGAAAAGTACAATAAGGGTAAAGCTATTGTTTACAACACGGTTCAGTTGTATCGGCACGATCGGTTACAGTTTCTGAAAGACAGTTATCAACAGGCGGAGAAAAAGGATTTTATACTCGGAGCCAAGCTGGTACGCGGCGCTTATATGGAGAAAGAGAGAAAGCGTGCGGAGGAAATGAGCTATCGTTCGCCTATCCAGCCAAACAAGGAAGCATGTGACCGGGATTATAACTGGGCAGTTGAGTTCTGCATTGAACACCTGGAGCGGATAGCAACCATCGTTGCCTCGCATAATGAATACAGTAATCTTTATGCGGTTCAGTTGCTCGATCAAAAAGGGCTTTCACACAACCATCCGCATATACATTTTTCCCAGTTGTACGGCATGAGTGATCATATCACCTTTAACCTGGCGAAAGCTGGTTGCCCTGTTAGCAAATATCTGCCATTTGGCCCCATTGGCGATGTGATTCCATACCTGATGCGGCGCGCGCAGGAGAATAGTTCGGTAGCCGGACAAACCGGCAGAGAATTAAGCCTGATCCGGAAAGAATTAAAGCGCAGGTCAAAAGGTTAAAATCTTTTTTCAACACGGGTAGTTATCCACTTTTTTTTGCTTTGGTACCATAGTTGATGCGTTAGAAGCAGCATGGGTTGACTTCTACGCAAAACTACTTTCTATGATTCAGTTATTGGCCGTTACTACCTACGAGGTAGGACGATACGCGCAGGTAGTAGTGATCTGCAGCATTCCCGTGATTGTACTCACTGTTTTTGGGGTTCTGTGGTTGCATTATCGCCGAAAGAGAAAACTGGATCCACAGGAAGAGCAGATTCGCGAAACCATTTCACAAAAAATAAAAATCCAGGCTATGGAACAGGAGTTCAAACAAACAGAAACAGATGTTCGGTTTTTGCAGGACATGCTGCAGGAAAAGCAATTGCAGATTGAATTTTTGCAGAACCAACTCTCGCAGCGGATTCGTAATTACCATGATGTGGAAGCCCGCGAGGAGCAGATCCGCCAGGAATTGCAGCACAAAGAAAATGCGCTTCAGGAATTAAAGCAGACAGTACAGGTTAAAGAAGCTGAACTACATGTATTGCAGGATCGGTTGCAGCAACAGGCCCGTTTTCTTTCCGGCATACAGGAGCAACTGGTTCAGGGATTGGATCGACTGCAAGGCCAGCTCCATCGGGAAGAACCTGCTCCATTAGTGGCAGTAGGTTAGTTATTGCAAAAGGGCAACGATTTCTTCAAGAAAGCAGCGGTCGGTTTCGTTGAACTGATCTAATTCGGAACTGTCAACATCCAGCACCCCGATCACTTCTCCGTTGCGGAACAGGGGAACCACGATTTCAGACCTGGATAAACTGCTGCAGGCAATATGTCCGGGGAATTTTTCAACATCGGGTACAATCAGTGTGCGCGCTTCTTTCCAGCTCGTACCGCAAACGCCACGACCCAATTGGATCCTGGTGCAGGCAACGGGTCCCTGAAAAGGTCCGAGTACCAGTTGTCCGTTTTTCACGAGGTAAAAACCGACCCAAAGCCAGCCAAACTGCTCTTTCAGGGCGGCGGCTATATTGGCGAGGTTGGCCATCTCATCTGTTTCGCCATCCAGTAAACCTTTGATCTGCGGAATCAGGGAACGGTACTGTTCTTCTTTGGTGCCTTTCAAAATCTGTAATTCTTCTGCCATGGTGCAAAATTAATCATTTTGTTTCCACAAGTTTCCCTCACCCGACCGGTGACACCCGACCGGTGCCATCGGTCGGGTGAATTTATCTGTAACTTGCAAGCATGCAACAGTATCATCAATTATTGCAACATATCCTGGAGAATGGTGTGGAGAAATCGGATCGCACGGGAACCGGCACCATCAGTTGTTTTGGCTACCAGATGCGGTTTGACCTATCGCAGGGTTTTCCGCTTGTCACAACTAAGAAAGTTCATTTGAAAAGTATTATCCACGAGTTACTCTGGTTTTTGCAGGGCTCTACCAATATTGCCTACCTCAAGGAAAATGGGGTGAGCATCTGGGATGAATGGGCAGATGAAAATGGGGAACTGGGACCGGTTTATGGAAAACAATGGCGTTCCTGGGAAGGGAAAGATGGAAAAGTGGTGGACCAGATCAGTGACCTGGTAAAACAACTAAAAACCAATCCGGATAGCCGGCGGTTGATCGTCAGCGCCTGGAATGTGGCCGATCTGCCCGAAATGGCGCTAATGCCTTGTCATACACTCTTTCAGTTTTATGTAGCAAATGGCAAACTCAGTTGCCAGTTGTACCAGAGATCGGCTGATGTGTTTCTGGGTGTACCCTTTAACATTGCATCTTATGCCATATTAACACTCATGCTGGCACAGGTATGTGAACTTGAACCAGGCGATTTTATTCACAGCTTTGGAGATGTACATATTTACAGCAATCATCTCGAACAAGTGAAACTGCAGTTAAGCAGAACACCTTACCCTTTACCGCAACTAAAACTCAATCCGGAAGTGAGAGATATATTCGGATTCCGGTATGAGGATTTTGAACTGGTGGGGTATCTGAGTCATCCGGGGATAAAGGCGCCGGTAGCGATATGAAGAAGTGAGACGTGAGAAGTGAGATGTGAGACGTGAGATGTAAAAGACGAGATTATGAAAATAAGTTTAGTGGTGGCGGTAAGTGAAAACCAGGTGATTGGTAAGGATAATCAGCTCTTATGGAGACTGCCGAATGATTTGAAGTTTTTCAAAAATACAACCTGGGCGATGCCGGTTATCATGGGCAGAAAAACCTTTGAGAGCCTGGGCAAACCACTTACAGGGAGAACTAATATCGTACTGACTACCCGTAACAATTGGGAAGCGGAGGGCGTGATTGTGGTACACGATTGGACAACTGCGCTTACTGCTGCCCGTGAGACGGATGCGAAAGAAGTTTTTGTTATTGGTGGTGGTGATATTTATCAGCAAAGCCTGGCTTTCTGTCATCGCGTTTATCAAACCCGGGTACACACAACTATACCAGGGGATACTTATTTTCCCGTCCTGCCGGAAGATGAATGGCAATTGCATTCCCGGCTTGATTTTCCGGCAGATGCCAAACACGCATATCCCTACAGTTTTGAAATCTGGGATCGCATAGGAAATGATCCGAATGAAGCATAAGCCCTACAGTGCAGTTGAATTAGGAATCAAATATCTGCAATACTGGATAACTGCCGGTAATGGGAAGGGGCATGGTATGCATTCTCCTTTTGTATTTTCCCTGATCCGGGATGTGTTGAATGATCGTGGTGAATATTATGCCTACTCATCTATTGAAAAACTGAGACTGCAACTGGAGCAGACCCATGAACGCATCGAACTGGTAGATCTTGGTGCCGGAGGTAAAGGAATCCGCCAGGAACGCATTTCTACTATTACCAAACGCACATCAAAATCGCAAAAACTGGGCAGGCTGCTTTTCCGCTTGTCTAACTATTTTCAGCCTGCCACCATTGTTGAATTAGGTACTTCCATGGGGTTGTCGGCGGCTTATCTCTTCGCAGGTAATTCGAAATCGGAAGTTTATACTTTGGAAGGAGCACCAGCAGTAGCGGAACAGGCGAACAAAAATTTCAACCAGCTCGGTTACTCCGGTATAAGCACCATAACCGGAAATTTCGATGAAACGCTTGAGCCTCTATTAGGGAAACTTGAAAAAGTTGACCTTGCTTACATCGATGGCAATCACCGCTATGCTCCCACACTGCGTTATTTTGAACAGCTATTGAAGAAATGCCAATCCCGCAGCGTGCTTATATTTGATGATATTCACTGGAGTGAAGAAATGGAAGCGGCCTGGAAAGCAATTCAGCAACATCCCGAAGTGCGCTGTACAGTTGATCTTTTTTTCATCGGACTGGTATTTTTTTCAGATTCTTTTAAAAGTCCGCAGCATTTTACCATTCGCTTTTGAATTAATTCCTATAACGTTCTTAAGTATCCGTAATAAAACTTAAATTCAGGGAGAAAAATCGCTCCCTTATGACCATTGGCGTATTGAAAGAGCCCGCTTCAGAAGCCAGGGTCTCCATCTTACCGGAGGCAGTTATTACCTTAGTAAAAGCTGGTCACCAGGTATGGGTGGAGCAGGGTGCAGGAGAACTCGCCTTTGCTTCGGATGGGCAGTACGAAAAAGCAGGAGCGCAGGTGCTGAAGCGCGAAAAAATCTGGCAGGCGGATTGCATCTTATCCATTCAGCATCCGGAAGGAATTCCAATGGTGCAGCTCCGTCAAAAGATTCTGATCGGAGTTTACCAACCCCTCTATCACAAGGCATTAATGGAACAGTGGGCCGCAGCAGGCATTACCAGTTTTAGTCTGGATATGCTACCCCGTACCACCCGTGCACAATCCATGGACGTTTTGAGTTCGCAGGCCAATATTGCCGGATATAAAGCTGTACTGTTAGCTGCGGCTACCTATCCCCGTTATTTTCCTTTATTTATGACTGCAGCCGGAAGTATTGCTCCGGCAAAAGTATTGGTGCTGGGAGCCGGCGTTGCCGGTTTACAGGCGATCGCAACCGCACGCAGGTTAGGGGCAGTTGTTGAAGTATTTGATACCCGTCCGGCTGTAAAGGAAGAAGTAAAAAGTCTGGGTGCAAAATTCATTGAAGTGGAAGGTGCAGCAGATCCCAGTCAGGCAGGCGGCTATGCAGTTGAACAATCGGAAGAATTTAAACAGCGCCAACAACAGAAAATTGCGGAAAGCATCGCCAAAGCAGATATCGTTATTACTACTGCGCAGATACCTGGAAAAGCAGCGCCGGTATTGGTTACAGACTACATGTTGGACGCGATGCGGGATGGATCTGTGATCGTTGACCTCGCAGCTGCAACCGGGGGTAACACGACTAAAACAGAAAATAATAAAACGATTCGATACAAAGGCGTAACCATTATCGGCAATTCCAACCTGGCGGCCACGCTTCCTTCAGATGCGAGCAAATTGTATGGAAAAAATATCCAGCAATTTCTGGCACTTATAACGGGAGAGGCCGGCGTGGTAAAATTGAACTGGGAAGATGACCTGGTAAAAGGAGCCTGTATCACCCATGATCAGGCGCTGGTACACGAGCGTGTAAAAGCGTTATAAACTATTAAGAATGGAAACACTACTGGAAAAAATCGCCTTGCACCAGGATTATATCTACATCGTGGTGCTGATGATCTTCCTGGGAATAGAAGTGATCGGCCGCGTGCCCAGTGTATTACACACCCCTTTAATGAGTGGAGCAAACGCTATCCACGGGGTAGTAATTATTGGAGCTATCATCGTAATGGGGAAAGCCGATCCATCCAATTACCTGGCATTGGGTCTTGGTTTCCTAGCTGTGATATTGGGAACACTCAATGTGGTGGGAGGATTTGTGGTAACGGATCGCATGCTGGAAATGTTCCGGCACAAACAAAAATGAATTAGTAAGATTAGCCTATGTTGCTCACCGTTATATACCTGCTTGCTTCGGTAAGTTTTATCCTGGGGTTAAAGATGTTGTCGAACCCTGCATCCGCCCGGAAAGGCAACCTGATTGCGGCAGCTGGTATGGGACTGGCAATCCTTGGAACCATTTTTCTTTACGAGGAATCAGATGGAACAAAATTGGGCAACTATGGATGGATCTTTGGCGGATTGATCATCGGAACTGTTATTGGCACACTGGCGGCTAAGAAAGTAAAGATGACTGCCATGCCGGAGATGGTGAGTTTATTTAATGGGATGGGAGGTGCCTGTGCGGCGCTTATCTCCATAACCGAATTCAATCACCTGGCAGAAACCCTGCACCAGCCACACGATGTTCAACTGGGAGAGATTTTCCCGGCAAGTGCGGCGTATAGTGCCTGGGTAGGAAAATCAATTGTGATTTTAGCTGGACTGATTATCGGATCGGTATCTTTCTCCGGCAGTGTAATAGCCTGGGGAAAATTGAATGGAAAGATTCACGATTTTGCATTCAAAGGACAGCATCTTATAAATGGGCTTTTGTTCCTGGTGCTATTGGGGTTGGCAGGCTGGATTGCAGCTGTATATGAAAATGCAGATACAACGGTATTCTATGTACTGTTGATTTTGTCCTTGTTATACGGGGTATTTTTTGTGTTGCCGATCGGCGGAGCGGATATGCCGGTAGTGATTTCTTTGCTGAATTCTTTTACCGGAGTAGCCGCCGCCTGTGGTGGATTTTTGTATAATAACAAAGCGATGTTAACAGGGGGAATCCTGGTTGGAGCAGCAGGTACCTTGTTGACAATTCTGATGTGTAAAGCGATGAACCGCTCGCTGCTCAACGTACTGATCGGATCCTTTGGTGGCCATGCCGGTGGTGTTGCCGCTGCCAAGGCACAAGGCAATTATAAAGAAATCTCACTGTCTGATACCGCAATTCTATTGACATATGCGCACAAAGTAATGATTGTTCCCGGTTATGGACTTGCAGTAGCACAGGCGCAACATGCTTGTCACGAATTGGAAAAGCTGCTGACGGAAAAAGGAGTGGAAGTGAAATATGCCATTCATCCCGTTGCGGGCAGGATGCCCGGACATATGAACGTGTTATTGGCGGAAGCCGATGTAGATTACGATCAGTTATTGGAAATGGAAGCAGCCAATGAACAATTTTCCACTACGGACGTGGTGCTGGTATTGGGAGCGAATGATGTGGTGAACCCAGCTGCCAAAACGGATCCTGCATCTCCCATCTATGGTATGCCCATATTGGAAGTGGAACTGGCAAAAAATTGTATCGTGAACAAGCGCAGTATGAAGCCAGGTTATGCCGGAATTGAGAATGAGCTATTCTTCCAACCCAAGACCTCCATGTTATTTGGAGATGCAAAAAAAGTGCTGGAAGCTATCAGTACGGAAATAAAAAATCTCTAAGTCGTAGTTTTACAAAAAAAAGATTGACGATCCCTCCTGATTTTATTCGCCATATGGCTGGTACTCCGGGCTGGCAGGAAGCAGCATATTGCGAAGTGCTGGAAACCGGTGAGCAGGTTCAAAGCATACGGCTCAATCCCCGTAAATGGACTGATTCACAGTCGCTTTCCTTTCCTGTGGAAGCTGCTATACCCTGGACTCAAACCGGTTATTACCTTCCTGAGCGGCCTAAATACACCTTAGATCCACTTTTGCATGCAGGCGCCTATTATGTGCAGGAAGCCAGTAGTATGTTCCTGGAGCAGGCAGTAAAACAGTTAATGCCGGAGCGTGGGGGAATTCGGGTGCTGGATCTGTGTGCCGCACCGGGTGGTAAATCAACCCACCTTCTTTCCTTATTACCGGATGACGCAGTACTGGTCAGCAATGAAGTGATTAAATCAAGGGTAACCATACTGGAAGAAAATCTGGTAAAATGGGGGAACAGCAACCAATTAAATACTAACAATGATCCCCGTGATTTTACTGAATTAGGCGGATTGTTTGACCTGATTGTAGTTGATGCTCCCTGCAGTGGGAGCGGCCTGTTCCGCAGAGATCCCAAAGCTATAGCGGAATGGTCGGAATCGGCAGTTGAACTATGCAGTCAACGACAAAAGCGCATACTCACGGATATCTGGCCCTGTCTTAAAGAGGGAGGCTTACTCATTTATTCAACCTGCTCCTATTCGCTTCAGGAAGACGAAGCAATAGCCGACTGGCTGTTATCACAGGTTGAAGCTGAATCAGAACCGCTGCAGGTAAATCCTGACTGGAATATTGTAGAAACTAAATCAGTACAAAAAGCCGCATATGGGTATCGGTTTTATCCGGACCACGTGAGAGGGGAAGGGTTTTTTCTGACCACTTTTCGCAAGCGTGAAGCTGCTGGTACTGTATCGGGGCGAAAAGGAAAGAATAAACTGGAGAAGGTGAGTAAACAGCAGGTTGCAGATATTTCAGAATGGTTGAAGTCAGGACTCAGCCAGTTTTATATGATCCAGGAGAATATGGTTGGGATGCCTGAGCAGGTTGATGCATTATTAGCAGAACTTGGTTCCCTGTATGTTCGGAGAGCAGGTTTAACACTAGGTAAATGGGCGGACAGGAAATTAATCCCGGATCATGCCCTGGCATTGAGTAATGAAGTACATGAGGCTGTAAACCGGATCGAATTATCAGCATCTCAGGCACTGCAGTATTTACGAAAAGAAGAAATTCATATGCCGGGTTCAGCGCCTGGCTGGAACCTGGCTTGTTATAAGGGACTTGCGCTTGGCTGGTTAAAGGTGCTGCCAAACCGGTCCAATAATTATTATCCTAAGGAATGGCGAATTCTGATGCAATCCGGCAGGTAAAAGCCTGTTAACCTGCTTTTGGCAGCTATTTTGCGTAGAAAGCACCATATTTGCAGCAATACTAAAATTCATCGTCCTGATGCAACAAAAGCCGATACTCTGGATATTGTTTTTATGTCTGTCCCTAAGCAGCTTTGCCCAGTCAAAATTGGAGGTGAAAGGCAAAACCCCTGATTTATATCTCGAACATAAAGTAGTTGCCAAGGAAACCTGGTTCAGTGTTGGAAGGATGTACAATTTGCATCCAAAGGAAATTGCCCCATTTAACAGTACTGATTTAAATACCGGCCTGAAGATCGGTCAGCTATTGAAAATTCCCCTGATTGCCGGTAATTTTTCCCAGGATGAACGAAAGGAAGCGGATGAAGTATTGGTGCCGGTGTATCACCAGGTAGCGGAAGGAGAATGGATGTACCGGGTAAGTGTGAATCACAACAAAGTAGAACTTGAAAAGCTGGAGAAATGGAATGGAATCACGAGGAACCAGGTTCGGTCTGGCATGCAATTGGTTGTTGGCTTTCTTAAAGTAAAGCGGGAGCAATCTGCATTGGCACAGCAAGCGGTGCAAAGCACAGCAGGCAAACAACCTGCAGTGGTGAGCCAACCGAAAGCACCAATTGAGCCTCCAAAAGAAGAAAAGCAGGTTGTTACAACCACGCAGACGCCAAAAACTACTACTGAGAAACCGGCTCCTGTGCCAGTATTGAAGCAGCAGGAACCTGTAGCTATATCGGGATCAGTAGATTACAATGGCGGATTTTTTCGTTCCCAGTTTCGGAATGGTTCCAAATCAGCAAATGGTCAGGCAACCATTTTCCGTAGCACCAGTGGATGGAAAGATGGAAAATACTATGCTCTAATGGATAATGTGGCTGTTGGTACGATTGTTAAAATCCGTCATACCGGTTCTAACAAGGTAGTATATGCGAAAGTATTGGGGCAATTATCTGATATTAAAGAAAATGCCGGACTTGCCATACGAATCAGCAATGCGGCAGCTGCTGAATTGGGAGCAGGAAATGGTGAAGCCCGGTTTTCTGTAGAAGTACAATACTAATAAAAGAGGCTCCGATAACAGAGCCTCTTTATTTGTCCAGATAACCGAGAAATTTATTTTAACTCAAGACGAATCGTATCCACGACGGTTGTTTGTCCGAGTGTAACAGTAATATCTTTCTGAGCAGTTTTAAAACTATCAGGAGCAGGATAATACTGCAGGGAATAGTTTCCTGCAGGTATGTCTGAAAACTGGTAATTACCCTGATTGGTGGCTGTAGAGGAAACCGTATCTGAACCCTGGAGGGCGAAAACGGTGGTTAGCACGGAATCGGGAGCAACAAACCCTTTAACAATTCCACCGGAAGGAACAAAGGATAAAACGCGGATAACCGGTTTAAGAATGTACTTGCCAGTATTGCCGGCGGGCACAATAGATTTCGCAGCATCAAAATCTAAAACCAATCGGTACAATACACCACCACTCAGTTCAGTATTCACTAAAACTTTTAATCCTGATTGCTGTGCACTAGGTGTACTCAGCATTTCTTTTTGTCCATCCTGTGTAATGACATAATTGTTCTCTCCGAGAATCAAACGCAGCTGGTTCATTTTACCAGCTGGAAGACTTGCGTTTGCAAGCAGGGTATCTCTGCCATTGGTAAGTTCCAGCAGGTTGTAAACACCGGGATGGGTACCGGTTAAGGTAGTCCAGCCAGTAGAATCTGAACCCATATTAATTTGAATCTCCTTAATATCAACCCAAACCTCTTTGATGTTGGGATTGGGAGCATCGGTGAGTCTGATTTCGATGCGGGCATCATTTGGATTGGCATCATCCTGCTGGCTGCAAGCCACCAATAAAAAGGCAAGGCCTGTTCCCAGAACAAGGGATTGTAATACGCTTGTTTTCATAAGTAACAACATTTTATTGTTGTGAGTGGTCTTTCCAAAACTGTTCCAAACTAGAAAAATGTGAATAAGTTAAGAGGTATATTTGTTAAAGCTGATTAACACATTCTGAAAAATTGCTGTATGAAAAATGCACTTCTTATAATATTCGTATTGCCGTTAGGGTTGGTAGCGCAGCCTACACAGAAACCTGTATTGCATGGGAAAAACTGGATGGCGATAACTGGAAAGCCGTTGGCGGCTACAGCTGGTGCGTCGGTATTTCAAAAAGGCGGTAATGCAGTAGATGCTGCCTGTGCTATGCTTGCGGCAACCTGTACCATGTGGGATGTATTGAGTTGGGGTGGGGAAACGCAGGCGCTGATCTATCATCCCAAACTGAAAAAAGTGATTGGAATAAATGCATTGGGAGTAGCGCCAACCGGTGCAACACCTGAATTTTTCAAATCAAAAGGTTATGATTTTCCTCCTGAATATGGTCCGTTGGCAGCGGTTACTCCCGGTACCCCTGGCGGGCTATGTACCATGCTCGCAGAATACGGAACGATGAGCCTGGCAGAAGTGCTTGCTCCAGCCCTGGAATTAGCGGCAGGGTATCCCATAGAAGCACAAACGGCGAATAGTTTGGAGCGGGAGAAAAAAAGAATTAAGGAATGGCCCTATTCCTCAAAAGTATTTCTACCACATAAAGGGCAGGAAAGGGAAGCACCGGAAGCTGGTGAGATCTTTGTTCAAGCCGATTTATTAAAGACCCTTCAAAAAATGGTGGAAGCGGAAAAGGCGGCACTAAAAAAGGGGAAAAGCAGAAAAGAAGCTATTTATGCAGCGTATGATCGATTTTATAAAGGAGATATTGCGGATGAGTTTGTAAGAGGGTGCCAGGAACAGGGCGGACTTATAACCAAACAGGATTTATCAAATTGGAAAGTACTAATAGAGGAACCATTGCAGGTAAATTATAAGGGTATTGAAGTGTACAAATTATCGCAATGGACCCAGGGGCCGATGTTGTTGCAGAGTTTGCAATTACTGAAACAGGTTGACCTGAAATCCATGGGCTATAATTCTGCTCGTTATATACATACGGTTTATCAGGCATTGAATCTTTCTTTCGCGGATCGCGATTTTTACTATGGCGATCCCTATTTCCCGCCAGCTGAGCCAATTAAAGGGTTGTTATCTGATTCATATGCGAGGGAACGGTTGAAGTTTTTGCTTACAGAGAAAAATGATCCGGCAATTGTTCCGGGTGATCCCTACCCGCACCAGGGTGAAGTAAATCCATTTAAAAAAGAATTGGAAAAATGGACCGGATTTACTGGAACTGAAGTAGTAGCTGCACCGGATCGCGAGTATCTCGACCAGGTATGGAGAGGCACCACCAGTGTGGAGGCAGCAGATAAAGAAGGATGGGTAGTGTCGATTACACCCAGTGGAGGATGGATACCTGCCTGTATTGCAGGTGAAACCGGTGTTGGCATGAGCCAGCGGATGCAAAGTTTTGTTTGTGATGCATCACTGAATCCGTTTAATGTGGTGGCTCCGGGGAAGCGCCCGAGAGTAACGCTCACACCCACGCTTGCCTTGAAAGAGGGGAAGCCATTCTTATCTTTTGCCGTTCAGGGTGGGGATACCCAGGATCAGAACCTATTGCAGTTTTTTTTGAATATGGTGGAGTTTGGCATGAATGTGCAGGAAGCAGCGGAGGCTCCGAATTTTAATACCTATCAATATTGGTTATCGTTGGGTGGTAAGGATCGGAAGCCGAAGCCTGGTCATTTATTATTGCACAACTCCACACCCGATTGGATACGAAAAGAATTAAGAGATAAAGGATATATCCTGCGATTTGAGCCAAGAACTTCCGGACCCATAAATGCAATCTGGTTTGACTGGAAACACGGGAGCTTTTGGGGTGGTTCCAGTAATCACGGGGAAGATTATGGAATCGGCTGGTGATGGGCTCGTATGGCTTTATGTCCGGGTTCGTAAATCAACCGGATGAAAGAACTAAATCTTTCATTTTCTCTTCGTATAGGAATCCCTGTTACAATTCCGACCATGAAGTTATCAGCTATGCCTACGCGCATTTGTGGTCGGATAGTCATATCAAAATCATTTTGCCGGAAGGTTTTATTGAATTCAAGGCCGATAAAATTTCGGGTGCCGCTGATCATGTAATGAAAGTTGCTATTCAGTTGCCAGTGTGTTTTAGCAGTTTGGTGCTGTGGTTTGTGAATAACAGGTCCTGTATAAATAAGGGTGTGGTAATTGCTGCCCCAGCGTTTTGCTGCAACAAAAAATGGATTAAAAACATTTCCCTCAAGTAGACTGCCTTTGCCATACTGATTAAAGGAAGGGAGTTCAAATTCATGAATGTATCCGAGCGCCAGTGAGGTATTTGCCTGATCAGACACCAGTAATGTATATTGAGTAGCCAATTTTAAACTGTTTAGGCGGCTTTGGGGTATTGAATTGCGATCATTTCCGTTAGCCGGATAGTAGAAGCTAAAGGGCAGTTCCACCTCAAAGCCCAGGCGGTCAACCGGTGCAAATTCATATTCTATCAATGCAGCATAGGAATCGTATTTATTGTTGTCGGTGATGCCAAGACCCATATTCCATTCATTTTCTCCCTTACGGGCACCGAGGTCGCGGATGAGGTCGATAAAGAGAGGTTCTGCATGCAGTACTTTAGGCTTTTGCCTTGGAGATTCCACTTCGGATATATAAACGCTATCCAGGATGGTTTTTTGTATTTTAACTGAATCGGATTCAGATTGGGCGCACAGTTCGTAAGGCAGGTTCAGGCACAGCAACAATACGGTCAGGAGTCTCATGCCGCAAATCTATTTTGCCGTATTTTAGAATTCTTTAAAGAACTTATAAAATAGAACGTTCTAATAATATTCTAATTTGCCAGAACCCATCCGGCACGTATTGCGTAAAGAACCAAACCAACCCTGCTTTTGACCTGGAGTTTTTCAAACAACGCTTCCCTGTATCCGTCGATAGTGCGTTCGCTTAACTTCATGGTGAGGGCAATTTCCTTATACGTCATTTCTGAGGCAGCATGGCGAATGAATTCCATTTCACGCTCAGTTAGCCGGACGCCAGGCTCTGTTGCTTTTTCTTCCTTATGAATGGTATGTACGAGTTTTCCTGTTACAAAATCGGAATAATAAAACCCTTTTGTAAAGATTTCATGCAGGGCTCTGTGCAATTCAGCTTGTGTACAGTCTTTCAGTAAGTATCCTCTGCAACCGGCCCGGATCATCTGTATAACAGAGGCTTCGTCATCGTTCATACTAAGTGCCAGCAGTTTGATGTCGGGGAAACGATTGTTGATTTCACGAGCGGTTTCTACCCCATTTAATACCGGCATATTGATATCCAGGATACAGATATCCGGTAAGTCGCCGGATTTTTCTAAAGCTTCGAGTAATAATTTTCCGTTGTTTGCAAGGAGTATAACATTGAATTCCGGGCTGTCATTAATCAGGTAGGAAAGCGATTCTGCAATAAGCCGATGATCATCGGCAATTGCAACTGTATGTTTGATTGTATTAGGGGGTTGCATGTTGAGGTTGTTTGGGTAAAACAATATTGATACGGGTTCCCTTGGAAGGCTCTGAACTTATTTGTAAAGTAGCTCCAACTAATTGGGCCCTTTTCTGAAGGTTCCGGAGTCCGGATCCGGCATCATTTATCGACAGATTTACTAGGTGCTCAGGGTTAAATCCTTTGCCATTGTCGGTTATGTTCAGAATAAATGCAGATTCTGTGTACTTCATTTGAATATGAATTTCAGAAGCATCTGCATGTTTCAGAATATTATTCAGGATCTCCTGAATCATGCGATAGAGAATGATTTCTTTTTTTGCGTCGATTAGAAAATCATCACCTTCCGTTTCAAATTTACATTCAATAAGGGCTGTTTGTGAAATACGATCCAGTTCAAATTTAATGGACTCTCTTAGTCCATAGCTTGCCAGCATGTCGGAATTCAGACCTTTGGAAAGCATGCGGATATACTTAATGACATCGGCCAGGATCAGATTTGTGTCACGTATTCGATTAACCGAAGGGTGTTTTTCCAGTTCTTTTTCGAGAATATTCAAATTGATGCGTGATACGCTTAGCAGTTGGCCCATATTATCATGAATTTCCTGGCTGATATCCCGTAAAGTCTGATCCCTGCTTTCTATCTGGGTAGTGAGCACTTCCTTTTCATAGTTTTCCTTCATTTGTTCCTGTTCGTGTTGAAGGCGAATTCTGCGTTTCTGGCTGGAAAGAATAAAGTACACCACAAATGCACTAAGCGTCAGCATAATGAAAACGGCGGCCGCCATCGTTAGGATAATTTCTATCTGACTGGCGTTCATGGTAACAACTTATTCTGGCGATGCTTCTTTTTGCAAGCTGAAATTGACAACAAATGAACCGTAATATAACCATTCCGATACAATCAGAACATAGGTTACCATTTTCTGTCCGTCAGCACCAAGAAAATTGTGCAATCCGAGAGTAAGGAAGGAACTGATAGAATGAAGAAGGATACCAATTGCGATCCAAAAACTATGTTGGTAAATAGTTTCATTCCAGCTATACTTATCAAACAACCGGGCGATATAAAATAGAACAGCCAGTATGTGCAGAAGGCAGGTGAGACTGATGATGACTGTGTTCAGCGAATCTTCTGGTGGTTGGAGGAACCTGGCATTGAAGTAGGCGGCTATCCATACAAAAATGATGGATAGCCGGAAACTTCTTTTCATCCTACCCAGATGGGGTGCAAGGGCAAGGGTTATAAGGGAATAAAACAGGGGGCGAAAAACGTGATAATAAACAAAATTATGGTTGTAGTATTGGGCCATCAGCCATTCCAGCAGTTCTCCAGCTCCTGATACAAGCAGGATTAGTAAAAATTCATAATTGGTTCGGGTAAGCTTCTTTTCTCTTGCAAATCCAATGCTAATTCCGAAAACAATAATAGAAAGTTTTATGAGGGTTGTGATCCAATAATTCATTCTAAATACCTGATTAAGGGTTTTTACCGCATACGGTAGGGCAAGGATAATAAACTAAATAGATGACATTTTCTGTGCCGTCTGATTTCTTTTCCGTATCCGTAGGTTTGGTACTGGTTGCAAATAGTATGAAAACAGGGCTGGTATAATCCGGATGTTTACCATAGTTAATAGCAATTCCTTCAATTCCTACGGCTTTTCTAATTTCATCAATTACGGAAACTGGCAGATACATGCCATTACGGAAGGCTGCCTTAAAATGTTGATCGGCCTGGTAAGCGCGTTCATACTCGGTGGCTTGCGCGGCTGTAATCTTTATTGCAATAAATTTTTCATCGGCTGGAATGGTAAGTGGTTTGCCAGACTTACATGCGGCCAGCGTAAATAGACAGAATAGAATAATTACAATCTGTTTCATGATTGAAAAATTATAAGTTTAAAAATATACATAAAAATGCCAGGGTTGATACAGATATTTCCCCGGCATTTGGAAGTAAGCACAGTTATTTCAATAATCATTTCCGTTCATGTCTTTGTCCTGCTGTTTTTTCTGCATCAGTACAATAAACATGGTTATTAGAGTAAGCGCTGCAAGAATCAGCATCAACCAGGGGATAGTATGAACAGAAAGATCAAGTAATCGTTTCATGCATTGTATTGGCGTTTTGCCGGTAAGGCTGTGGCGTCTGAGACAACCACAACCATGACCGACCGAACCTGTTTAGAATTCAAAACTAGGAGTGGAAAAGGTGTTGGCCAATGGGAGAATACACGTTAGGAGGGGGCATTTTCCCCGTAATAAAAAATAACCTGCCACCGGCAGGTTAAATGAAGTTGGAATCAGGGAAGATAAGGTAATGGTTTAATGGTAGTTGATCAAGAGTCATCCCTGAAGCAAATATAGTTCCCGGAATTCCCCCTTCCACCCGTTTTAACACGAATGAAAGGGGGGTATTTTTCCCGGTGTTTTATTTAATGATTACGACTTTTTTCTGTAGCCTGTTCCCTTTATCATCTTTAATTATAAGGTAATAAGAGCCCGGGTTCCAGGTCCTTGAATCAATTTGAACGGTTTGGCCTGATTGGTAATTTGCAATTTGTCGGGTTACTAGTTTTCCCAGGTTGTCAACTACTTCCAGGCTGATTTTACCTGATCCGAACTCATTTCCTATTACCACATTAATCCATTGTTTAGCAGGAATCGGATATATTTTGGTTCCCTGAGCAGTTGGGTTAACAGCAGACTCAATTGGGGCAGCTGCCATTGCCTGTTGATTTTGGGTGCCGTTTGATGTTATTAAAGCCGGATAATAGATGGTTGAATTCTGGTTATCAAAAGTCGCTTTTGCCCACAGATTATTGGAGCTTCTAAATAGGTAAGTGTATGCCAGGCCCCAAGATTGTCCATTGTCTTTTGAGAACTCAAGGCGTAAAATATCCCCCTGTCTTCTGATTCGTATAAAATCACCCGTAGTTACAGTAGCATCGGTTAGGCGATAGAGGAACCAGCCTGGAAAATCGCCCGCATACAAACGATTATTGGCTACACCCATCCAAATTTGTCCGGGTGTGTAAACATGTTGAAGTGTATCGTCCGTATCCAGTGCAATGAATGCGCCGGATGATTGATTGCCGACTGTAACCTGCAGACTAAAGTCTCCGGAAATTACCTGGGTTCCAGATACTGCTGTTGAATTTGGAGAAGTCCCTCCTCTCCAAACATTTGCCAGCGACTGGGTAGCACCTCCACCAAAACGATTGTAGTTAACCATGGTTACTACCGGCGGTAATACATTAATCACAACGTCATCGCTGGTAACCGCATTATTATCATCCGTAACCAGGAACTGGTAAGTATAGGTGCCGGGTTGAAGATTGGTTATGGTAACAGTATTCTGGGTGCTGTCTGAGATATTACCACCAGCAGGGCCATTAATTTTTCTCCAGACTTTTGAATAAACGGTTCCGTCACTATCTGTTGAAATACCGGTTAGCGTGGTACGTGTAACTGGTATGAATAGTTGCTGATCCTGCCCTGCATTGGATACAGGTGGAATATTGGCTGCCGCTTTTACAGCAAAATCTTCCAGCCGATTGGATACATCGCCGAATCGTACTTCGTCGATAAACAAGGTAATGCGGGATGCATCGGGCCGGATCGCCCAATTATTTCCAAATGCCCACTTATAAATACCCATTTGAATATAGGGTTCCTTACTGTGGAAAGCATCATCCTTCCAGTTGCCACCCAGATATTCAAATACAAGTTGGCCGTTTTTATATAGGCGTACGTAACCGGAATCCGCACTGGTATAATTTCTATTCAGGACCCAATCCTCCCAAACATCTTTTACTACTGGCCCTACATCAGTTGTACTTGTTTGGGTTGATCCATTTGGAGAAACCCTGGTGAGAATAAACTTATACCGGCCATTCTCCATCCAAAGTGCATTGGGCTGCGGCCAGTCATCATCTACTGCTTTGGTGTTAAAAAGAATACTGGTCGGTGTATTGAAATCAGTATTGTACGAGGGGATGAAGGTTGATGCAGCTATCCATCGGAGTCCTAGCGGTTGTCTTGAATAAGCTTCAGTATTGCCCAAAATACCTAATGGTGATCCCGCTGGCAGGAAGTTCCAAACGAGTTCAGATTTGAAAAATGGCCAGGTATTACCCGGACCGTCGTTCAGCTCAAATTTGTACGAAAAACCACCTGCTCTTTTTTGTTCGGCGGACCTTACCACAGAACTTACGGAAGGGTCACCTTGAAAATGAGCCCACTGAACTGGTGGTTGCAGATTATAATCCATGGTTAGATAAGGCATACCAGGGATTTCACAGTTGTCGTAAAAAATAAAGGAGGGTAGCTGTTGTGGTTGTTGGGGTTGCTGCTGTGTTGCAAGGAATTCAGAAGTGGCGGCTGCGGAAGATCCAAATTTTATTTCATCCACATACAATACCGTAGGTGCTAATTCAGCCTGGTTGTTATTGACTACCTGGTTGATATTTGCTGCCCATCCATAGTTGGCAGGACCAATTTTTATATAAGGCTCTTTCGCATATGCCGGGATATCAGTTGGCCAGTTGGGGCCTGTTACATTTGCAACCAGGTTGCCATAGCGGTACAACCTGATAAATCCGTTTGCAGATTGTGTGAAATTTCTTTCCACTACCCAGTCTTCCCAAATACCCGGCTGAACTTCGCCGATATTGATTACCCTGGATGTCGGTACTCCATTCTCCCAGGTAACTACATGAAAATTATATTGACCGTTTTGTAAAATCAAATCCTGTGGTGTGGCATGATCATCCGGAATATTTTTCAATAACAGGCCTACGGAAACCGGATAGGGATTCGGCTGGTAATCTGCCGGAACCAGCGTAGACAAACCAATCCATCGCAGGTCCAGGGGATTTCTGCCTGTTGCAACTGCCTGACCCATTTTAGTAGCGTCATCGGTATTGGTGCCTGCCGGAAGGAAATTGTAGATAAGCTGATTTTGCCGGAAATTATCATTTTGATGAGTTGTTGCATCCCTTCTGATTTCGAAGCGGTATGATGTATTACCAGCTCTACTGAAATCACTTGATACGGAAAAGCTTGTTTTTCCTTCATCACCGGTCTTGCCACTCCAGAAATTATTGGGGTAGGGGTTGCTCCAACCATACTGCGGCAGGGATTCACAAGGGTCATAAAATAACACCCCGGTTTGCCCATAAGCAGCAGAGCTTGCTATTAACAGGCATGCGATTAACTTCTTCACAACAGAAATTTAGTTGTCAATAAATAGAAAAGGTCCAGGGATATTTGGATACGGTGGTATTAAGGAAATGATATTGGAGACAGGGTAAGCTACCGTCAGAGTAATGGGAAAGTGTGGATAAAGTTAAACATTCTGTTGATATGTAGATATACCAAGCAAAAAAACGCGGGTTTTTACTAGGATTCCATGGTTTATGGGTAAAAAAAGAGGCTATCACGTTGATGTGTAGCCTCTATTACGGTATTCAAGTTGATTAACCTACGAATTGCTGGCGGATGATATTCAGGGCCGCTCCAGCTTTGAACCATTCAATCTGTTGTTCATTGTAGCTATGGTTGGCCAGTATAGTATCCTTACTTCCATCAGCGTGGTGTAATACCAGCTCAAGGGGTTGTCCAGGGGTGAAGCTGGTCAGTCCATTGATGTCAATGGTATCATCTTCGAGGATTTTTTCATAATCGTTTTTGTCGGCAAAAGTCAGCGCCAGCATACCCTGCTTTTTCAGATTGGTTTCGTGAATGCGGGCGAAACTTTTCACCAGTACGGCACGAACGCCCAGATGGCGGGGTTCCATCGCAGCATGTTCACGGCTGGATCCTTCACCGTAGTTTTCATCGCCAACTACGATAGAGCCAATGCCAGCTGCTTTGTAAGCACGCTGTGTGGCTGGAACCGGACCGTATGCTCCCGTCAACTGATTTTTAACGGAATCCGTTTTTTCATTGAAGAAGTTAACGGCGCCGATCAGCAGGTTGTTAGAGATATTATCCAGGTGACCGCGGAATTTTAACCAGGGACCTGCCATAGAAATATGGTCAGTTGTACACTTGCCTTTTGCCTTGATAAGCAGTTTCAATCCTTTGAGATCAGTTCCTTCCCAGGCAGGGAATGGATCCAGGAGCTGCAGTCGTTTGGACGCTGGATCTACTTTTACCTGAACCGCACTGCCGTCAACAGCAGGTGCCTGGTAACCGGCATCTTCAACAGCGAATCCTTTAGGAGGTAATTCATTTCCGCTGGGGGGATCCAGTTTCACCTGTTCACCTTTTTCGTTGGTCAAAGTGTCGGTGAGCGGGTTGAAGGTAAGATCACCAGCAATCGCAAGCGCTGTTACCAGCTCCGGAGAAGCGACGAACGCATAGGTATTCGGGTTGCCATCCGCCCGCTTCGCGAAATTGCGGTTGAAAGAGTGAACGATAGTGTTCTTTTCCTGCTTTTCCGCACCCATACGATCCCACATACCAATACAGGGACCACAGGCATTTGCGAAAACCTTCGCTCCGATCTGATCGAATGTACTCAGGAAACCATCGCGTTCGATGGTGTAGCGAACCTGCTCAGATCCAGGAGTGATGGTGAATTCTGCTTTGGTTTTCAAACCCTTTTCAGCAACCTGGCGGGCGAGGCTCACAGCGCGACTAATATCTTCATAAGAAGAGTTCGTACAGGAGCCGATCAGACCTACTTCAACTTTTGTTGGCCATCCGTTTTTGGCTGCTTCTTCCTTCATTTTGGAAATAGGCGTAGCCAGATCGGGAGTGAACGGTCCGTTTAAATGAGGTTCCAGTTCGCTCAGGTTGATTTCGATCACCTGATCGAAATACTGCTCGGGGTTCGCATATACTTCAGGGTCAGCTGTGAGATGTTCACTGATACCATCAGCAAGGGCGGCAACTTCTGCACGACCAGTGGACTTCAGGTAGCGGCTCATGCTTTCGTCGTAACCGAAAGTGGAAGTTGTTGCACCAATTTCCGCACCCATGTTACAAATGGTGCCTTTTCCGGTACAGCTCATGCTGGTGGCACCTTCGCCGAAATATTCAACTACTGCTCCGGTTCCACCTTTTACAGTCAGGATACCGGCCACTTTCAGGATTACATCCTTGGGGGCAGTCCAGCCGTTGAGTTTTCCGGTCAGTTTAATACCAATCAATTTGGGCATTTTCAATTCCCAGGCAAGGCCACTCATTACGTCACAGGCATCTGCACCGCCTACACCAATCGCGATCATGCCAAGACCTCCAGCATTAACGGTGTGGGAATCGGTTCCGATCATCATACCGCCGGGGAAGGCATAGTTTTCAAGCACCACCTGGTGAATGATACCAGCACCGGGTTTCCAGAATCCGATACCGTATTTATTGGAAACGGAAGCGAGGAAGTCGTATACTTCGCTGCTTTCATTTACTGCACGGGCAAGGTCGGTTTTGGAATCGTCCTTGGCTACAATCAGGTGATCACAGTGAACTGTGGAGGGAACAGCCACTTTGTTCCGACCGGCCTGCATGAATTGCAAAAGTGCCATCTGGGCGGTAGCGTCCTGCATGGCAACCCTGTCGGGGGCAAAATCTACATAACTTTTTCCTCTTTCATATGCCTGGGTGGCATCTCCCTGCCAGAGGTGGGCGTACAATATTTTTTCGGTGAGGGTTAGCGGGCGACCAACAACCTGGCGGGCTTTAGCAACCCGATCCGGAAACTGGGCGTACACTTTTTTAATCATCTCGAGGTCAAAAACCATAACGATTGTATGTTTGAAGTTTGCTATTTCAGTAAATTTTCCGAAACATCGCGAAATTACCGATAAAAGCGATTTGTTTTTAACCTTTGCTTATTGTATTTGTTAGAATTTACTAATTTGGTGATATGAAAAACTTCAAACACTTTATTGAATGGCATGTGTTTGGCGTTTGCTCCTATATGGGAGAAAAAATGGGCATCGCCCCTGCCACCATCCGTAAGTACTTTATGTATATCTCCCTGCTCACCATGGGCTCGCCGATTATTTTTTATACGATCGCTGCCTTTTGGATGAACATAAAACAATATATCTACGACCGGAAAAGAAACCCCCTTCGTTATTTCTGATTTCCTGTCTTGTTGAAATGGTAGGATAGTCCGATGCCAAATTGTGCCATCCGTACTATTGGAAGGCTATCGCCATTGGTTATGCTGGTCAGGCCATAGGTATATGAAGCATCCAGGCTAAGTCCATTCTTAAAGCGATAACCGAAATGTGCCAGCGCATCCACATTAACGCGGTTGTATTGTGTCATGGCAAATCTGAGCGGGGAGACCTGGTTGCCTGATTTTTGAGAACCTGCAATCGCTGTGCCGATCGATGGTCCTATCTGGGCAAAAAATCCCCTGTTGGTTTTTGAAAAGTCATATTGAAGCAGGACTGGTATTTCCAAATAATGAAGTCGGAATTGCTGTGCCGGTTCCTGTTTATCAGCTCCTAACTCGTAGCCATGGAGGCTGTATTGGATGCGGGGGGTAAAATATAATTGTTTATCAAATTCAACTCTTATACCTGTTCCCACCGTGAAGCCATTCAGGTGATTGGTGGCAGATTTTTTCATGGTGGCTTTGTCAATAATCTGGGCAGAACTGGTATGCCAGCCGGCGCGAACCTGCCAGGTAACGGGCTGTGTATAAGCAATTACAGAAAGGGTCAGTAATGCGACCAGGGGTACGATGCGAATAACCATAAAATAGAGTGTTTAAAGGGTATTTTATGGTTTCTCTCCGGAACTGGAAGGGATTAAACAGGATTGGACTGGACAAAATAAACCGGAATTTTCAGCATTTGCAAGCCTTTCAGGATTTTCCTGCCATTTTTTCGTTGAACGAAGCAGTACCTCCCCTGGGAATGGAAAGGGATTGCCAGTTCGTCTGGCGATACATTTTGCCCAGGTAAACGATTTGTCCCACATGGGAGGCATGGTGTGCCAATTGCCGGTTGATTGCATCCAGTGCAGAATGCGGTTCAGTTCGGATGGTGACAGTTTTTACCAGATCATCCGGCTCCAACTGGTCGAGTGTGTTGAAAAGGCAGTTCCAGCCTTCTTCCCAAAGTTGGAGAAGCTCGTTTTTGCTGAGATGTTGGCCGGGGTTGAATTCTTCTTCCCGCTGGCGCCAGGGTTTTTCACCGTCTTCGGTCAGAAAATTGGTGAAGCGGCTGAGCAGGTTGCCGTGCATATGTTTTACAATGATGGCAATGCTATTGGAATCTGCTGCAGGGATGCGGTTAAGCTCTTCTTCGCTTAATTGGGTAAACGTATTATCGCCAAGCTTTTTGTAAGCTCGGAATTGCTTTTTGGTGCTGTCGAGGTATAGTTGTCCGAGGTTCATTTTGTTGGAAATTGATAAAGGTTAGTAAGCGAGTGCGGCGTCATCGCCTCTATTATCCCCAATGGCTTCAATGCTGCCATCTTCTTTTACAAGGATCAACTCGGTTCTGCCGATGGGACCTCTCTTTTTTATGGTATAACCGATGGCTTCGAGTTGTTTTATTAAGTTTTCCGGGAAGCCTGGTTCTGTGTAGATCACATCCGGTAGCCATTGCATATGGAATTTGGGCGCGTTTACCGTGGTTGCAGCATCCAATTTGAATTCCAATGCGTTCATGAGTGTTTGATAAACGGAGGTGGTGATAGTTGTTCCTCCAGGGGTTCCGGTAATGATGTAGGGTTTTCCATTTTTCAGCACAATAGTGGGTGTCATTGAACTCAGCATCCGCTTTCCAGGTACGATGGCATTCGCTTCGCCTCCAACTGCCCCATACATATTGGGTACACCAGGTTTTACGCTAAAATCATCCATTTCATTATTGAGCAGGAAGCCTGCACCGCCTACAATCGTATGGGATCCATAATTGCCGTTCAGCGTAGTGGTAACTGCAACGGAATTACCTTCACTATCGTACACACTCAGATGCGTGGTTTCTTCCGATTCTTTGAAAGAGGCCGGAAGTGTGCCTTCTATAATTTCTCTACTGTTGCCCGCTTTACCGGGTTGGTATAACCGAAGTCTTTGCTGGATGTATTCCTGGCTCAGGAGTTGTTGAACGGGTACTTTATAATAATCCGGATCACCGAGGTATTTGGCGCGATCGGCATAAGCCAGTCGTTCAATTTCAGTCATAAGTTGTACAGCTTCGAGAGAATGAAAGCCATAGCTGGCGATGGGATAGGCTTCCGTCATTTTCATCATCATGGGAAGGAGCACCCCTCCACTGCTGGGCAGTGGCATGGTGAGTACCTGGTATTCCTTATACCTGAACAGGCTGGGGGTGCGTTCAATTGCACGATAGGTACGCAGGTCTTTTTTGGAGATAATGCCTTTGCCCCGTTGCATTTCTGCAGTAATTAGGCTGGCCGTTTTCCCTTTGTAAAATCCGTTTCTGCCTTTCTCACGTATACGGATAAGCGTAGCAGCAAGATCGGGTTGAAAGAGTGTGTCGCCTGCTTTCCAGGGCTGGTTTTTGGTAAATGCGTGGGGACGGGTATTGTTTTTTTGAAAATCTTGTTGGTCTCCGTTCAGGCTGCGGGCTTCAGCTTCGGTTATGACAAACCCGTTTTGCGCCAGTTCGATAGCGGGTTGAACGAGGTCTTTGAACGGCAGTTTACCGTATTGATGCGACTGCCATAAACCGGCCACGGTTCCGGGCACGCCGGCAGCGAGATGGCCGTGCTGGCTTTTTTCGAGATTGGGACTTCCATCCGGATTGAGGTACATATCACGATGGGCTTTCCCTGGGGCTTTTTCGCGATAGTCCAGTGTGATTTGTTTGCCATTGGCTAACTGGGCTACCAGAAACCCTCCACCACCCAGGTTGCCCGCTCCCGGATATACGACAGCCAGTGCCAGTTGGGTGGCGATGGCGGCGTCCATGGCGTTTCCTCCTTTTTGAAGAATGGCGAGTCCAACCTGTGTGGCCAATGGATGCGCTGAAACCACGGCCCCGTTTCTACCGGTAGCCTTTTTATTGCTGGAATAAGAGTAGGGGGTGAGGTTGGTTTGTGCGCTTGCTGCAAAGGTGATCAGTAGTACCAGCAGCACACCAGTTATTCGGGTCTTCATCACCCGAAATTAGGAAAACTTCCCTTCACCCAACCGATGGCACCGTTCGGGTGAAGGGAAGTTTTCCTTAGCTTCGGAACTTTGTTCAGCAACTTGAATAACATATATATGAGAAGACTAATTTGTTTGGCTGGAGTTCTTCTGGTGGTTTCTGGAACCCAGGCGCAGTTAAAATCACCAGAAGCGTTTTTAGGGTATAGGGTAGGCACTCATTATACACCCCATTACCGGATCGTACAGTATTTTCAGCACCTCGCCAAGGAAGCTCCCCAGCAACTAAAACTGGAGCAGTATGGAGAGACTAATGAAGGTCGTCCTCTGTTACTGGCAACCATCGCCAGTGCTCAAAACATGTCGAACATCGAAGCCATTCGAACAAATAACCTTCGGCTTGCCAATGCCACCCGTGATAAAGCGGCACCAAACGAAAACGCACCAGCTATCGTTTGGCTGAGCTATAATGTGCATGGAAATGAAACCTCTTCATCTGAAGCGGCCATGTTAACCGCCTATGAACTGGTAAATCCATCCAATACCAGGTCACAACAGTGGCTGCAGAATACGGTAGTGCTGATTGATCCCTGTCTCAATCCTGATGGGCGCGACCGCTACGTAAACTGGTATACAACTGTAATCGGACAAACGATTAATCCGGAGCCCATCGCAAGAGAACATCGCGAACCCTGGCCTGGTGGAAGAAGCAACCATTATAATTTTGATCTGAACCGCGACTGGGCCTGGCAAACCCAGAAGGAAAGCCAGCATCGGTTAAAAGTATACAATACCTGGTTGCCACAGGTACATGTTGATTTTCATGAACAGGGATTCAATGAACCCTACTATTTCGCGCCTGCTGCAGAACCATTTCATGAAGTGATAACGCCCTGGCAGCGGGAATTTCAGACCATGATCGGTAAGAATCATGCCCGGTATTTTGATAAAGAAGGATGGTTGTATTTTACAAAAGAGCGCTTCGATCTTTTTTATCCTTCTTACGGTGATACCTACCCGACTTATCATGGTGCTATCGGTATGACTTATGAGCAGGGTGGGATCCGGGCCGGATTGGGAATCATCAATGAAGATGGTGATACGCTGACCCTGGTTGATCGCGTTCAGCACCATTATACAACCGGTATCAGTACGGTTGAAATCACTTCCCAGCATGCAGCACGTGTTGTGAAAGAATTCAGGAATTACTTTACCAATGTTTTGGCCAAACCGGCAGGTGAGTTCAAATCCTGGGTAATTAAAAATGATGGGACGGATCGCGTAAGCCGACTCACCTCTTTACTTGATAAAAACCTGGTTGACTGGAGTTATGCATCCAGTGCCAGTTATTCCGGTCTCAATTATTTTACCGGAAAATCGGAAAGTTTCAAAGCAGAACCGGGAGATATTGTGATCAACCTGAATCAGTCAAAAGGAAATTTCGTCAAAGTATTGTTTGAGCGTAACTCAGCCATCACCGATTCGGCTACCTATGATATTACCGCCTGGTCCATGCCCTATGTGTATGGATTAAAAGCATATGGTGTAGCAAACCTTATTACTGCCACCACTAAAACTCCTCCCGCCCTTCAGGATATTGCACTTGATCCTAACGCATATGCATATGCGATTAAATGGGATGGTTTAAATAGTGCTAAATTTCTCGCTGCTGCGCTGAAGAAAAGTTTGAAAGTCCGTTTTGCGCAACAGCCTTTCCAGTCGGGCAATCAGAGTTTTGAAAAAGGAAGCCTGCTGGTAACCAAAGCTGCCAATTCAGGAAAAGATCTCCTTAAAGAAGTACAGCAAATCGCTGTTGAAACCAAATCGCAGCTTTATTCAATTCCTTCCGGATTCGTGGATAAAGGATATGATTTTGGTTCCAGTAATGTTCGAATCATTAATGCTCCAAAAGTTGCACTGTTGGCTGGAGAGAATATTTCTTCTCTGGGCTTTGGTGAACTGTGGCATTTCTTCGATACACAATTGAAGTATCCCGTTACTGTCATGAGCGCCAATGATTTTATCCGGGAGGGTATGAATACTTATGATGTGCTGATACTGGCTGATGGCAGTTATGAGTTCTTCAATAAAAAGGAAATCAACGAAGACCTGAAAGCATGGGTTCGCAGGGGGGGCAAGATCATTGCACTTGAAAATGCAGTTGCGCAGATGGCCAGGGCTGACTGGGGGATCAAAATGAAAGATGGAGAGGATAAAAAATCAGAGGGAAAATCGGATTATTCCGTTTTGAAAAAATTCGAAAACAGGGAGCGCGACTGGTTGAAAAACAGCATGCCAGGATCCATTTTCCGTCTCGAACTGGATAATACACATCCACTGGGATTTGGTTACCCTGATTATTATTACAGCCTTAAGCAGGATGGTAACTTGTACGAATTCTTTAAAGAAGAGGGATGGAATGTGGGCGTGATTAAACGCGATAATTATATCAGCGGATTTGCAGGAAGTGATATTCGTCCCAAATTAAATGACGCGCTGCTGATTGGTGCCCAGGATATGGGTAGGGGCCAGGTAATCTATTTTGCTGACAACCCGATTTTCCGAAGCTTTTGGGAAAACGGGAAGCTGCTGCTTTGTAACGCATTATTTTTAACAGGACAATAAGAGTTTCACCCGACCGGAGGCACCCGACCGGTGCCACCGGTCGGGTGAACTTTTGTATTTTACAAAAACAATGAGCAAATATTTACGTGCCTTTGTTTTCGGGGCATTATTACCAATCAGTCTGCTGGCTCAACAACCGGTAAGCAAATCTTCTTCCGATATTTTACAGGGATTGCATAAGTTAAAAGTGCTGGGATCTGTATTATATGTTGCTGCACACCCCGATGATGAAAATACCAGGCTGCTGGCTTACCTGGCAAATGAAAAAAAATACCGCACCGGTTATTTGTCGTTGACCCGCGGGGATGGAGGACAGAACCTGATCGGAGATGAACAGGGCGTATCACTTGGGTTGATACGCACCCAGGAATTGCTTGCCGCCCGAAGGATAGATGGAGCAGAACAATTTTTCACGCGTGCTTTTGATTTTGGATTCAGTAAATCCACAGACGAAGCATTGCGCATCTGGAATAAGGAAAAAATTTTGGCGGATGTTGTTTTTGTGATCAGGCGTTTTAAACCAGATGTCATCATCACGCGTTTTCCTCCTGATAGCCGGGCTGGGCATGGGCATCATTCCGCCTCAGCCGCACTCGCTATTGAAGCATTTAAGGCAGCCGGTGATCCAAATCGATTTCCTGAACAGTTTGTGATGACGGAACCCTGGAAACCCAAACGGATTTTGTGGAATACCTACAATTTCGGTTCTATTAATACACAGCTGGAAGATCAGTTTAAAATTGATGTTGGTATTTTCAATCCATTGCTGGGCAAAGGATATGGGGAAATATCAGCGGAAAGCAGAAGTCAACATAAAAGCCAGGGTTTTGGTGTGCCCGCACAACGGGGTCACCAATATGAATATTTTTCACATACAGATGGCGATCCGCTCAGCAAGGACCTCTTTGATGGTGTAACCGCAGACTGGTCAAGAGTGAATGAAAACCAACTCAATGCTTCAATTGATTCGCTAATTCAGCAATTTAATCCAATTAATCCGGCTGCCTCCGTGCCTTCCCTGGTGCGCCTGTATAACAGAATTGAGCTGGCTGTTCGGGATTATTACTGGAAGGCCAAGAAGAAAGCAGAAATTCAACAACTGATCAATGCCTGTCTGGGCTTTTATGTGGAAGCCGTAGCCAATCAACAGGTTGCAGTAACAGGTGATTCTCTGCAAATAAGTTTCAATGTCATAAATGCCAGTAAGGTTCCTGTTAAAGACCTGAGCCTTGAACTGGAAGATACCAGTTTCCAATTTGCGCCAGTGGCTGCAGGCAATGAGTACCTGAGCAAAAAGATTTCGCGTCGGATTGTCGAAGACTTTAATAAAACGCAACCGTACTGGTTACGGGAGCAAATGGATTCCGGAAGTTTTACAGTGAAAACCCCCAGTTTGATAGGCAATCCTGAACTCCAGTGGGATGAGATTGAATTGCGGTATAAAGTAGAGAATACGGAGTTTCGCCAGCGCATCCCCCTTCAATATAAATTTACCGATCCGGTGAAGGGCGAAATCTATCAGCCGGTTATGGTAGTTTCTCCAGTTGTATTGGGCCTGCAACCCGGCGTAGTGCTGCAAAATCTTGTTCCCAAAAATCCTCAATACCTGCAGTTGATTTATAAAAGTTATCAGCAACGAGATACGGTAAAGGGTAGATTACTGTTTGATCTTATGGAAGGGGAGAAGAATACGCAAAAAAGTCTTTCCTATACTTTACCACTTCCCAAAAACACCATGCAGTCGGTTACTTTGCCATTGGATACGTTGTTTAAGGGAAAAGTTCCAGATCGTATTTACCCTTGGGTGGAAATTCCGGAGACCAACAGACGGGTACGATACAACAATGGTCTGAAAATTATTCAATACGATCATATTCCCAACATGCATTATTTCCTGCCAACCAGTGTAACGGTGGTGAAAGAGGAGATCCGGGTGGCAGGTAAAACGGTTGGTTATATTCCTGGCTCCGGAGATGCAATTCCGGAAGCTTTAAAACAGATGGGATATTCAGTTGTAGTATTGGATGAAGCAACGCTTGGATCCTATGAGCTGAAAAAGCTGGATGCAGTTATTACCGGTGTACGGGCGTACAACGTAATGGAATCTCTCGGTAACCATTACACGAAATTGATGGCTTATGTGGAAGGAGGGGGTAATCTAATCGTTCAATACAATACTTCCAACCAACTCGGAACAGTTAAGTCAAAAATCGGTCCGTATCCGTTTTCGATAGTACGCAATCGTATTACGGATGAAAATGCACCAGTTACCTTCATCAATCCAACTCATCCAGTACTTAATTTTCCTAATAAAATTACTCAGGCTGATTTTGAAGGATGGAAGCAGGAACGAAGCATTTATCATGCAGCGAATTTTGATTCCCGATTTGAAACCATTCTTTCCTTGAGTGATCCGGATGAGAAGCCGGATGATGGTAGCCTGATCATTGCGAAATACGGTAAAGGCTATTTCACCTATACGGGTTTGGTTTTCTTCCGGCAACTGCCTGCAGGTGTGCCAGGATCTTACCGGCTGTTGGCGAATCTTATTGGGTTGAATCAGAAAAAGCAATTCTGACATGGCAACGAATAACAACAGCAGAAGAGATATCGGAATTGCACTGGCGATCGGCATTGGACTGATCATCGGCATCTTTATCAAACGGGTTCATATCGGTTTATTAATCGGATTAGGCATCGGTTTGCTGAGTGCCGGCCTGATTTCCGGTCGAAAAAAATAATTCTATTTCGTTCTTGCGGGTGTCTTCCGCCAGAACAGAGTGAAAAATAGTAATATACCATGCAAGAACAGGAAAAAATCCCCGTATTCAAAAGCTGGAAAGCCTGGTACATTTTTGTGCTGGTCCTGCTGGTGCTGCAGATAATTGCTTTTCACTTATTTACCCGTTATTTTTCATGAGTGTATTAGACTGGATCATATTGGCGGTTGTGCTTTGCGGTATCATCTTTTATGGATTATACCGCAGTGCCAGCAGCAAAAACCTGGATGGTTATTTTCTTGGCAACCGCTCCTTACCCTGGTATCTTGTGTTGTTAAGTATCATGGGTACGCAGGCAAGTGCTGTTACTTTTATTTCCGCACCCGGACAAGCATTTGACGATGGCATGCGGTTCGTGCAATACTATTTTGGACTGCCCATTGCCATGGTAGTGATTTCCGTTTTTTTTGTGCCCATCTTTCACCGACTCAAAGTGTATACCGCTTATGAATACCTGGAGCAGCGGTTCGACAAAAAAACGAGAACATTTACCTCGATATTGTTCCTCCTGAGTCGGGGTTTATCAACCGGTATCAGCATTTACGCGCCCTCCATCATTCTCTCTTCCTTATTGGGCTGGAATATTTACCTGACCAATATTTTCATGGGCGGCCTTCTGATTATCTACACTGTTACCGGAGGTGCAAAAGCGGTAGCCTATACCCAGCAATTGCAACTGATTATTATTTTCTCCGGCATGTTTATCGCGGCTTATATGATGGTGCATCTGTTGCCAGAAGGCATCGGATTTATTGACGCGCTGAAAGTGAGTGGGCAAATGGGCAAATTAAATGTGATTACCAGCGGCCAAACGGAAAACGGCTTTAACTGGTCAGACCGGTACAATATATGGAGTGGAATCATCGGCGGCTTTTTTCTTTCACTATCCTATTTTGGAACGGATCAAAGCCAGGTGGGGCGTTATCTCACAGCAAAAAGCCTTACCGAAAGTCGTATTGGCTTACTTATGAACGGCATCGTAAAAGTGCCCATGCAGTTTGCGATTCTGCTGATCGGAGCCCTTCTCTTTACGTTTTATCAGTTTAACCAGGGCCCCGTTTTTTTCAATAAAGCCGTATCTGCCAATGTGGTAGACGCTACTGCCAGGGAGGAACTTGCAAGCATCGAAACTGCTTTTGAAGAGAAATCAGCAAAACAATCCAGCCTGGTAAGCCAATACATTAAGGAACCTGAGAATACGGTTATAGCTGAACAGATTAAAGCTAATCAACAGGAATTGCAGGAATATCGCAAAGAATATAAATCCACACTAAAAAAGGCGGCACCACTGGCAGACGTGAATGATACGAACTATGTATTTCTTCGATTCGTGGTGGATCATTTGCCGGAAGGCATTGTAGGCTTGTTAATTGCAGTGATCTTTCTTGCTTCCTGGGGCAGTATTGCCGCTGCCTTGAATTCCCTGGCATCCAGTACTGTTTGTGATATTCATAAACAATACTCCAAAACCGAATTCACGCCCATTGGGGAGTATAAAATGTCGAAATGGTATACACTTGGATGGGGGTTGTTTTGTATTGGAACCGCCCAATTCGCAAATAATATGGGTAGTCTGATTGAAGCAGTAAATGTATTGGGTTCGTTGTTTTACGGAGTAATCCTGGGTATTTTCCTGGTTGCTTTTTTCTTCAAATGGGTGGGTGGTACCGCCACTTTCTGGAGTGCAGTAATAACTGAGGCCATTGTGGTATTGATCTTCTGGAAAGGGAAAATGGCCTTTCTCTGGTTGAACCTTGTAGGAGCATTGGTATTAATTCTGCTTGCTATACTGATTCATGCAACGCTCGTAAATAAAAAGCAGTCAAAGCCTTAAAGCAGCGACTGCATGAAACGTTTAAACCTATTACTACTATTTGTTACAGTAGTCTTATTGACTTCCTGTGGCAAAGAAAATCTCAGCTCCGGCCGGGAATTACTGGGTAGTTGGGTAGACGTCAATCATACTGCTGATACCCTCGTGTTTTTTAAGAAGGGTGGAATAGTTGTTTTGCTGGACAACTCACTCACTTATAGAACGATCCGGCAAAATTCCGACAACTTCGATCCGCTAACGAATCAATATGAAGTACGAATGGGTGGTGGGGAGTTATTTACACGCCCGTTAAATATGCGGGAATCAGGGCTAGAAAATTTTTTCCGTGGAAAATTTGAATGGGTGGATGGAAAACAATCCTTTGCCGTAGAACCAAACGGATTCCGGCCTTTCCTGAGTTGTACCGGCTGTCCCCAGCGGTTCCGTAAAATTGATTAATCCTGGACGGTTAATAAACACGTGAAACGTGAGATGCGAGATGTGAGACGTGAGACGTGAAAAGGAAGAGGCTGTCTCAAAAGGGCAGCTTCTTTTTTATGTCAAATTTTAATATTATAATATAGTTTAATATGATATTTTATACGTATTTTAGAGAATGGGTAAAAAATCAA